>Ga0129307_1000495_pt1 | contig 60787 bp, 39 predicted proteins | sample P1105metagenome_FD_94437 | JGI IMG/M metagenome (GOLD analysis project Ga0129307, IMG submission 94437) | Capybara group fecal microbial communities from Wisconsin, USA - P1105 metagenome | ecosystem: Host-associated > Mammals > Digestive system > Large intestine > Fecal | place: USA: Wisconsin... | reverse complement strand
AGTTGAGTGCCACTGCGCAGACGAAGGTCAGCAAGTACCAGAACGCCTTCTGCAGGACATAACGTAGCATAGGATATTGTTTAAGCATTTGTAGTCCTTTATCCTTTATTTAGCAAGCTTCAAATTCCAAAGGGTCTTGGTACCCGAAGCGACCCACGGAAGCTGTGCGGGAGCGTACGGGTTCTTTTCGGTCGGCCAGTTCGTCCAGACGCGGTCGCTGAATTCGTAGAACTGTTCCGGCAGGTAAACCAGCGGAATGGACGGCTGGTCTTCCATGAAGATCTTGTTCAATTCGCGGTAAGCGGTTGCGATAGAATCGGCGTTCTTCATGAGCGGAATTGCATTGAGGAGCTTATCGACTTCCGGACGGAAACCTTCGGTCCCCGGCTGGTTGTAACGGCCGATGTTCGTGCCGGCCCAAGCGCCAAGCGGCTGCCAGTCGCGGCTTGCCATGATTTCGTTGAAGCGGCTCCACGGGAGAGACGGAGTCACGTCGGCGACAGGCTTGTGCATGATGAGGTCGAAGTTACCGAGACCCATAGCCGGCCAGTAAGAACCGCCATCGACAAAGCCTTCACGAATATCGATACCAGCCTTGCGCATACCTTCGACAGCGATGGTCACCATAGCTTCCCAGTCGGTCCAGCCGTTCGGGCTCGTGATGTACATCGTCGGAATCTTTTCGCCCTTGGCATTTTCCATGTGGTCGAGCGTACCGTCGCTATTCCAAACAGACTTGTAGCCGGCTTCGGAAAGCATCTGCTTCACAGTTTCGACGCGTTCCTTTTCGTCGGTGATGGTGAGCTTGACACCATACTTGGCGAGGTCTTCGTCACTGATGTACTTGCCTTCGAGAGCGGTCGGCATGATGAGGCCCGGCTTGATCTGGTCCGTGTAGTCGGACACAGCGAACTTGCGGAGAGCCATGTAGTCAATTGCAGTTGCAAGTGCACGACGGAAGCGCTTGTCGTTAAGCGGTTCCTTCATCGTGTTGATGATGAGCATCGGCATTGCGCCCGGCAAGAAGTACGGTGGATTGTCGAGCCACGTGTGGACGCCAGCGCCAGCCTTGCGGTTGATACGCGGGATGTAGCTCTGAGAAGCGTCGAGGTTGCCGCTACGCATAGCGATCGTGTTATGTTCGTTGTTCTTGTAAATCGGGTGGACGATGTACTTCGGAGCGGGGAGCTTGCCTTCGTGGAGGGCGGCGTTGCCCCAGTAGTCGTCGCGGCGTTCAAGAATAATCTTGTTCGGGTCGGCACTGCGGAGAGCATACGGACCGGAAACGACCGGATCCTTGTCCATCGGGAGCTTCTTCACTTCGTCCTTGGAGCCGAGCTTTTCGATAAGCGGTTCGAACACGTGAGCCGGAACAATGCGGATAGCCTGCATCAAGTCCATCACGGAAAGCGGGTTGTTGCGCTGCTTCTTGTTCACGAGGAAAGCAATGCGTTCCACCTCACCTGCCGGTTCGGATTTAATAGTATCGACATGGATTGCAGAAATCTGTTCGCTAGTGTTGATGGAACCCATCGTGTAGATGAACTTCACGTCACGAGAAGTAACCTTTTCGCCATCGCTCCAACGTGCAGCCGGATTCAAATCGACAACGATGCTGTCGTTGTTCTTGCTCACAAGCGAACCCAAGAGCGATTCCACTTCACCCGTCAGGGAGTTGTAGGTCAAAAGCGGTTCGTACATCAAGTTGAAACGCCCACTCACAGGCCAAGTCGTCATCCAGCTTTCAGCAAGGGGGTTGAACGTACCAGGAGCATCATTCTGCTGCCCAGACAAATAGAGCGTTTCCTGACGCGGCAAAGAACCGCTGGCAAGCTCGTCTTGCGATGAGCTACCGCACCCAAAAAGTGCGCCAGTTGCAGAAAGCACCAAGGCCGTTCTAGCAATCGATTTCAGTCCAATCATTTGAGTCCTCTTAGAATAGGGCCCTCGGGGGTCCTTTAATTGAAAATTCAAATCTAATATAGATTATTCCAATTGAAATTTATTTTTCAACTTGGTAAAAAAGCATTGATGATTTCTCTTTTCGAATTAAGATTTCTTTACATTTAGAAAAGTTTACTTCGAGCGGCGAGCAAATAGCTGTAAAGTATGAGCAATGAGCCGTGAACGAAGTTAGAGTTAGAATAAAAGTGCAATATCCTAACCACAGTTTGCAAACCACTATTTAGGAATCACTCTCCAGCGCAATATTTCGCAACATCTTCGCGGAGTTTCGTACCGCGGACTTTTCCGAGCAAATCGATGATGTCTTCGAGCGGGGCGTCCATGAACGCTTCGGCGCTCTTGTACTTGCTCAGAATCTTGACGCGGGTTTCGTGACCGACACCTGGCATCTTGAGCCATTCGACTTCGAGGTCTTTTTTACGTTTGCTGCGCTGGTAGGTGATGGCGAATCGGTGAGCCTCGTCGCGGGCGTTCTGCAACAGCTTTAGCGCAGGGCTCGTGCGGTGCAGCACAATGCTTTTGCGGTCATCGGGGAACACGATTTCTTCCAAGCGTTTTGCAAGCCCAATCAGCGGCAAATCCTTATCGTGACCGAGTTCTTTTAGAATCTGCATCGTCGCATCTACTTGGCCTTTACCGCCATCGCACACCCACAAGTCGGGCATGGGGACGCCTTCATCTTCCAAGCGGCGGATGCGGCGGGTCATCACTTCGCGCATGCTCGCAAAGTCATCGACTCCCGTTACGGTTTTGATGATAAACTTGCGGTAATTGCTCTTGTCGGGGCGACCGTTCTTGAACGCCACAAGGCTTGCGACCGTATTCGTACCGGACAAATGAGAAATATCTACGCACTCGATGCGGAACGGAGTTTTTTTGAGTCCGAGCACTTTTTGCAGTTCAAAAACGCTCGAATCGATTTCGCTATACTTCTGCACTTCGGCGCGCATTTCCACGAGAATCATATCGGCATTCGCACCCGCAAGTTTCAAGAACCCTAGCTTTTCGCCGCGCTGCGGATTCGTGAGCACGACCTTGTGATTCGTCTTCGAGGCAAGCGCCTGTTCCATCGATTCGCGTTCTGCCAAATCTTCGGGCAAAGGCACATCCGTCGCAATTTCGCCGGGAATAAATTCCACGTCCATGTACCACTGCACCACCATCTGGCTGAAAATTTCAGTCTCGTCGTCTTCGAGTTTGCATTCCAGGCGGTAATGGCGGCGCCCGCAAAGTACGCCGTTACGGTATTCAAAAATCACGGCGGCAGCCATCGTGCCATTTCGACGTAGCGAAATCACGTCCATGCAAAGATTCGCATCGGTCACGTCCGTTTTCTGGTGAGCACTTGTCGCCTTGAGCGCCTGAATCGCATCGCGTTTTTTGGCCGCCGCTTCAAAATCCATGCGTTCGCTCGCCTCGAACATTTCGCGTTCCCAAAGGTCAATCAAGTCGTCGCGTTTGCCGCCCAACAGCATTTGCGTCTGCGCCACTTTTTTGCCGTATTCTTCGCGCGTCACGAGCCCCGCACACGGCGCTTCGCAACGACCGATGTGGTAATTGAGGCATGGCCGCACCGTCCGATTCAAAGGCAGCTTCAATTTGCATTCACGTATTTTGAATAAACGCGCAGCAATATCCTGCAACTGATGAATCATTCGGGAACTCATGTACGGGCCGTAATACAGGCAGCCGTCTTTTTTCACGGAACGGCTCAAGAACAATCGCGGAAACGGTTCGTTCACGGAGAACGCCAAATACGGGAAATGCTTGTCGTCTTTCAACAATACGTTGTACTTAGGCGTATGCTTACGGATCAAGTTCGCTTCAAGAATCAAAGCCTCCGTTTCGCTCTCCGTGATAATCCACTCGATGTCGCGGATGTAAGGCAGCATAAGGGTTGCCGCCCGATGCCCGGCGTGGTCGCTACCATCAAAGTAACTCGACACGCGGTTCTTGAGCACCTTCGCCTTGCCAATGTAAATGATTTTTCCTTGAGCGTTTTTCATGATGTAAACCCCCGGCAGCAGAGGGAGTTCCGCCAGTCGTCGCTCAATATGTTCACTTACAGGAATCATGGTTTTACAAATCTATTTAATTTTTTGAGGCTTCAGTGTACTTTCTGTCACCCCGGATTTATTCCGGGGTCAGATTACAATTTTAAACGTCCGATCCCGGCTCGATGGCCGGGATGACAACTTCATAGAAAACGCTTTTTTCTAAATACAAAGGCGTTTTTACATTTTACATCCATCCCATTACAACAAAATTTTATATATCTTACGTAGGAAGTTTTGTACCCCGACAATTATGGAGAAACAATGAATTTTGAAAATATGAACTTGTTGGCACAGAAGGTGGAAAATGTCCTTGGGACAGTCCGTGCCTTGCGTGAAGAAAATGCCAAACTTAGACAGCAAATTGAAGGCTTCACCTCACAGTCAGAAGACCAGAAAAATCTGCTGGAATCCACCCAAGCAAAGATTGCCGACTACGAAGCCGCACTCAATGCCAGAGCCAACCAGGCCGCCGCTCAAAACGATGCCATCAACGAAAAAGAAAGCATCATCAACAGTTTGAACGAACAACTTAACGAAAAGAACGGCATTATCGATTCCCTCAACGGTCAAATTGCCGAGAAGAACGGGATCATCGACGCACTCAACGCGCAAGCCGCCGACAAGGACAATTTCATTAATTCTCTCAATTCGCAGATTGCCGAAAAGAACGGCGCACTCGATTCCGAAAGCGCACAAATTAATGAAAAGAATAGCATCATTGACAGCCTTAACGCTCAAGTTGCCGAAAAGAACGGAGTTATTGACAGCCTCAACGGCCAGATGAATGAGAAGAACGGCATCATTGATTCTCTCAATGGCCAGATGAATGAGAAGAACGGCATCATCGATTCTCTCAACGGCCAGATGAACGAAAAGAACGGCATCATCGATTCTCTCAATGGCCAGATGAACGAAAAGAACGGCATCATCGATTCTCTCAACGGCCAGATGAACGAGAAAAACGGCATCATCGATTCTCTCAACGGCCAGATGAACGAGAAGAACGGTATCATCGACGCGCTCAATGGTCAGATTAACGAAAAGAACAATATCATTGACGACCTCAACGGTCAAATCGCCGAAAAGAACAACATCATCGACTGCTTGAACGGTCAGATTGCCGAAAAGAACGACATCATCGACAACCTCAACGTCCAGGTGCAGAGCCAAGGCACGGAAATCTCCGAAGCCCAAAGCAAGTTCCAGCAACTCCTCTCCACCATCGAAACAGAACTCGGCACCGAACTCAACATCAACGAACCGGCTCCCGAACAAGCGGAACAACCCGCCCCTGAACCGGTCGTGACCAAACCGCAGGATGAAACCCCAGACCTGTTCGCGAGCAATGGAGGCTCGCAACCCGGTTTTTTCGGCTAAGGTGGATGTTGGATAATGATCCTTTTGGCGTAGGAATGAAGTAATATGGCAAACGAGACACTTAGATCAGTTAGCATAAATGTCGCTCAAGAACGCATCCACATCCGCACGGACTTGCCCGATACGGACTTGAAGGAAATTGTCGATTTCATCGAAAGTCGTCTCGATAATTCCTCTAAATTCAAGCTAGAATTGAAAAAGCAGCTTTGCCTGCTCGCCGTGGAACTCACTTCCGAAATTATCGAACTGCGCAAGCAATTGCGCATGGCCAAAACGCATCACGACCTGATGGACAAGGATCTTAGGGAACTTTCACTCCTGCTGGACGAGGGAGTTTCTAAAGCCAACAGCCAAATTTAAGCCAAAATCTGCATTTTTCATCAATATTCAAAGTCTCGGTAACACCACCGAGATTTTTTGATTGCCTATAATTATTCGCTCAATAAAAAAGTTTTTTATCAAAATAAGCAATAATCAGTATTAAGCGAGATAATATCTCATTTTATAAAAGGATAGAAGGAAGTCGTTTAGAGAATGGAAGCGTCGGCCAAGGATGGGGAGGGTGCAGGGAGGGGCCCGTGCGGCCTTCGCAACTCTGAGCTGGGGCCCCGCCCGCATGACGTACTTTCTTGAGCTTAAAAAGATCATTCGCAGCAGTAAATCTTTTTTTTAATATTTTTTCTATTGATTTTGAATTTAAAGAAAGTATATTATAAGTGGGCATCCCACGGATTTTACACCCGATCTAACAGGAAAAATTCAGCTCGTTGCTCTTGTGGTTCAGTTTAGGCGCGCTCTGACGCGAAAAACAAATCCCCGAGGCGCTGCTATCATTTATAGATAAGTAGTTTCGAGTGTTCGCACCGTAGGAGATGCCCTTTTTTTATTGGGGCAAAAATGGAAATTTCCGAAAAGATATCAGAACTTTTAAAGATTGCAGAAACAGAGGATATATTTGACAAAGCCGTTGTCGGCTACCTGCTCCCAGACGGATCAAGCCACACCGTCACATTGAATACCGCCGAAGATACGGTTTTTGACATCGCCTCACTCACGAAGGTCTGCCCGACCTCGACACTTGCACTGACTTACATTCTCGAAAGCAAGCTTTCGATTGACGCAAAAGTCATCGACTTCATCCCGGAACTTAAGACAAATTATCGCGACGAAATTTACGTTTCGAACTTGCTCACGCACAGTCTGGATTACCGCATCCCGATGAAGACTCTCACGGCACTCCCACCCGAAGGGATTCTCGAAGCGCTCTACACCTACCAGTTCGAAGCCGCTCCGGGAACCGTGTTCAATTACGGAAACCCCGCAAGCGTTTTGCTCGGCATTTTGCTGCAACGGCTGACGGGAAAGAATCTGCAAGAACAAGGTAACGAAAGATTCTTTACGCCGCTCGGCATGACGCGTACCGGCTACGATCCGCTCGCCCGCGTCCCGAAATCAGAAATCGCAGCCACAGAACTTTGCGAGTTCCGCCACCGCGAAATCCAAGGCGAAGTCCACGACGAAAGCGCCTGGGTGCTGCAAAAGCTGTTCCCCGTCGGAAGCGCCGGCATGTTCAGCTGCGTGCCCGACCTCTTGAAGTTCGTCAAGATGATTATGATGGACGGAAAGTACGAGGACAAGCAAATCATCCCCGCCGGAGTGCTCGACATCGTAAGCCACAACGCATTCCCCGATGGATTCGGTGCATGTGCCGCCCTCGGCTGGGAGCTGAACGCGCCACGCTTCATGGGCACGAAGGTTTCGCCGCAAGCTTTCGGCAAGACAGGCTTTACAGGAGCAAGCATCGTCGCAGACCCCGACAAGGGGGGCGCTGTCATACTTCTCAGCAACTTCACGTACCCACACCGCGAACCGAACGCCGACCGCATCCACGCCTTCCGCGCGAAACTCTCCGATGCATTCTTCGGGGCGTTGTCCTAAAGGTATTAGGGATTAGGTTTTAGGTTATGGGTTTTAGGGATTAGAAGATGTCATCCCGGATTTATTCCGGGATCAGATTCCATAAAAAAGCTGACCCCGGCACATTGGCCGGGGTGACAATAAAAGGCTATGCACGAGGGCAATGTAAACTACCGGCCGGCGGCCTTGCGGAGCATTTCCTTGCGCTGGGCTTCAGCAAACATCTTTGCCATTTCCATGCGGTTATCAAGGATTTCCTTCTTTTTCGTTTCTTCCTTGCAGTTCACGCACTTGGTCGCCGTGGGCACAGCCATGAGCCTCGCCTTCGGAATCAACTGGTTGCAGACCTTGCATACGCCGAACGTGCCGTTCTTGATACGCTTGAGAGCTTCTTCAAGATACACGAGGTACTTGCCTTCGCGAGCCGCCAACGAGAAGTTGGTTTCGAGCGAATTGTAGTCCGTCGCTGAATCAGCACTATCCGAATCGCCACCATCACCGGACTGGGATTTCTGGCCCTGGAAGACGTTCGCTTTTTCGGATTCACTTTGGGCGGTCACGAGTTCGCGCCTTTTTTCCAAAAGCATTTCCTCAAAAAACTTAAGATCAGCATCGCTCATCTTTACGGGTTTCTTCTCAGCCATATTAAACTCCTTCTATGTGAGTTACACTGTGATAAGTACCGCTTTAAATTATCTTTTTTTTTACAAAAAGAACAATTAAAATATTTATTTTTCAAAAAAATTGTTGACAAAACGTTAAAAGCCCATGGATTCTATCAGCTTCGCCTCCAGAATGACATAATAAGAACTTTACTGGATCCTTCGTCACCATGTTCCTCGGGATGACGACACTAATTGCAATTTTCCCAATCTTTCGTCTTAAAAAATATCCACATTGAGTTTGAGGCCACTACTTTTCACGCCATCAATCAACGCGTCAAAGTTCTTTTTCAACAAGTCAACTTCCTCATTAATTTGAGAAAACTGAGTCTTGAACGCTGTGATAGTACCATCACGTTCATCAATCGACTGGACTAATGCAACGCTCTTTTCTTTCAAAGCATTAGCGCGATCCACCACTCCGTGAACACGGTCCAAAAGCTCGTTAGCCTTGGTAGCAGCCTCGCCGCCACGGTCGGAAATTTCTTGCAATGAACGTTCTAACTTTCCGGCAATTTCATGGCAATCGTCGAGCAAGCCATTCACGAGAGATTTCCATTTCAGGACATCAGCTTTCGTCATACGAACAAACTTTCCCGCTTTATTCTTCACGCGGCCAATCCGTTGCCCAATTTCGCCATTCGTCATCGTATCAATAAAAGCCACTGATATAAGCTTGATTTCTTCAAAATCCTTGAAAACAATAGCGAGATTCTTTGAAATTCCAGCAGTGCCCTCGTCATAAAGACCGCTCACGGTATCACCCTCGGCCACCAGCCTGCTAGAGTTCCCGGTAATGACGCTCATTTCGCGTTCGCCCATAAGTCCCGCCGTCACCAAGCGGAATTCGGAATTCACGGGGATTTTCGTATCCGCAAAAACTCGGGCCGTCACATAGACAGCATCTTCAGTGAGCTTCACATCGAGAATTTCGCCTTTCGCAATGCCGCGGACGCGGACCAAGTTCCCCGGAGAAAGCGTCCCGATAGTCTCGTACTTGACCACGAACGTATAGCGCTTGTGGTACGGACTAGCCGGATGGAAAAAATAAGCCGCAAGCCCGCACGAGACCACGATAACGAAAAGGACAAAAAGTGCAAGAAAATTCTGTTTGATTTTTATCAGCAAACTATTCATAGAAAGACCAGTTCTGCGGATTAAAATCTAGCAAATCATCATTGAATTCACCTTTCGCCTTTGCCTTAATCTTTTGCAACAGCGACTCGTTGAACTCTTGCGCCACATTTTGCCCACTCATTTTCATGAGGGCGTTCATCGCAATGACTTCGGAAATGACGGTCATGTTCTTGCCGGGAGCCACAGGCAACACCACTTTCGGAATGCTCACGCCCATGACGTTCTCTTCCATTTCGTTAAGGCCGGTGCGTTCATACGAAACTTCTTGCCGCCACTGCTGAAGTTCGACTATCATTTCAATCTTTTTCACCTTGCGGATGGCATGGATACCGAACATTGAACGGATGTCCAAAATGCCGACCCCACGGATTTCCATGTGGTGCCGTATCAGCGGATCCGGGCGGCCAATGATAGACTTGCCCACATGACTGATATGAACAACATCGTCTGCCACCATGCGGTGTCCGCTTTCGACAAGGTCCAAAACGCATTCGGACTTGCCCACGTTGCTATCGCCCACGTAAAGCATGCCCACGCCATAGACATCCACGAGACTCCCGTGAATAATGGCATGCGGCGCAAAGAACTCTTCGAGAATCCGCTGCGCCATCTTAAAAAATTCAAACGTATGGAGCGTCGTCGAAAACAGCGGAATATGCAAACGGTTGCACATCGCCTTGAGTTCGTCGTGCGGAGTCTGCGCATGCGTCACGACCCACATCGGCGCACGGAATACAGACAAATTTTCAAAAATTTTCGTTCGCGCTTCCGGGCCGACAGATTCCAAGTAATTCCATTCCGTGTGGCCCACAATCTGAATCTGCTGAGAGCTGTAAACTTTAGTATAACCCGCCATGGCAAGGCCCGGGCGGTGAAGTCCGCTTTCGGCGATGCAGGATTCCATGTCCTCGTCGGGGCAATGCTGCACCAACTGCAAATCCTTGCCGTAGCGAATAAAAAAGTCCCGCACCGGGAAACGTTCCCGGTGCAGGATCTTGATATCTTTTAAACGGTCAGCCATTACGTCAATTCAGAAATCGGCTGGGACCTGTGATCGTTCTGCTTGTCGTTGGCCTTCTTGAGCTGGACCTTGATGCGTTCAAGCGTCACATCGACGGCCTTGCCCATATTTTCTTCGTCGGCAGAAGCGTTGATGACAGAACCCGTAATGTTGACGGAAATTTCGCAATGACGCTGGTGTTCGACTTCATGGTCTAGAATAACAGAAGCACTCGTAATATTCGGGTAAAATTTGGCCAATTTATCCATTTCTTCCTGAATACGGTCCTGAAGACCTGCAGACGCATTAAAATGACGAGCAGAAAACTGAATATCCATGATGAACCTCCGTTATGTTAATGTTAATGATGATTAACTATTTAAAAACCTTTTGGAACTTTCGTTCCGCATTTAAAGTATATATATCTTTTTCGACTAAAAAACCATACCTAAATTGAATTTTAAATAAATAATTAATCCACTTTGGAGTATTTTTTACCGTTTTCTTTGATTTTTGGGTAGAATTTTCAATTCCTTTTCACGATATTTGGCCACAGTACGCCTTGCAACCTTGATTCCCTGCTTCAAAAGTTCGTCGCTGATGTCCTGGTCGGAGAGCGGACTGGACTTGTCTTCTGCATCTATGAGCGTCTTTATGGCATCCAGAATGTGGGCTGCACTCAGTTCTTCGGCATCCGGGGACGCCCCCTGCTTGATACCCGTCGAAAAGAACTGCTTGAGTTCATAGAGACCGTAAGGAGTCTCGACGTATTTCTGGTCTGTCGCACGCTGTACCGTGCTTACCGCCATGTGGACATCGTCGGCCACGTCCTGCAAAATCATGGGCTTGAGGAACGCAGGGCCGTTTTCGAAGAACCCGCGTTGGCGTTTGACAATAGAACGCATGACCAGTTCCATCGTCGAAAAACGGTTATCGACCGCCTTGATGAGGTCCGTCGCCTTGACAAGCTGAGCCTTGACGTATTCCTTGTCCTGCTTCGAAGCGGACGGGTCCGTGAGAATCGCCTTGTACGTCTGGTTGATTCTCAATGACTTCTGCATTTTCGTCTTGAAGCAAATGACTTCGAAATCGCCCTTCTTTTCAACAACCTTCAAATCCGCGTTAATGATATGCGAATACGAACGCGACAGCTGGAACCCCGGATGCGGACGCAAACGAGAGAGACTTGCAACTGCCGTCTTGACATCGTCTGCCGAGACATCGAGAGTCTTCGCAATCTTTGTGTAGCGCAACTGCAAAAGGTTCTCGTATTCTTCTTCGAGAATGCGGATGGCAAGAGCCGGGAAATTGGGAATCGCGTAAGCCTGAATCAAGAAGCATTCACGCTGGTCGCGGGCTCCGATACCGGTCGGCTTGAAAGACTGCAACACATGAATCGCTTCGCGCACCGGAAGACTAGCCTCTTCAAGATCCAGTTCCTTGCGAAGGACACGTTCAATTTCTTCGATGTAGGGGTCATCCGACTTGACAATCATGACATCGGCGTTATCATGATTCGCATCGCAAAGGAAACCGTCATCGTTGATAGAATTGATGAGATAAAGAACTAGCTTGCGGAAATATTCTTCGGAGACTCCGCGCACTTCAAGCTGTTCCAGCAACTCGCGGGTGCCGCTCCAAAAACGCAATTGGTCTTCGAGCTGTTCCTGAAGGCCCTTGCCCACGTCCTTGATGGGGCGGTCCCAGTCTTCGTCCGAATCCTTGGAACCCGAGTTCAAGTCATTGAACGGAGCGTCATCGTAAGACGTTCCGTCGCCCAAATAACTGTCCCAGTTCACATCAACCGCAGAGTCCCCGTCCAAATAGCTGCCATCGACTTCGGCAGTATCGTCCAAGGAGCCTTGCGCCATGTTTTCGATATCTTCAGGAAACTCCGAATCAGACTCGCTTGATCGCGGGTCGAGTTCCTCGGGGTCTTTATCAATAGGAACTTCCTGATCGTCAAAATCACCGTCATCGACTTCCAAAAGCGGATTGACTTCGACTTCTTCCTTGATAGCCGTTTCCAGTTCCTGTGAAGTTTTCTGGAGCATCTTCACGGACTGGAGTAACGCAGGAGCAATAACCTGTTCCTGCGATTGTCCTATGTTCGCCTGCATCCCAAGATTCATAAATGCTCCTAATCCAAACGGAAACTATCACCCAAATAAATGCGACGTGCTTCAGGGTCTTCGGCAAGATGCCTAGAAGAACCTTCGGTAAGCACCTGGCTCTTGTACATAATGTAAGCTCGGTCGGTAATCGAAAGCGTTTCGCGCACGTTGTGGTCCGTAATGAGCACGCCCATGCCGCGGTCCTTGAGTTCCGAAATGATGGACTGGATGTCGGCAACGGCAATCGGGTCGATGCCCGCAAAAGGTTCGTCGAGCAAAAGGAACGAAGGGTCGCTCGCGAGTGCACGTGCAATTTCCAAGCGGCGGCGTTCGCCACCCGAGCAGCTCATGGACTTCGTCTTACGGATATGCGTAATCTTGAATTCTTCGAGAAGCTGTTCCAACTTCTTCTTGCGCTCGGAGCGCTTCATGTCCTGCGTTTCGAGAATTGCCATGATGTTGTCTTCAACAGAAAGCTTGCGGAAGATGGAGGCCTCTTGCGGCAAGTAGCCCACGCCCAAACGGGCGCGCTTGTACATCGGCTTGTCCGTCATCTCGATATCATCCAAGAAGATGTGACCCGCATCCGGGCGGACCATGCCCACAATCATGTAGAACGTCGTCGTCTTTCCAGCACCGTTCGGCCCCAAGAGCCCGACGATTTCGCCCTGCGAAACCTGAATGGAAACATCGCTCACCACTTGGCGGTGACCATAAATTTTGCGCAGCTTGTCGGTGCGTATCGTACTGACCAAATTTTTCACTGTGCGTCCTCCGTTTTCGCGGCCTCGTCTGCCTGCTTCGCCCTGTCTTTTCGACGATTGAACAAACCTTTAAATTTATTATTCATCAAGGAATTCTTTATCTTCAAGGAATCAGCTCCGGTCAAATCTTTTTTCGAATCTTTCCCTGCAAGCGAATCGAGTTTCGCAAGAGAATCCCTCTTTGCGTTTTCCTTGATACGGTTTTCCTTTTCTAAATCAATATAACGACCACTAGCATTTGTTGTCCGGCCCAAAAGCCTAAGCGATTTCACCGCGTTTTTCTTGGCATCGAACGAAATGTGGATTGTATCGCCGGTCGCCTCGTTTTTCCCGGAAACGGTCCTATCTTTTTTGACGTAAAAGTAAGTGCTCTGCGCCTTGCCCGAAACAATCGCCTTATCCATTCGACCTTTTCTAAAATATAAATCCAGACGGTTGCCGTCCATGAGGTTTCGGTATTCCTTTAAATCCGTCTCGTAGAAAAATCCCTTTGCATTCAAGTTCACGTAAAGGCGTTCAATTTTTCCCTTGACAAATTCGCAATAAAGCGTATCGCCAAAAGCTTCGGTCACGCTGCCGGGATTGCCACGCTTCGGTTCTTCATTCTGGATACCGTGGGCATTGCGGATCACGAGAGCCGACTTGAGCATTTTCCCAGTTTCGTCAAGGACTAGGAAAATGGAATCTCCCGTGAGGTGGTAGTTTTTCATGTCGCAAGTCGGATGGCCCTTCATGCTAAGCCAGTTGTTTTTGCGGTCAAAGTAACCGGTATCGCAAGTGACGACCAAATCTTTTTGCGTGAGTTTAACATCATCGAATGCTTGCGCAAAACTATTTTTCTTATCGAAAATAAGGGAACGGGATTGAATCGTTACTGTATCAATTTTTCCGTTTTTCAGTTTTTCGTACTGATAAAGGCGAGGGGCCATCGGAATTGTCACAAGGTCCAGTTTGCGGTCGTACTTCAAATATTGACCCGTCATGAGGTAGTTGCCAGCGGAATCGCCTGCACTCACTTCGCCAGAAGCGATTGCAATTTCACTTTTTCGCTGATAAGAACCACTCCTTGCACGAATGTAGCCGGACGGATGCGTAAAAAGGAACCCGCCACCACATTCGACTGTTTCGCTATTGCGGTTCCAGAAAGCACGCTGCGTCTTGAACGAGACGCTATCGTGAACAAAGTGGACATTGCCTTGCAACAAAAGCGTGCCGCGTTTGCGGGCGACCTCTAGGTTATCCGCATGGTACATAATAAGCGGCGAAGACTGGGCAAACACAAGTACAGGAGCCAATAGCGCAAGCGCCATCAGCAATACAAAGGCTCCCGCCCTTGCAGGAACAAACTGGGGAATAGACTTCATCAAGGTTTCCCCGCATTAGGCTTTGCAAAGAGACCGCGTGGACGCAGAGACGGATGCGGAGCGGTTGAACTTTGGCTTGCTGAAGCAGCTGCCGGAGTAGGAGACGCCGGACGCGACGAAGCGGATTGCGGCGTTGCCGGACGCGGTGCCGCTGGATTTTTAGCTGCGGGGCGCGACGGCTTGGCGGACTGCGATGACACCGCCTGCGAAGACGAAGAAGGCGGATTGTTGAGACGTTGCGCCTCCGCTTGTTTCTTGTCTTCGTCCTTCATACGCTTGGCCGCATCTTGGAATATGCCTGTGACGTTCGAAAGGATTTTCCAGTTGTCGAGCTTGGCATCGCTTTCAAAGCCAACGCCTTGCAGCACGTCGCCATCTTCAGAGACGACGCGCACATAGCTTGCCGTTTTGACCAAATTATCTTTTTTATTCCAAAGTAACGAATCCGCACGGACCGAGGCTCCCTTGGGAGTCAACGCATAGACATGGCCGTAAGCATACACATACGTGAACTTCATGTCGAGGCTTCCGGAGTCCGCACGCAAGAATGCCACGCGCTCGCCGACAGAATCGTAAATATCCACGAACACCGGACGCACGGTCACAATTTCCTTGTCGGCCCAACGTTCAAGATAAGCAGTTTTGAGGCGCCAGTTGAGCACGCCCTTATCGTAACTGTCGAGCAACGTCGTATCAGTAAAGAGCATCTGCGGGCGTTCAACGCGAATCCACGGCTTCGGTTCCTCAATTTCTTCGCAACCAAGCATAAAAGCAGTACAGAGAGCACAGACGAAAACCCCGAAAAGCCGGGATGTCGAGCAATGGGTTGCCGACGGACGAACAACCCTAGCTGCAAGAACGTACTGCAAAAATCGTGCCATAATTACAAATTACAAATATAAAAGCACGTCATTTTGTGGTTTTTCTGTTTTTTTGCCATTTTTTCCGTATTATTTCGAAAAGCAAGGAAAATATTACAAATAAAGTCATATGAACTATGAGGTCGTACTACGCACTTTGAGCTGTGAGCAGCAAGCGGCAAGCTTATATTAGGCGAAAGAAATAGGTTACAGGTATCAGGTTACAGGTTTTAGGAAAAGAATCACGAGCTTCGCTCGTCTTTAAATGGTGGCGGAGCCGCAATTATTAAACCTCATACCTCAAAGGGGCGTAGCACCGACCTCAAAGCGAAGCGACCTCACACCTCAACACCCTAACCACTGTTTACTAACCACTTCTCACTTCCTACCTCCTACTTCCTACTTCCTACTTATTTATATTTATAGTCCTCAGGCTTTGCAATGTGGGCGATCGGTACTTTCCGTTAAGAAACATTGGGAGCTCGGATGCGGTCCATACTTTTGGACTGGTCTTGGGGATATCTATCAAGTTTTGCTTTACCCTTTAGGAGTTTTAATGGCAAATAAGTGTAAGCGCGGAATCTTGATTAGTAAAACGCCGTACGAGAAACGCATCGCCATCATGGAAGATGGTGAACTCGCGGAATTGGTTGTTGAAGGTGTTTCGTCTAATCGAGTTCTGGGCAATATTTATAAAGGTGTCGTACAGAAGGTGCTCCCCGCACTCAAGGCGGCATTCATTGACATTGGTCTTGAAAAGGCAGGCTTTTTGCATCAAGAAGACGCCATGGACCGCAGCGAACTGTTGCGCCGCGAATATGGTGACGATGATGACGAAGGCGATGCCGCTAAGGAAATTTCTATCGACGAAATTCTTCAAGAAGGCCAAGAGATCATGGTGCAGGTGGTCAAGGAACCAATCAGTACTAAGGGCGCCCGTTTGACGACGCACTTGAGCTTTGCTGGCCGTTTCCTTGTCTGCATGCCCGGTACAAATTTTGTGGGCGTCTCCAAGCGTGAACGCGATCCGGTCAAGCGCCGCGAGTTCAAGAAGGTCGTCCGCCGTCTCAAGGGCCGCGACGTGGGCTACATCGTCCGCACCAACGGCCTCAACGAATCCGAATTCGAAATCAACAAGCAGATGCGCGAGCTCGAAAGCAAGTGGGAACAGACGAAGTACAACTTCGAAACCATGCCTGCCGAAACCTGCATCTACGAAGAATCCGATTCCATCGAACAAACCGTTCGCGAATACTTCGGCGACAACACGGATTACGTGTATATCGACAACCGCGACGAGTACTTCGCCCTCCGCGACTATCTGAAGGTTCTCTCTCCGGACAAGCTCGACAAGGTGAAGCTCTGGAGTTCTAGCGAAAGCTTGTTCGAATACTTCAAGATCGAAAACGATTACGCCCGCTCCTTGCAGCGCCAGGTCCCGCTTCCACGCGGTGGCAACCTCGTGATTGAACAGACCGAAGCTCTCGTGTCCATCGACGTGAACACGGGTCCGAAAGTTCATGGCAAGGACCAGAGCAAGATCATCCTCGAAACGAACCTCGACGCCTGCCACGAAATCGCAAAGCAGCTCCGTCTGCGTGACGTGGGCGGTCTCATCATCATCGACTTCATCGACATGGAAACCGACGAAGACCGCGAAGCCGTCTATCAGGAATTCCGCAAGGCAATCCGCCGCGACAAGGCCCCGATCAGCCCGGCCCCGATCAGCCAGTTCGGCCTCATGGAAGTGACCCGTAAGCGCGTCCGCGTGAACCTCATGACCGAAAAGACCGAATGCTGCCCGGTGTGCAACGGCAGTGGCCGCATCGCTACGCTGGAATCGACGCTCGGCATGATTGACCGTTGGCTCGCCCGTGCACACGCCAAGGGACGTCTCCGCGAAGTGACTCTCGTGGTCAGCGCACAAGTCATTGACGTTCTTTGCAAGGACTTGAACCGTATGTTCAATTACCTGGAATACAAGCATAACATCAAGATTTCCCTCGTCGAAGATGAATATGCCCACATCAACCAGTTCTGGATGTACGACAAGAACAACAACGACATCACGGATTTGTACAACTTCGCATAAAAGCACAAGTTGCAGCATCCACAATGAATACAAAAGAATCCGCCAGCTCCCACTGGCGGTTCTTTTTTACGTTGTCTTAACGCACAAAAAAAAGCGTCTGCATTCCGCAGACGCTTTTTAGAGAGAGAGCGAGAGAAAATCTATTTCTAATAATTTAAATCAATATCGAAGCCTTGGGTTCGTCCATGACGCACCCCCCACAGGAAGTCTTGCGTACGATTCACTTTGACTTCCCACCCGACAGTAATCTTATACTTGAGTCTTGCGATGTAAACACCAGTACCTACCAATCGACCTTCATTGGATCTCATGTTCCAAGCGAGGAATAGTTTACCATTTTTCTCATTGGCTAGACAATTCCCATTATAAACGCTATCTACGCATGTGAGAGTTCCTGAACCATTATTCACGAATACACCGAGACTTGTGTAATAATGCGTCTCATATTGAAGGGTTGTCTTTTCGACAAGTATCGTCTTCAGTTTTTCTACTGAAGCGGGATCTCCATTCACGAGACCATTTAAATCGCGTACATCAAATAACCCTTCTTTGTATGCTTTGGCTACGTTATCGCCAAGCCCAAATTCCCTATTTAGCTGATCAATACTCTCCGGATTAGATAAATCTTGAAGACGATCTGCAAGCGTCTTGCCGTCCTTGGCAATGCTCTTATTATTGGCTTCCTTGACAGATGCTTGAAGTTCTGTCAATTCATCATTCACATAACTTGAAATACTCATGTCACCGAGATAATGCCCTTGTACGCCATACTCTTTAGCGACATCCTCGGCAGTCTTCGGTTCATCCGTCTGGTGCAATTTCGTTACCGTAGGAGACTTACTTCTGATAATCTCCTTCGATTCATCACTTTCGCCAATCGTCACAACAGGCGAACTAGTAACAGTAACATTCTGTTCACCGGAGATACGGACAAACGGGTTGCGCGGATCCGTGCTTCTGTGCAAAAGATCCATATGTACACCAGGAATCAGCTTAATGGAATCGCCCACAGCCGGAATATTTTCCTTGTCGTTGCTAATGTCCCTAAAAACAAGTTTCCATTTATTCTTTTTTTCTTTGGAAAGCATATCAGGAACAATATCATGCCTTTCGATGTTCATTTTCTTAAAGAAATAGACAAAATAATTAGCATCCGATTCATTTTCGCAATCAAGCCCTTCACTAAACTTAAGCGTAAGTATAGTCGAACCGTCATTACTATAAGAAATATCCGCAGACGTGATGACCGGTCCAATAGAATCAGAAACATCGCTTGTGAGCTTGATAACATTTGACGTTCCGCTCTCTGAATAATTCCAGAACGGTGTAATCTTTCCGCTATAGACAGTTTCAGCGCCACCTGTGAATGGAGTTGTTCCAAAACCACCAGGAGTTACAATGGACATGGAACTATCAGCATCGTTATGAAGAATGTTGTTTCCATTCACTTTAATAGTAGGGAACGTTTCGCCAAATTCCAGTTGTACGGAATCCATATTGACTAAGCTGTTTCTTAACGCGCTACCATAAGGCTTGCTGAGTTTTGCATAGACGCTATCGCCCCGACCATCGCCATCTCTATCGAAGATGCATGCAAATACAACCTGCGGTACAGGAGGTTCCATGAACGAGAGATGTCTCCAGTATGATTTCTGTTCTTCGTCGGCACTTGCGACAAGGATAGTCACATCTTGAACAGGGGCAGTCGCCTTAACATAGAATGTAGCCTTGCCGTTCTTAAGAGTAATTGCGGTAATCTTGTTGCCGTTTTCGTCACACGGGATAAACGCTGGATTCGACGTGTTGACATAGACCATATCGTCAAACGAAGAACCATCCTCAAACATGATATTTACAGGATAACGAGTATTCACCCACTGATTATTCGACTCCTTGTTGAGCGTTTCTACATTGCCATCGACATCAGCACCGAGAGAGGTCCAATTGTTTTTGTTATCCACTCTGGCATAGACAATAGGAAGCGCAGCGTACTTGTCGATAACAAATGTGATTTCGTCATACTGGGATTCATCCTTTTGCAACGAGAAACGCAACTGGTATGTTCCCGGCGGGAGAGACCGCTTAGATTTGATTAGAGCCGTATCAATGGTAAATCCAGTGTAACCCGGCTTAATGGTAATACCGCCATACCAGACTCCTACGCTATCAAGAGGAACGCCTTCGGCATAAGCGCCGCTACCAATCAACGTAAAGTTCGACGGAGCATCGACCGTATCCTTGGTCGTTGCGCTAGCAGAGAAGTCACAAGCAAGAGCCTGTTCGCGAACAATCTGGTAAATCTTGTAATCGAGAATACTTGCAGTCGAAAGGTCCTGATAGAATAGGCTAGCTTCGGTCTTCAAGTCAATCGAAGTTCTCATCATGAAGTTCGATTGTGATGTATGGCGTTCGGCATAGAAGATATGGAACGAATAATTCATACCTTCTTGAAGACCGAGCGTATCCAAATCGACGGCACCCAAAACCTGAGCATGCTGGCCACCGATATCCACGACGAGGCGGTTATTGATGAACACCCACACATCGTCATCGCCAAAGAATTCAAAATACTGACCGGGGATGTACTCGAACGTGGCCTGAATTTTCATCGTAAAGCCGAAATTATGCCTCTTGTTGCCTGCAGAAATATTGTCGTAGAACGGGTTTTCAATCGTCTTTTCGTCATCAAGATATTGGAAATCATCCAGCAAAAAGAGGCCGCCTTCGGTGCTTCTGTTGTCTTTCTGCCCTAGCCAAAGGCCATTGCTATCAAGATTCAATTCGATGGAGCGGCATGTGGCATTCGAGTAATCCTTGCCGTTCTTCGTAGTAATAACCTGCGGCAAGAACCACTGATTCAAGTGTTCCGTAATCCTGCAGTTTTCAGGGAAGTTTGCAGCCCGCACAGGAACTCCGTTCGGTCCCAGATATTCTTCAACCATTCCGGCCATGTACCCATTATTTTTGGAATCCCTTGCGTTAGAGCCGCCACATCCGCCAGAACCGAAGTCATCGCTAGTGGCGTAAATGGCACCAAGATTTGGGTCTTTATCCTTAGCTCCATTTCCGTAAGTGGTCGTTACTATTGTTGAATCGCGTCGATCGGTCGTTGTTTTGACTTCTCCGTCGCCTTTTGTGCCGTGTAGCCAGTCGAACATCATCACGGGGAGCTTCTTGGTCGGGCAGTCGCCCAAAATTCCCGGATACTTTGAGGTAACATTCGGAGTCCCGACCTTGCTTGCCTTGACCCATATCGTATCGGACTCGGCGGCAGCTTCGTCCAAAGAGAGCCAAATTGCTTGCGTCGTGGGATTGATCTTGTTATAGACGTTATCGCCTACGTAAGTGCTACCGATGGTCTGCTTGAAATAGACCTGCAAAGAGCCAGTCGGCGGGGTGATGCGGGCTTCAAACCAGCCGCAATAGTTCTTGACAGTCGTCATTTTTGCGGAATCGCCACCAGCGACATAGACGATTGCAGACGTGTTCGTCCACGGAGCAAAGAAACGGATAACTTTTCTGTTAGATGGAGTCGGAGTCGTACCAGGGCCACCCGGACGACCTCCACCACCTGGAGTTACAGCCGGAGCCGTGATGGGGTCAGTACTGTTAGCTAGAGAAACTCCTGTATCGGTTATAGTAATAATGATATCATTGGCAACAGGATCCGGTCCTTCAAGAGGAGAAATCGAGCCTACGGAAGTATTGGCTCGGCAAGTGTTGCCCGTGTAAAAAGTAAGCTTGGGGCTTTGGTTTTCTTCCATTGCCTGTTTCAGGTAGAAAGAACCGTCTCCATAACTGCTAAGTGCGGTACACCTGCCATTTTGCGTTTGATTACGGCCCCCAATCCCTGCTCGGGTTGTCTGGACCTGAACGTAAAGATTCGTCCCACTATTCCGAGTGGTTTCGTTTTTTACAAGAATGTTGTAATCCGCAGCCATTGACGGAACGACTGCACTCAAGAGTGTAAAGAATAAAGCTGAGACAATTTTTTTAACCCGCATCCATGACTCCCTGAACACTTTTAGGCTATAACCTTATTGAAAATACACTCAAACTTGTGATTTTTATCAAAAAATTTTTATCGAATTGTAAAATAAATTGAGATGTTTGCAACAATCAATAAAAAGAGTTCCAAGATGGGAAAAAAGTTCCGTTTTTACTTCTTTATGCCAAAATCATCAATCGAGATATTGGGGTGGCGGAACCCCCAAAGGAAGTCCTGCGTACGTTTGGTAAGGTTACGTCCGTTTACGCGGAGGCGGATTTCAAGGCGAGCGATATAAACACCCGTACCAGCAAGGCGACCACCCTTGGACCGCATATTCCAAGCGAGGAAAAGATGACCGTCGTTTCCGAGGCAGTTCGCCGAACCATTCTTCTTGAAAACTTCATCGTTACAAGCAATCAAACCTTCATCTCTATTGACAAAATGCCCTAGACTAGAATAATAGATGGTCTTGTAGCTAAGTTCCGTCCTGTCGGCCATGGATTCGGCAATAATCTTAACATCTTCCGTGGAACCATGCCTATAGTTATTCAAATTTTCTTTGGTCAAAAGCCCATTCTCATAACCATCGAGAATAACATCGCTGACACCGAACCTGTCCTTTGCTTCCTTAGGTGTAATTTCACCCCTATCCATCATGGATATGACAGCGTCAAGAGTGACTGTTGTCGAGGGACTGCCATTATTGACGGCTTCCTTGTCTTCAAGAACCGTAGTGCTCTTTACGACTTTCACAATTTCGCTGATTTCGTTTTCGACCAGTTCAGACATGTTCATGTCACCAAGGTAATGACCTTGCGTCCCATAAATTTCTCCGACCTGATTTGCCGTAAGCGGCTTATCACTCTGGACGAGAATCGGGACTGTAGCCGAATCACTACGCACAATTTCCTTGGTCTTTTCAAAATTCGGCGAATTCTTGTCCATCGTGACAACAGCGGGGCTAGTGACCGTGATTTTTTGTTCACCTGTAATGCGCACCCACGGATTATCCTTGTGAGCAGGGAGTCCAACCAAATCAACTGCAAGGCCCCCTTCCACAGGCGGCTTGATACGTACGGAATCGCCCACGATAGGAAGAACATCACTTGACGATTTCTGCGAGAAGATCATTTTCCAGCGGTTTGCCGGAGAAGTGGAAATGTAATCCGCTTCACTAACTATAGAAGAAATGGAGCCTCCGCCATAGCAGCGGAAAGCAAACAAGTTAGAACTTGCATTTTTAGAGTCAAGTCCTTCGCTGAAAGTCAGCGTAAGCTGCGTCTTGCCATCATCGGTATAGCCAATTTCAGCAGCCAAGATGACAGGGCCGATAGCATCACCAAGCAAGCCATCTACGGCAAAGTTCGATACAGAGCGGTCTTCAGGGTTCGTATAGGTGTACCAAACGCTAATCTTTCCAGAATAGGGTTCCGTAGCACCACCCGTAGAAATCGCAGTACCAAAGCCATAGCCGTCAGCAACAATGGAAAGAACTTGATCGCCGTTATTATATACCACTTTGGACAGTTCATAGTGAGTCGTGCCGAACGTAAACTTGAGTGAATCCAGGACGCTATTGCCACCAAGCGGTTTGTTAAAGCTAATCCAGACACTGTCGCCTCGCCCGTCGCCATCGCGGTCATAAATAAATGCAGTTTCAATTCGAGGAACTGGCGGTTCTTTAATGTTAATGTTCGTCCACTTGATGCTCTTGTTCTTTGCCGACGTGGTAGAAACATCTATTACACCATTCGTTACAGTGCCCGTTGCCTTGACATAGAATGTATTCTTACCCTCCACGAGCAAGAATTCGCCATTAGCAAGCGGATTGCCAAGAGAATCGCACGGAACAAGGTTAGGGTCTGTCGTAGTCACATTGACGGCAATTCCACTATAACTCATAGCCCAATCTTCAACATAGGTCACATTAACAGGGTAAATTTGTCCAGCCCAAAGCTGCTTATCGCTCTTGTTCATGGAAATGGGAAGTGTATCACTGCTAATGTTACGGTTCAATTCATTTCCAAGCGGTTTCCAGAATTTATTGAAGTAAAGCGTATCTTGCGTGATAACATCAAAATACTGGTAGTTTGAATCAATGATATTCGCAAACGCTATGTTCGGAAGTTCCGTCGGCGGAATCGAGAAATAGACATCTTTATATTGAGTCGGGTTGTTCCTGAGAGCTACGCGTATGTAATAGGTTCCCGGCGGGAGCGTCTGCATACGGGAAATGTTAGTCGTATTGATGGTAAGGAACGTGAAATCGTTTGTAATCGTGATACCGCTATAATAAAGCGAATCGAGCTTGCTCAAGATAACCCCTGTCGATGGGAGGCTCTTCCCGAATAATGTAAAATTCGAAGGGCCGCGTTCCTGGTGAACCGAATCTGAGTTTGCTGAAAAATCGCAAGCAAGCGTCTTTTCACGAACGTTTTGCCATACTTCTTTCTTGATGAGCGTCGAATCCGTAGAATGGTCTGTAAGTATGATGCTAGATTCCACCTTCAAATCAATGGACGTTCTCATCATGAAGTTCGATTGATTGCGCTTGCGTTCGGCATAGAAAATATGGAACGGATAAGTCTCGCCCGGAGTAAGTCCAAGTTCATCCAAATTCACGGATCTCTTGACTTTTCGGTGTTGCCCGCCGATATCGACGACGAGTTTGTTGTTAATGAACACCCAGACATCATCGTCTCCGTTGAATTCAAAGTACTGGCCTTTGACATAGACAAATTCCGCTTGAATCTTCATCGCAAAGCCGAAGTTATGATGCCCAGGGACGTCATTTCCTCCGCTGATGGAATCGTAGTGCGGGTTTTCGACGGTATGGGCGCTATCCAACCAACGGAAGTCATCCAACAAGAACAGTCCGTGCTCCGGGCTTTCGTCATCTTTCTGCCCAAGCCAAAAACCGTCGTCCGTGAGAGTCAATTCGAGTTCGCGGCAAGTGACATTGGAATACTTCTTGCCGTCCTTTTCAGCAATGGTTTCCGGGAGGAACCAGCTATTGATATGCGTGGAATTTTTGCAACCGCTGGGGAAATTCTTCGACATGACGGGAACGCCGTTTGGGCCAAGCTGTTTTTCGACCATCCCTGTCATCGGAGCCGCTTCACAGCCACCCTGTCCAAAATCTTCACTTGTCCCCGTACCGAACATCGGGACTCCACGAACATCAAAGCCCGTGCGCCCAGCTCCGCCTTTTGCTCCGTAGTTGGGGAAACCATCTTTAGAGCCATCGGAGCTGATGGAACCGTCGTACCAGTCGAACATCATCACAGGGAGAATCTTCGGGAGGCATTCGCCAAGCACACCGGGATATTCGGTATGGACTTCAGGCGTACCGTACTGGTATGCCACGACCCAAACAGTATCGCTTTTCGCAATCGCGGAATCCAAGTTAATCGGTTCTACGGTAGACACTTCTTCTGTCAAGCCTTCCGCTCCGACGTACATCGAACCGATAGTCTGCCTAAAATAGACTCTCGCAGAGTCAAGAGGTTTTGTAAGCTTGCTTTCGAACCAGCCGCAATACGGGGAACCGACCGGACTCATGGGCTTTTCCATGCCGTTGATATGCAAAATGGCATTCGTATTCGTCCAAGGGGTAAGGAATCGTATATGAGTCTTGGGCTTGGTAGTTGTTGCCGGTTTCGTCGGAGAATACGTCAAAGTTCCATCGTCAAGGACAATCCAGACCTCTTGCTTGGGAGTCTTTTTCTGGTTATTATCCGCGTAATCGCTGTCTTTATAGCCGGGGAACAGCTCCCCGAGAGTCGGCTTGACATCGGGACTCAGGTCCGTGGTGCATGTGTTACCGCTACAGCCGATGCCGAAACGCAAACGGCGCACGTCTTTTTTGCCATCCGCCAATCGTTCGTTGTCGAACGAAATGGCAAAATAGCCTGTAGAGTCCTTCTCCACAGACTTATAGACGAAATTGCTTTCGTTGTCGGCATACTGCAAAGTATTGCCATCGTAAATGATATGCGCCACAGCAACCGTCTGAGCGAACGCACAGGCACTAAAAATCGCCAAACACACCAAAACCCTGCTAATAAGCGCAATGAACCTCATCTGCGACTCCTAAAAAGACCAATTCCCCCTATCCCACAGTGTTTCCCATACACGTATCTCTAAAAATAAAAATAAAAAAACAAAATCAATAAATTTTGAATGTAAAATAAAGCTTTTCCAGTGTAATAAATTAAATACAATCTTAATAGGATGGTGATAGTATGTTAATTAGGTGCTATAAAGAAATTTTTTCTTCAAAAGTGGTGCTAGATTATATCTAAAATCCTAATTTTACACTTGTAAATTCAAAATTGGAGAAAAAAATGAATCGTGTTTACCTCGTTGCTACGGCGGCCTCCAAAATGGAAGCCAAAGTCCAAGAAATCGTCGAAGCCGTCACCAAGGCGGGCCTCATAGCCTCTATCTACAAGCCGCTCGATGTCGTGAATGCGGCGGACAGCGTCGAAGAAATCAAGGCCGGCAAGTCTGCCGTGCTTATGGAAAAGATTTGCGCCGATTTCCTCAAGCAGGATTTTGATGCAGTCGATGCCGTTGTCGTCGAAGGTGCAACGGGCATGAACGATGTCATTGCTCACAAGTATAACGACGATCTCGCCTCCGCTCTCGACGCCAAGGTCTTTGCCGATGGCGAAGATGCAGAACTCTTCTGCCCGAAGCGCTTGCTCCGCTGCGAAAAGTGCCTCGCCGCTGACCTCGCCGAACCGGCTGCCGAACGCCGCGTGAGCCAGGCCATGTTCCGCGCAAGCCTCCTTTCCAAAGCTTCCAAGTGCGTGAAGCGCATCGTGCTCCCGGAAGGTTCCGAACCGCGTACCGTGCAGGCCGCATGCCTCGCTGTCGAACGCAACATCGCCGTGCCGGTGCTCATCGGCAAGAAAGAAGAAATCGAAGCCACTGCAAAGTCCGTGGGCGTAAAGCTCCCGGCCAATATCGAAATCATCGAGCCGAGCGCCGAACTTGCCGAAAAGTACGTGCCGACTCTCGTGGATCTCCGCAAGGCCAAGGGCATGACTCCGGAATCTGCACGCGTTGCTCTTTCTGACAACGTCATGCTCGCCACCATGATGCTCAAGTTCGGCGAAGTCGATGGCCTCGTTTCTGGAGCTATCCATTCTACTGCTGATACGCTCCGTCCTGCTCTCCAGATCATCCGTACCGCTCCGGGCGTGAAGTCCGTGAGCTCTGTGTTCTTCATGTGCATGAAGGACAAGACCTACATCTACGGTGACTGCGCCATCAACCTGAACCCGCTCGCCGAAGAACTTGCCGATATTGCCCTCCAGTGCGACGATACCGCAAAGGCTTTTGGTCTCCCGAGCCGCGTTGCTATGCTTTCTTACAGCACCATCAATTCGGGCAAGGGCCCGGATGCCGACCTCGTCGTGGCAGCAACCGCAGCCGCTAAGGCCGCCCGCCCGGAAATGCTCGTCGATGGCCCGCTCCAGTACGATGCAGCAACCGTCCCAAGCGTTGGCGCCCTCAAGGCCCCGAACAGCCCGGTCGCTGGCAAGGCTACCGTGTTCGTATTCCCGGACCTCTCTGCCGGTAACATCGGTTACAAGGCTGTACAGCGTTCTGCCCACGGCACGATCGCTATCGGCCCGATGCTCCAGGGTCTCGCCAAGCCGGTGAACGACCTCAGCCGCGGCGCCCTTGTCGAAGACATCGTCTATACGATCGCCTTGACCGCGGTGCAGGCTCAGAAGTAACGACGAAGTCGTCACCCTCGCGAAGGCGAGGATCTAAAGCAAAAATGGCGGATTGAAATCCGTCATTTTTTTAATTCTTGTTTGTGGTTTGCTTCGCTTCTATGCTTTTCTGTATTTTTTCGCAGTCTTCCACGTGCTTTGGCGACAATTTTTTCTTTTGTTTGCTATAAATCGTCTTGCAAAGCTCCTGTAAATGCCAACGGCCACGTTTATCTTCAAAAACGAATCCTGGACGAATGCTTAAGTCCATCCCTTGCACAATCAGCTCCACGGCATCGTCATAACGCTTTTGTCTGTTGTAAAAGTCGGCAAGGTAGTAATAATTATAAACGTCCTTGCGGTTCTTTTCAAGCGCGAGATTGAGGTATTTGTCAGCAAGCTTGGAATCCGGCCATGTCAAGATAACCGGGACGTAAGGCAATACCGTATGGGCTCGCCCGAGAACTTGCCAGTCTTCGGCAGCCGTGGCAACATCGCGAACTTTTGCAGCAACTCCTTCTTTTACCGAAGTGAGGGCTCCCCGTTCGTTCCCCCATATCGAAAGCGCACTTGCATACACATGTGCAATTTCTTTGTTCTTGGGAAACTTATTGTAAGCAGACTCGCTTATGGCTTTAAGGCTGTCGAGTTTTGATTCTCGCAGTTTTTTATCGAAATTGACGAACCTGAAGCAAAAATACAGCGACTTGACGTAACCTTCGGTCGCTTTTTCAAGCACAGAAGGGTCCTCCATCGCCTTTTTGTACGCGTCCTTCATGATTTCCGCGTTTTTGGGATTTGCCTTGATACCACTTGCATTCAACGCTCTTGCGGCATAGCAGGAATCAGCCAAGCGCAGGTGTTCGTTTGCACTGGCAAAACCTACAACAAAAAGCAAAACGACGAATATGTTGGACGCAATTTTCATGTTTGCGTTCAAACTTTCCAGTTCTGGAGAATCTTGTTGACCGAGGCGATGCGGGTCTTTTCTTCGTCTGTGCCGTGGAACGTCTTGAACAGAAGGTTACGGTATTCCATCAAGGCGGTGCGGATAATGACTTTTTCTTCTTTTTTAAGCATAGTTGTATAAATTAATTTGATGGTTACTTGCTGCGCTTGCCCTTACCGGAGAAGTAGTCCTGCTGGCGGGTAGCACCGAGGACAGCATGCCAAAGCGTTCCGTTGGGGTTGATTTTCTTGCGTTCGTTGACTGCGTATTCTATAGGAACGTGCGAGAACGCGCCGTTCATGCTGCCGACGACCATGTCCGTCTTGCCAGCCATGCCTGCATGTACTGCACTTTCAGCGAGCTGGAAGCAGAAAATGGCGTCCGTACCCTTAGCGGGGATGCTCCTGACCATGTAGCTCGGGTCAAAGTACTTGATGTTGATTTCTTTGCCGACGCTATCGAAATGTTCCTTGATTTTGCGGGTCAAGAATTCGCCGATATCGTTCTTCAACACGTTTCCGCTGGCGTCGCGGCGTTCTTCCTGGTCCTTGAACAGTTCTTGGCCGGCGCCTTCGGCGACGGCAATTACGGCATGCGTCTTGCCGCTCGCGTAACGGCTTTCGAGAGCCTTGAAAAGTCCGCCTTCGCCTTCGAGTTCAAACGGAACTTCGGGCACGAGGCAGAAGTTCACGACGGTCGTTGCAAGCGATGCGTATGCGGCGATAAATCCGGAATCGCGGCCCATAAGCTTCACGAGTCCAAGACCGTTGTAGGCGCCGTTCGCTTCGATGTGAGCGCTCGTGATGACGTCGGTCGCGCTGAGCACAGCCGTTTCAAAACCGAAAGTTCTGTCGATGAGGTTCAAGTCGTTGTCAATGGTCTTCGGGATGCCGATGATAGAAATGGGCTGCTTGCGCTTCTTGATTTCTTCAGCAATGGCATGAGCTCCGCGAAGAGTGCCATCACCGCCGATGCAGAACAACATATTGATGTTCAAACGCATGAGCGTATCGACCATGATGGACGGGTCCTGCACGCCGCGGGAACTTCCAAGAATCGTACCGCCGTCTTCTTGAATGGCATCGACGACATCCGGGTCCAGCACGATGGGAGAATAACCGTAATTCGGGTTGAGGCCGCGGTAGCCGTAAGGAATACCGAAGATGTTCTTTACGCCGTAGTCAAACCAGAGCACTTGCACAAGGCCCTTGATGACGTTGTTAAGGCCAGGGCAAAGGCCGCCGCACGTGACAATGCCCGCACGCGTCCAAGCAGGATCGTGGAAAATCGTTTCACGCGGCCCTGCGGCTTCAAGCGATGGAATCTGGATGCCTCTGGATATGTAATCGGAGATGAGGTTGATGTCAGTTGTCAAGCTGACCTTGTCGCTTTCGGAAACAAACGGGACTCCGTTCATCGGGGACTTGAGTGTGCCCTTGCCCACAGTTTCGATAGAAAGATCATAATCCGACGGATTCTTGATGATATCGTCCTGAGTCATACCTCGCCTCTTTGAATTTTATGCTTCCGCCATAGCGGAACTCCATAAAAAATATAGTAAACGAGAAAATGAATTTCTCGTAAAAATCCGATCCCGGTACAGAGACCGGGATGACAAAAGCAAGTCGTGAGGATGATATCAAAACAGGCGAAGCCTGTCACCCCGCACTTGTTGCGGGGCCAGTTTTCTTCGAAAGTCACTAGATCCTCACCTTCGTGAAGATGACGAAAGTGCATAGTGAGGATGACGAAAGAACATCGTGAGGATGACACACACCAATAGCTCACCGCTCAAAGGGGCGTAGCCTCGACCTCATAGCTCATACCTTAAACATCAAAGCGGCTCCGCCGCCTCTTTCGTCTTTCGTCTATAGCGAGCACCGCGAGCGTTCTTTCGTCTAAATCGACAATGGCGGGAAGTGTATTTTCGTGCGGAGGCCGGGGTTGGCGTTTTCGATTTCAATGGTCATGTTACACAGCGTGCACAACTTCTTGACCATCGAAAGCCCGATGCCTGTGCCGCTCGTCTGCCTCGTCATCTCGTTTTCGACTCTATAGAATTCCTGGAATACCTTCTTCATCTCGCTCGGCGGAATGCCCGGGCCGTAGTCGCGGACTGCGAGGTACATGTCCGTATCCTTGATTCTAAGCTCGACGTTCACCATCTTGTAATCAGCGGTTTTCGAGAACTTGAGTGAGTTATCGACGAGGTTCATCAAAATCTGCATAATAGCGTCGCGGTCAATCATGAGGCTGATGTTATCCGCATCGGTATCCGAAGAAACGGTGAGTTCGAATCCCTGCTTTTCAACGTTCTTGCTGTAAGTCGAGACAAAGTCGTCCAAAACCCTCTTGGGCTTGTCCATGCGGAGCTGCACATTCCAGCGGTTGCCATCGAGCTTGGAGAGGTTCAGCACATTCTGGATGAGTCGCGAGAGGCGGTCGGCTTCGCTTGCAATTTGTCCGTAATACTTCTGTTTCTTTTCTTCGTTAGCGACCCAGGAGCTCTGCAACAGTTCCGCATACATCTTGATAGCGGTAAGCGGCGTCTTGAGTTCGTGCGTAATAGCGGAGACAAAGTCCTGGCGCTTGGCGGCAAGTTTCATGCGGCTTTGCGTCACGTGATAAATAGAAATGAGACCTATCGCAAGCACCGCAAGCATCAAAAGCCCGATGAATATGACAAATTCACCGCCGGGCGCTTTTTGCGTGGTAAACATTTTAAACGTAATATCCGAAAGCGGCGCCTGCAGAGGTTCCGACAAAAGTTCCGTCGTGACGTTATTGCGCTCGCCAAAGGCGACAAACGATTTTTTCTTGTGGTAAAACGCCAATACTAGAGGATCTTGCTGGTTCCCTTTCGTGACGCCCTTGTACTTTTCAATTTCATTCTTGACAAGGTTCGTGAGATAAACACGGGCATCGACAATGAACCCTTGAATAAAGACATCCATGCCACGACGAACTGTGCGGTGGAAAATGATGTAATTAGAATCGACAATCGCTTGGAAGAAATCGATTTCAGCTTCCATCGAGCGAGTCGTTTCCGTATTAATTAAACGGACGAGAAGACCCGTCGTATCGAGCTTTGTGGATTCAACACCGAACGCGAAATCACCTGTCTTTGTAATTTGTTCGACACGGGACTTGCTGCTTTTCTTTTTCCTTTGCGAACTTGCAATATCGAGATCTTGTTTGTAGATCTGGTCAATGAGCCGGCTATCGTTCTTGAGCGTAGAATCTGCAACCTGTGCCGCATCACTGCTAGAAGACTGCACGTTCGTCGTCGCAGACGAGATGGCGGAGAAACCCGACGTATTGAGGATATCGCTTATCTTACTGCGAATCGCCATGCGTTTGTCTTTATCCACCATGGGAATGCTTTCAAGAACTCCATCGGGGAGCACCGGCGTACTCAAGTTGCCAGACGGATCTAACTGGAAATGCCCGACTAAGCCAACGTAATGACTCCGTAACGGAAATTCCGCGAGTTCAGACATCGTAATCTCTTCGCCGCCAAAAACAGGAACCGCGCGGATAAAGCGGTAGTCGGCATAAGAGCGCCTGTCTTCAATCGCCAAATCGGCCGTGATGTTCTTGTTCACGTTCTGCAACACCGAAAACGCGTGCTCCTTGTAACCGAAGAGCGACGACGTTTGCAATTGTGCATAAGAATGGCTTAAAAGTACGACTACGGGAATCGCAATAACGATAAAAATCGCCACAAAAATGAGACGATCTTTAGACGCAAGAACAAGTTTCCGAAGAGACTTGAACTTGCCAGAGAGGTATGTAGTTAGCTTGTTTATACGGACTTCTCGCATTCTGGAGCCGAACGCATCTGGTAGCCTTCACCACGGAACGTGACGAGCAGCTTCGGATGAGCCGGATCATCTTCAATTTTCTTGCGGAGCTTAGTGATGTGGATGTCAACCGTACGAGTATCGACGGATTCCGCATTTTCGTAACCCCAGACCTTGCGGAGGAGTTCGGAACGCGGAATGGCATGGTCGCGGTTGTTCCAGAGGTATTCAAGAATTTCGATTTCCTTGCGGGTAAACGCAAGTTCTTCTGTACCGCGGACGCCCGTGTATTCACGGAAGTTCACGCGGAGATTCCCAGCGACAAGCTTGCCTTCGTTTTCCATCGTCTGGCGGCTACGGCGGAGCACCGCTTCGATACGAGCCAAAAGCATCGGCACGGAGAACGGCTTCGGGACGTAGTCGTCGGCACCGAACTTGAGACCATTGATGATATCGTCATCGGAATTCTTTGCAGAAAGGATGATGATCGGGAGGCTCTTGTCCTTTTCGCGAATTTTGTCGCAAACGGTAAATCCGTCCATGCCCGGAAGCATGAGATCCAGCAGTACAAGTCCGTACTGTCCGGAAAGAGCTTCGGCAAGGCCGCTTTCGCCGTCAATGACATGCTTGACACGGTAACCGTTGAGCTCGCAAAGATCTACGAGACCTTCGGCAATGGCAATTTCATCTTCGATGATAAGGATGTTCGTGCTGCTTGTATTCTGAGTCATTCTTGAATCCTACTCTCTTCTAACCTGCGTTTTTTTTAAGTATTATACAAAATTAAAGTATTAAAGGGCAAATCCGCCACCGAGTTCAAATGCGACATGGCCGGCATCGATATCGCTATCGTATTCACCGCCAAGATAAACTTTGACGTTCGCATAAGCTGCAATCGGGATAATCGGGAGCTTGAAACGGGCGCCTGCGAGCAAGTGGAAACCAACGCTCTTGTTGAGGCCTTTTTCCTTAGCTGCATCGACAACGTTCTTGGCGAGAGCGTCGGCAACTTCTTTTGCGCTGCTGCCAGAGAGATCCTTGCCAGAACGTTCAAGCACACCTTCCACGAACGCATTGTTCAAGATGAATGTGTTCCAGTAAATGGTGAGACCGGCGCCAACATACGGGCGGATCGGGAAAAGCGGAATGGAGAACGGCTTGGTAACGGAGATATCTGCGTTCATGGCAATGAATTTCGGAGTCGCCTTTGCAAACGGAGTACCGCCAAGTTCAATTTCCAAGGGGATTTTTTCGTCGCCAGCCCAAAGGGTGGCGTTATAGGAGGCAAACTGGATATTGAAAGTGCCTTCGATATCGACGAACGGGAGAATATCGACCCAAGCCTTGAAGCCGAAACCCTGAATGTAATCAAAGTCGCCATGGCTGAACTCAACCGGATATTCTTTGTCATTGACCTTCAATGGGGCAGTTTTGCCTTCACTGAGAGTGGTTCCGACGTTCGGGCTGTAGTGGAAACCGATGCCTGCAATGGCGAAAGCCTGAGTGGCAAGCAAAGATGCTGCTGCAAAAACGACTTTGAAGTTCATGGATTCATTCTCCTTGAAATGTTTTGCCTTGAAACTAAATAATTATTTAGAAAAAAGGTATTTACAATTCATAAAAATATTGCTTTTTTGCGTTTTTTGTGATTTTTCTACTTGACCGCAGGTACAAATATGAATTTCTTTTCGCCTTTTTTCACACTCACGTCACCAAAATCGTAAACCTCGACCGTGTTCCCGGCATCGCCTTCTGCGGCAACCGTAACTTGATGGGACCCCGGTTCAACAGGAATTCGCGTCATCTGGAAGGAATTCGGCAAGAAAAGCGCAATACGGAGGTCTGCTTTTTCAAGTTGACTCTGGGCGACATCCGTACCGATGCTCGTGAAAAGGTTGAGGAGGGAGTTATCCGACTTCATCGCCTTTTTTGCAAGCTGGGCTGCAATCGTGCGAAGGACAACGCGAATAGCCGTGCGCGTCATGGTGTTCGTAAAATCGTCCTTGAGGTTCATTTCAAGTTCCTTGTCAAGCGCCACAACCTTTTCGGGACGGGCGACAGCCTGATTATCGACGGAAACGCTGAAATGATCGACCTTGCTTCTGAAAGAGAATGCTTCAGGGAGCGCGACACTGATATGGAAAGTCTGGCCATTGGTGGCGCCATCGACAGGAACAGCATTGACAGTTACACTTTCCGTCTTGCCAGTCTTGCTGTCTTTGTAAGAGAGGTTTAAGAGTCCGCCGTTCACATAGGTTCCTGACATCCTGAGTTCGTTGAGGATGGGACCGTGACCCGCATAACCAACCACGATGATTTCTTGCCCGAGATTGCGAGCCGCCGTTGCCTTAGGAGTTTCAATCGAGTTGTCGAGCTTGAGCGATGTAATATCGTCTTCGCGTTCGGCATGTCTCAAACTTTCAATGATGAACTCGCGGGCCTCTTTCGGGAGGTTCAAGATGTTCTCGTTGTACGCTTTGACAGTCTTGTAATAAGAGATTGCAGCTTCGTCCGGTTCGCCAGCCAATTCATAGACGATAGCGGAGAGATAACGCAAAAATCCGTTGTCGTTCGTCTTGTCGCTGTCCTTCTGGTAGAGCCTAGTCATCGCCTTCTGAGCGCGGTTCACTTCGACCATGGCACCATCGACGTCTTTCTGCGCTAGGTAGTTCATGATTTGCATTTCGTACAAGGCGAGCAATTCGAAGGGACGCGCCCTGTACGGACGAATGTTGTCGTTAGTGACGATGGCAGCAGCTTCGTTTGTAATGGAACGCGTGTAGAGGTCTTCGTAAATCTTTTCAGCCTTGGCAAAGTTTTCGGAGCTTTCCTTGTAATTACCGTTGTAATGGTAAAGCACGCCCAAATCAAAATAATAGAGGAATTCGCTCTTTTCTCCGTACAAGTCGTCTTTCTGTTTCTTGACTTCGGCGATAGCGGCTTCACATCCTTTATTTTCAAAGACTGGAGCTAGCGTTTCGTAGCGAGTAATCGACTTGTTAGCACAAGCAGTAAAAAGAATTGCCGAGGCAAGGAGTAGGAATAAACGTTTCATATTCGTAAATCTACAATAATAATTATAAATAAAGAATTAAAAATTAAAAATGGAGAATAAAAAAAGCCAACCCCGGCACTTGGCCGGGGAATTGCCTATAGATCCTCGCCTCCGCGAGGATGACGATTTAAATTGCGAGGATGACGATTTGAATCGCGATGATTACGTGAAAAAACCTTCTCTCGCCTTTCGTCTAAATTACATCTTCACGCTGCTTTGGGACATGTACTTCTTGATTTTCTTGTCGCCAATCCAAACCTTGCGATGGCTCTGGATGTCGGTGAGTTCCATGTCAATCTGATAGAAGACCACCTGTTCGCCGCCTTCCTGGTCGATGACGGAGTTGATGGTACCGGTCAGCATGAGGTCTGCACCGATTTCCATGCCGGCGTCCTTGAGCGTTTCGTCAGTGACGTTACCCTGCTGGTCGGCAAGTTCGTTGCGAAGGTCTTCACGTTCGTTGGCATTTGCAACAAATTCAGCCTTGTTGGAATTGATGAGGGCACGTTCGATATCCTTGATGAACGTTTCGACGCGGATATGTTCATGGCTCTTGTTGCGAACCTTGCCAATCACGATTGTCGGCACAGAACCCTTCTGCGATGCAAACTGGTCGTACCACGGGCGTCCGAGGCAGTCGTTGATCATTTCTTCAGCGACAAGGCGGGAGTCGGTATCGTTCCAGCTACCGGAAAGATCCGTCACGGTATCGGCTTCGAGACGGGTGACTTTTTTTCCGCCGCTACTAGAGCAGGCAGAAAGAAGGGCGATACTTGCGCAAAGGGCGAGAATCCAAATTTTTGACATTATGTACTCCTAATTGGAATGATAAGTTAAATGATTTGTTATAAACATACAAAAAAAACTCCCCAAAAGGAGAGTTCTTTGAAAAAAGAATTTCTTTGAAGCTGATTAGCGTTTTTTCTTTTTCTTGCCATTGGAGCTGGTAGCTGCATCCAGATGCACATCAACAGTTTCTTCACCCTTGATCGTGACGAGCGTTTCAGCACTCTTACGGTTGCTGCACTGTGCACGAATCATGTGGTCACCGGCATCGAGGTTACGAACAACAAGTTCGGCACCATCGGTCTTGTCGGAGAGTTCGCCGTCAACATAAATCTGGCAACGCGGCGGATTCGTAGTAATCTTGACGTGGCCTTTCGGAATCTTGGTGCTGAAGTCGAAGTTGTTGCGAGTATCAGAACCCGGCCAAATGTTCACGCGCTTGTTCACGAGTTCGAAACCCTGGTCAATGACGACGAGCGTCTGACGACCGGACTTGACTTCCCTGTCTTTAATCGGGCTCTTGCCGAGAGGTTCACCACCGAGGAACACGTCACTGTTAGGCGGTTCAGTGATAATATTGATGGTTGCGGACTTGCCGCGCGGAGGTGGATCTTCTTCGTCTGCGACAACGGTCGTAAAGAGGAATGCCATCATCAAGGCAAAAATATAAAGCTTTTTCATGGGAGGTACTCCTTTTTGTACTTGAACATGAATTATTTGACTCTAAGAATTTAATTCTTTTTTTACACAATAAGTGTTAAAGTGCCGTAAAAAGTACGTAAATATTTGGTATAGATTAACTACTTTTTTGTACATGAAAGCACTTTACCAAAAAATTCGCAGTTTACAAGGGAAAAATTACGGGCTTTATAAGTCCTTGGCAGACAAATCGTGGGATTTTGGTGACTTTGTGCTAGATTTCCTCCATGTGCAGGGAGACCCGTATGCACCGGCATCCCGCGTGATGATAAAATCTAGCTTGCAAATGCTGGGCTACCCGAGTGAATGGGGTGGTTCTTTCGAACGTCGTTTGGCCTTGAGCGATTTTCTATACCGCAGACTAGGTAAAGTGGTACGTGAAAAATACCCCGGCAAGGACGCAGCTATCGTATTTGATTCCGCTGGACCTGAAATGCTGGTGCGAAATTCGCTGTGGGTCGATAACGGTGAGTTGCGGGCATGCATGCAAGTGCGCCTGCCGGGCGACGGGCGTAAAATCCAGGCGGAAGATGCCGCCGAGATTTTGACGATGGTGCTCCCGGACTTGGTATCGGCGGGGCTGTACAATTCCGGCGAGTCTAAACCGGAAGGCGTGGAGCCTGAACTTTTGGAACATTACCGCGTGCTTGCGGAACGCAAGGCCATTCTCGAAGAACTGGAAAAGCAGAATCTGGTCGCATTCGTGCCGAACGGAGCCGTGCTCCCGCGTGCATCCGGCTTGAGCGAACACCCGATGGAAGGGGCTGTCCCGTTTACGGCACCTGCGGAAATGGAAGCGACGCTTGACGTTTGCGGTCGAAAGATTCGCGGCATGGGCATCCCGAAAGGCGTCACGGTGATTACCGGCGGGGCGTTCCACGGGAAATCGACACTGTTGCAGGCTTTGACGAAAGCTGTTTACCCGCATGTTCCGGGAGATGGTCGCGAAGGCATTGTCATTAGCGAATCGGCGGTACGTGTGGGAGTCGAAGACGGTCGTAGCGTTCGCGGAACGGACTTGTCGCCATTCGTGCGTGACTTGCCGGGCGGAATTTCGACGAAAAACTTTACGACCGCTTGTGCATCCGGTTCGACGAGCGAAGCCGCCAACCTGCTGGAAGCGATGGAAGCGGGCTGCGATGCGTTCTTGATCGACGAAGACTCGTCAGCAGTGAATTTTTTAATCCGCGATGTGCGTGTGCGCAAGCTTTTGGGTGATGACCGCGAGCCGCTGATTCCGCTGACGGACCGCATCCGCGAAATTCAAGGCCGTAGCTTTATCTTGGTGGCTGGTGCTTGCGGCGACTTTTTGGACTTGGCAGACAATATTATTATAATGACATCGTACAACGCGGAATGTGCACGAGTGAACGGGAAGGCTGTATGCGAAAACAGCTCGAATTTGAAAGCTGAAGCAGACGATTCGGGAACTGCGGCCTTGAGAACTGCGACAAAAATACCGCCAAACCTCCCTGCGTTCGAAATGCCGCAATGTCGCGATTTTGCAGAGTACGTGAAACCATTGCTTCCTGGGCTTCGCCCAACTTCTGCCGTGGAACGTCAAGTCAAAGTGAAAATCGCTGGAGATACTTTATTGCAAATTGGTTTCCTCGTTTCGGATACATCCAAAGCAGGCGCCCTTGTAGATAAGCAGCAACGCTTTGGAGCCGGATTCATGCTGTTGAATCTTTGCCAGAATGCGGCAAGCAACAATGATTCTGCAAATGGCGAGTCGCAAAATTCTGCGACAATCATGGAACGCATTACCATACTCTGCGAAAAAATCAAGAATGTCGGATTCCGCAATTTGCCTCAAGGCCTGAACCGCGAAATGAGCCTCCCCCGTGCGATTGATATCGCATGTGTACTGTATAGGCTGAGAGGGAGAGATTAGACGAAAGAGACGCTACCTCTTGCCTTCGCGCTTGTAGCGTTCAATGCATTCGGCGTAGAAGTCATACGTCTGCTTGGCAATCGTCTTCCAGCTGAATACGTCAATCGCGCGCTTGCGGCTGACTTCACCCATCTTTTTCGCGAGTTCCGGGTTTTCGAGAATCTTGTTAAGCTTGTGCGCAAAGTCCGTCTGGAAGGCCTTCGGGTCCGCCGGTTCAAAGTTCGTCTCGGACACAGCCTTGAGCGGCACGAGGAATCCCGTTTCACCATCGACGATAATTTCCGGGATGCCACCGACAGCAGAACCCACGACCGGCGTTCCGCAGCTCATCGCTTCGAGGTTGATGATACCAAACGGTTCATAAAGAGACGGTGTTGCAAACACTGTCGCATGGCTGTAGAGCACGCGCAGTTCCGTATGCGGCACAGCGTCCTGAATCCAGATAACGCCATCGCGCGTCGCCTGAACCTTTTCAATCAAATGCTTGCATTCGTCGGCAAGTTCCTGCGTGTCCGGCGCACCGGCGCAAAGCACCACCTGGGCGTTCTTGTCGATTTGCGGAATCGCCTGGATCAGCTGGCTAATGCCCTTCTGGCGCGTAATGCGACCGACGAACAGCACAAACGGACGCTTGGGATCCACGCCCCACTTCTTCAAGATTTCTTCGTCGAACGTCGGCTTGTAAAAATCAGGATCGATGCCGTTATAGATAACCTTCACACGGTCTTCCGGCACTCCGTACAACTTCATCACGTCGCGCTTCATGCCTTCGCTCACGGCAATCACGCCGTCGGCAGCATCGTAAGCGGTATGTTCAATCCAGCAGCTCATGTTATAGCCGCCATTGCCAAGCTGTTCCGCTTTCCACGGACGGTGCGGTTCCAGCGAGTGCGTCGTGAGAATCAGCGGGCATTCCAACAAGCGGCTTGCCACTACGCCACCAAAATGGCTGTACCACGTATGGCAATGAATCACGTCTATATCCTTGAGCGAAGACATCCACTGGAGATTGATGTCCAACGGCTTCAGGATTTTCTTGAAGCGTTCATCGACCGGATTGCATTCGAGTTTTTGGCTAAAGCCAATCGCACGGATGTTGTCGGCATCGTCATTCTGCGGACCGAAGCAGCGGGCTTCAATGTGGCAGAGCTTGGAGAGTTCCTGGCTGAGAAACTTTACGTGGATTCCTGCACCGCCATAGATTTCTGGCGGAAACTCGTTAGTAAGGATAGCAGCATTCATTCTAGTACACAGTGGTTAGTGGTTAGTAAACAGTGGTTAGGGAAAATGTCCGTAAACTGTTTCCGCAATGAATAATAAAAATTTACACACAATAATGCAATAGGTTCGCAATATCAAAAGTTCAATTTGTCTTTTTTGTCACATTACAAATTCATGTGTTTTTTCAATTTCTCGTACAATTCTTGCAGGGACACCGTTTTGCTTCGCAAATTTCGGCCATTCCCGTACAGCCTCTTCGACTTCTCCAATGATTTTCTTGTAACGCCCCTGCTTGAGTCCTGCAAATTTCGCAACAGCCTTGAAATCATCAAGCGTAAATCCGCCACGCTTGCCATTGAACGTCATCTGGTGCGACCCCGTCCACGCCCCCTGCGGGTTATAAGCGTAAGTCATGTCAAATGCAGGAGCCAGAGTCCACACGCCACGCTTATTCATAAGGAACCCGATATTTTTTGCATGGTCATCTTGGTTCCTCGCACAGATATTGAAAACCGCCCGGCGGTACATTTCTTCCAAAGCATCGTAACCTAAGCCGAGGCATTTGATAACATCTAAAGCTTGTTCGTAGCCATACGCTCCAGGCAAATTAAAATCGTAATGAGCAAGGCCGCAAAGGGACTGGTAATGCAATTTCTTGCCGCCCTCCAAGCGTTCGAACCGTCGCGTCATGAAGTGCCGATGGCCGCTGCATTCATAAAGCCTGCACTCCGTCATGTCGATTCCCGCCGCCTTCACCATCTGCGAATAAGAAAATTCAATCGCACCATACCCAAAAATATCCGCCGATTCCTTATCGCGATTATTCTCCACATCGTCAAGTTTCAAAAGCCAGTAGTCAAATTCTGGTGCAGCCGCCACTTGCCCCGAACGCATTTCGTGAGATTTTTCGTTGTACGCCACAAGGATTTTTGCACGGGCGCCACCCGCCGATGTCCCCACGCGGAGGATTTCTTCAAAAGACTTGCGATGTTTTTTGCTCAGCGTTTTCGTAGAAAAACTTTTGCGCTGGTTCAATACTTCGGCAGCAAAATTTCTCAAGCTCTCGACATCCAAAGATTCATCTGTTGTAGAATCAGGCCCCTGCAACGGCAAGAATTCCAACGCGCCCATGCCGCGGTTCCCCGTATAGCAAAGGCGTTCCAGTGCGGTAAAGCTATCGGGACTACGCCCTTGACGCAACAGCCAAGAATCAATAACCTTGTTGCCAAATTTATCGGGCAGCGAATCCGCAAAAAGCCCCGGCAATCCGTGAAACGTCCGCGACAGCAACGGGAACGAATAAATTTGTTTGGAAACCGGCATGACAATCGGCGAAGGTTCCACGCCCGCACCCATAAAGTTCGGAGCATACTCAAAACGTGCGACCGATTCCCCTTCCATCATCGAAAGAGCGCCAATCGTTGTTCCCCAAAGTTTTACTTCAACCGCAATCATCCGTTACTTGTCCTCGTCCCAAACCCATTCTTTTTTACGGCCTTGAGCATTTTCATGTGTTCCCTCGGCCACAGAGTAATCCGCAGAACCATCCGAAACAAAATTTATGTTATCTGCTTTTTTACCCGACGTCCTTGCACGGCGACGTTTTTTTATCTTCCCCATGTACAAAAGCTGCATCGGCGAAGGAGAATCATCCGGGAAAATGTTCAAAAATAAATCCAAGGCACCGCAAACACGCAACACCTTGACGAAATTCAAAACCTGCACGGACTCGCCACGTTCAATGCGTTCTACAGTTCCCTTGCCAACCCCTGCCTTTTGCGCGAGATCCGCCTGAGTCCAATTGTTCCGAACCCGAAACGCCGCTAAACGCTTCCCAAAAATAGCCAAAGCCGATTCATCCGTTTGTGCAGAATATATTGCCATAAGCACTCCCTCTATTTAGTAATATACAAAATTTTTATGAAAAAGCAATTTTATTTCTTTAAATTTAGCAAGTAATAAGTAGATTATGTAGTTTTCTCTTTAAATTAAGAGAATTAATTAACATCATATACAGTCCATAAAAAGCACGAACCATGCAAAAAAAAACACCCCGACCACAAGGATCGAGGTGCTTGGTGTTTGGAGTGTATTGAGATACAAAAAGATTTAGAAGTTCTTGCACTGGCCTTTCCACTTGCCCGGCTGTCCGATAATGGCGCCGTTAATGTACTTGCCAGAAGAGCCAACGAAATCGGCCTTGCGGAAGTCTTCGCCACCGAGGTGCCAGCGCATCCATGCAACCGTTGCAGCCATGCCGCCCCACGGACCGGAACCATGGCCCCAGCCGCATTCGCCGTTCTGGCATTCGTTGCCCTGACCGCCAGTCATCTTGAGGAGGCATGCCGGAGCCTTGACGTTATTGTTGTTATAGTCGCCTTCGGCGTTCGGGCGTTCCATCCCGCCTTCACCATAGACGATAGCAACAGTCTTGTTCGGAGAAACCTTGGTCAATTCCGCATGGTTGAAGGCACCACTGTTGTTCATCACGGCGGTAATCACGCGTTCATCGTTGATAAGCATCTGTTCGGACTGGAGACCGCCCATGGAGTGGCCGGAGCAACCGACCTTCGTCATGTCAATCTTCTGGTACAGCGGATCGTTCGGATCGTTGTTCTTCTTGGCGAGCCAATCGAGAGCGGGCTTGCCGCGTCCCGTACCATCCGGAGAATCGCTGGTGGCCACCACGATAAAGCCGTGAGAGGCGAGACGATGGATAATTCCACCGTATGCACCCGGTTCGGTACCGCCACCCGGGCCCCACAACACGACAGCATGTTTCTTGTCGTTAGAGAGCTGTTCCGGATAAGCAAGAATACCACCACCGTTATCAACGGTATGTTCAATGTACTTGACCTTCAACAAGTCCTTGTCTTCGTCAGTTCCTTCAGCAAGGAAAATGCCGCCTTCCGGCTTCTTTTCTTCGCTAGAGGAAGACTCAACAACCTTTTCGCTAGAAGAGCTTGCGACCGTAGCCTTTTCGGAACTGGATTCCGGCTTCGGAGCAGCAGCACTGCTAGATTCTGGAGCAGGTGCGGTTGCGCTGGATTCAGGCGTGGGATTCACCGCTGCGCTAGATTCCGGCGTTGCAGCCGATGTAGGCGTGGCAGCGTCACTAGATTCCGGACCCGGCGTTACCGATGCGCTGGATGTCGGAAGCGGATTTGTCCCAGGTCCACAAGCATCGGGCAAGCTAGATGCCAAACATGAGTCGTCGCCACCAGCCTGTTGGTTGGCTTGGCCGCCACCAATGGCCGTTTCACTGGAACCCGGCTGAGTCGAGCCTGCAGATTCCGGCTGAATAATTTCGCCAGCACTGGAAAGACCACCAAAATCATTAAACGACGGTGCAGAAGTAGATTCATCACCACAATTCCAGAAGACCAGCGTACTTGCCAGCACCATGGATTTAAAGAGTTTAGATTTCATTTTGTTCTCCTATTTAACCTTAACCTGACTAGAAATTACCTAAAAAAAGCGTTGATAAACCGCAACTTAGACAAAGTCCCGTGGACAAAAAATCCAAATAGCTAGTTTATTTGCAATAGATTCTCACCTTCGCGAGAATGACGAAAAATGGAATTTTTAATACCGCAAAAAAAACAAAAACGCCTCGACCGAATCGATCGAGACGCTTGGTTGTTGGAGTGTGGAAGCTTTAGAAATTCTTACACTGCGTTTTCCATTTGCCCTGTTTGCCGACAATGGAGGCATCAATATACTTGCCCGACGTTCCGACGAAATCAGCCTTGCGTTCCGCTTCGCCGCCGAGATGCCAACGCATCCAAGCAACCGTAGCCGCCATGCCGTCCCAAGAGCCGGATCCATGACCGTAGCCGCCTTCGGAGTTATTACGCGGACCGCCCGTCATTTCAATGAGGCAAGCCGGAGCCTTCACGCCAGCGTTGTTATAATCGTTCTTGGCGTTATCTTTTTCCATGCCGACTTCACCGAAGAGAATCGCAATCGTCCTGTCTGTTGCTACTTTATTTGCACCAGCACCATTCCAGTCGCCACTGTTGTTGAGGAACGCCGTCAAAACACGTTTGTCCTTAATGACAGCCTGTTCAGATTCGAGACCGCCCATGGAATGCCCGGAGCAGCCAACCGTATTCATGTCAAGCTTGCCGTAAAGCGGGCTGTTGGAATCTTTGTTCTGCTGGTCCATCCAGTCAAGAGCCTTGATGGCTTGCGACGCATCGCCCGGAGATTCCTTAAGCGCAATCACAACGAAACCGTGAGATGCCAAACGACGGATCATGCCTTCGTAAGCGCCCGGTTCCGTGCCGCCACCCGGCCCCCACACGACAACGCCATGCTTTTGCGTAGAAGAAAGCTGTTCCGGATAAGCAAGGATGCCACCGCGATCCCAGCCCGTATTCGTCTTGTAGACAACCTTCATCAAATCTTTTTCTTCTTCCTTGCCGCTGGCGAGGAAAATTCCCTTCGGGGCTTCGCTGGAACTGGATTCCACTTTCTTTTCGCTAGAGCTGGAAGCAGGAGCCACGGCGCTCGAAGCAGGCGTACCCGCACTCGATGATGGCTTTTGAACTTCGGCGCTAGAAGCCGGAGGCGCAACAGAAGCCGAAGAACTTACTGCAGGAACCGTATCGACCGGAGCAACATCACCCGCGCTAGTCGGGTTTGCAACATCCGCGCTTGATGCAGGGTTTTGAACGTCTGCACTCGATGTCGGAACCGGATTCGTCCCCGGGCCACAAGCGTCAGGCAAGCTAGAAGCCACGCAAGGGTCAGACCAAGGGTCGTTCGGATTGTTCGGTTCCGTCAAAATGTTCCCACCCCCAGAAGCCGACGACGGAGCATTCGGATTGTTTAGATCCGTCACCGAAGCAGAACTCAGGTCGGTCCCGCCATCAATCGAAGCAGAAGAAAGTGTTGATTGGGTTTCGTTGACGCCCGGTGCTGTGGTTGCGTCATCAGAGCAGTTCACGAAAAAAATGGCACTAGCTAAAATAATGCCTTTTAGGGTTTTTGTTCTCATAATGTACTCCTCATAACCAAAACCGTGCACCCCATACACCGCAGCCCATACATATCGTATTAATAAAATACCCCCAAAAAAGAGCCATGATTACGTATATAAAATTTCTTTTATGGACAAAAAGTCCATACCCAAAAACGTCTCGACCGAATCGATCGAGACGCTTGGTTGTTGGAGTGTGGAAGTTCTACTACAGGGCTAAAAATTCTTACACTGCGTTTTCCATTTGCCCTGATGGCCTAAGATGTTTCCGTCGATGTACTTGCCTGTCGATCCGACAAAATCGGCCTTGCGAAAATCTTCGCCGCCAATTTGCCAACGCATCCAAGCAATTGTCGCCGCCATGCCGTCCCAAGAGCCGGAACCATGACCGTAACCGCCTTCAGAATTCATCGGACCGCCCGTCATTTCGATGAGGCAAGACTTGACGTTTGTCGCTGTTTCGTAATCCTTGATAGCGTTCGGCTTTTCCATGCCGACTTCGCCATAAAGCACCGCAGCGGTTTTACCTTCCGGGAAATTCTTGATGACGCCGCCGTTCTTGTCGCCGCTATTGTTGAGGAACGCCGTAAACACGCGCTTATCTTTAATAGCCGCCTGTTCGGATTCGAGGCCGCCCATGGAATGCCCAGAACAGCCCACCTTCGTCAATTCCAGCTTTTGGTAGAATGGATCGTTGGAATCCTTGTTCTTCGCTTCGAGCCAGTCAATCGCTTTGATGGCCTGCGATGCATCACCCGGAGATACGCTAAGCGCAATCACTACAAAACCATGCGAAGCCAAACGACGAATCATGCCGCCGTATGCGCCCGGCTCAGTGCCGCCGCCCGGCCCCCACACAATCACGCCATGCTTTTGCGTGCTGGAAAGCTGTTTTGGATAAGATAAAATACCTTTGCCATCCCAACCGGTATTTTCTTTATATTCCACCTGCATCTGGTCTTTTTCTTCTTCTTTACCTTCGGCAAGGAAAATGCCCACCGGTTTCGGAGCTTCGCTAGAGCTAGATTCCACGGTTGCTGAGCTTGTCGGAGCATCGCTGGAGCTAGAAGCAGGAGCCACCGCACTCGAAGCAGGCGCTGCAACAGAACTAGAAGATGTCTTTTCAACATCGGCGGAACTGGAAACCAGAGCCACATCGCTTGAGCTTGTAGGAGCGACAACATCCGCACTAGATGCAGGAACATTCGAGTCAATCGAAGACGATGATGGTGCAGCCACAACAGAACTTGACGATTCCAGCAGAGTCACGACAGACGAAGAGCTTTGCCCTAAATCCAGAGATTCGAAACTCGACGAATACGTAATTTGCGAATTATTAAAATCCGGTGCCGAAGTCGAATCATCCGAACAATTCACGAAGGCTATAACACTAGCTACAATAACGCCTTTCAAAAATTTTGATTTCATTCTTTGAACTCCTCTTCCACATCACAAACAATCCCATACACAGCAACCCAACATGTTGCTGTGTATAAGATAAAATGAAAAAATCTTCATGACTAAAATCATGAGGATCCTTTTATGGATAAAAAATCAATAGGACGACATGCTCAACCCTACTTACAATGCCGCTTCAGTGCATCAATATAAGCTTCAGCGTAGCGTGAGAGGGTTATGCCTTTGCGGGCGAGGTAGCCGACGGTCATTTTGTCGCGAACGTCGAGTTGCTTGGCGATGATGTTCTTGCCGTTGAGTTTGTGGCTGATGACGCCGGAGCAGATGGTATATCCGTCTAGGCCGATAAGCAGGTTAAAGAGTGTGGCGCGGTCGCGGACTTTGATGTTTCGCGGGCAATCGAAGTCGATGGCGGTGAGGGGTTCTTCGGCAAAGTAGAACGAGTTAAAGTCACCTTGTTCGTAAGTGAGGTACGGGAAGGGTTTGAGGTCTTCGAGGGTGATTTTGTCTTTTTTCGCAAGCGGGTTCTTGGACGACATGAACACATGCAGCGGTGTCGAAAAGAGCGGTTCGAACACAAGGTTGTTCTTTTGGATGAGCTTGCGGATGACTTTTTCGTTTTTGTCGCTGAGGTAGAGCACGCCGATTTCGCTTTTCATTTTGGCGATGTCGTCAATGATTTCGTTTGTTTGCGTTTCGCGGAGGGTAAAGTCGTAGCTGGGGCCGCCGAATTTGCGGATGACATCGACGAAGGCGTTCACCGCAAAGGAATAATGCTGGCAGCTCACGGAAAAGATGGTGTTGCCACCCTTGCCACCTTTGTAGCGGTCTTCGAGAAGGCTCGCTTGTTCTACAACTTGTCTTGCATACGAGAGGAATTCATCGCCTTCGTTTGTAATGGAGACGCCTTTATTGGAGCGGTTGAATATGGTGATGTTCAGCTCGCTTTCGAGTTCATGAATTGACGCGGTAAGGCTCGGCTGCGAGATAAATACTCGCTTGGAGGCTTCGGTAATGTTTCGCGTGTCTGCAATAGCAATGGCGTATTTAAGTTGTTGTAGAGTCATAGAGGTATGAGGTCGCACCTTCGGTGCTTTGAGGTATGAGCGATGAGGTCAAGTTTCAAAAGCGTCATTCTGAATGAAGTGTAACGAAATGAAGAATCCAGTGCAATTTATAATAACTGGATCCTTCGTCCTTTCAGTTCTTAGGATGACGGATTGTAGAATGCAAAACTTTGTCAAAAACATTCTCCATAGAAAAAATCTATCGTGAACGTACAAAAAATAGTATTTTACCTATTTCAAAAATGTGAATATATTTGGGAGCGTTCAAGAAAACAAATAAAAAAGGTAGGTTAATTAATATGACAACGAAAAATACTTCTGTAATTGGTTTTCCGCGCATTGGTAAGAACCGCGAACTCAAGTTTGCAAGCGAAAAGTTCTTCAAGGGCGAAGTTTCTGAAGCTGAACTCCAGAAGGTCGCCGCCGAAATTCGTCTTTACGGTTGGAAGAAGCAGCGCGAAGCTAACATTTCCTTTATTCCGTCGAATGACTTCTCTTTTTACGATAACGTTCTCGACACTGCATTTTTGCTGAACGTTGTTCCGGCTCGTTACCAGCAGCTCGGTTTGAGCGTTCTCGAAACTTATTTTGCCGCTTCCCACGGTTACCAGGGCGAAAAGGGTGACGTGAAGGCCCTCCCGATGAAGAAGTGGTTCAATACGAACTATCATTACATTGTTCCGGAAATTGACGACGCAACCGAACTCAAGCTCGTCGGCAAGAAGCCAGTTGATGAATTCAACGAAGCCAAATTGGCCGGAATTGAATCCATTCCGACGGTTATTGGCCCGTACGCGTTCCTCCGCCTCGCCCGCTACAACGGTCAGAAGAAGGCTAAGGACTTTGTTGCCGCTGCAATCGCCGCTTACGCAAAGCTCGCCGACCAGCTCGCCACTGCAGGCGCCAAGTGGATCAGCATCGCAGAACCGGCTTTGGTTTTCGACGTCACTGCCGAAGAACGCGAACTCTTCAAGTCCATTTACGTTGAACTTATCAAGCAAATTCACGAAGTTGCCAAGTTGAAGATCAATTTGCAGACTTACTTCGGCGATATCCGCGATGTTTATGAAGATGTTATCGCACTCGGATTTGACGGCATCGGCCTTGACTTTGTTGAAGGTCTCCAGTCGCTCGAACTTTTGAAAAAGGGCTTCCCGAAGGGTACGGTTCTTTTCGCGGGCGTTGTGAACGGCAAGAACATCTGGCGCGCTGATTACGCACAGAAGAACGCACTCCTCGCCGAAATTGAAAAGTATGTGGCTGCGGAAAATGTGGTCGTTGGCACTTCTTGCTCGCTTTTGCATGTGCCTTACACGGTCGCTGCCGAACAGAAGCTTTCGGCCGATATTCTCAAGCACTTTGCATTTGCCGAAGAAAAGCTCACGGAACTTGCAGAACTCGCTAGCGCCGACGCAGCTGCACTTGAAAAGAATAAGGTTTTGTTCGCAAGCGCACGCGTGCAGGCAAACGCAAAGGTTCAGGCAGAACTCGCAGCCCTCTCTGCTGCTGATTTCGAACGCAAGCCGAGCCGCCTCGCACGCCGCACCGTGCAGAAGAATGAATTCCAGTTGCCGCCGTTCCCGACAACAACAATCGGTTCCTTCCCGCAGACGGCCGAAGTTCGCGCCAACCGCGCCGCGTTCCGCAAGGGCGAAATCACCAAGGAACAGTACGTTGCATTCAACCAGAAGAAAATCGCAGAATGCATCAAGCTGCAAGAAGAAATCGGCCTCGATGTAATTGTGCATGGCGAATTTGAACGCAATGACATGGTGGAATATTTCGGTTCCAAAATTGACGGCTTCGTATTCACGCAGAACGCTTGGGTACAAAGTTACGGCACTCGTTGCGTGAAGCCGCCTGTCGTATGGGGCGACGTGAGCCGCAGTGCTCCGATTACGGTCGAATGGTCTGTTTTCGCACAAAGTTGCACCAAGAAGCCGGTGAAGGGCATGCTTACGGGTCCTGTCACGATTCTCAACTGGTCTTTCCCGCGTGAAGACGTTTCGCTCAAGACGCAAGCTCAGCAGATTGGCCTTGCTATCCGCGATGAAGTTTTGGACCTCGAAAAGAATGGCATCAGAATCATCCAGATTGACGAAGCCGCTCTCCGCGAAAAGTTGCCGCTCCGCAAGAGCGATTGGCACAAGGAATATCTCGACTGGGCCATTCCATCATTCCGCCTGGTTCACGCCAAGGTCAAGCCCGAAACGCAGATCCACACGCACATGTGCTATAGCGAATTCAACGACATTGTCCGCGATATCGACGCTATGGATGCCGACGTGATTACGTTCGAAGCAAGCCGTTCTGACCTCAAGCTGCTCGACGCCTTGAACGAAGCCAAGTTCGAGACGCAGGTGGGCCCGGGTGTTTACGACATCCACTCTCCGCGCGTTCCGTCTGAACAGGAAATCGTTGACGCTCTCCACAAGATCATCGCGAAGATTCCGCAAGAAAATGTGTGGGTCAACCCGGATTGCGGCCTCAAGACTCGTGGCGAAACCGAAACGACGGCAAGCCTCAAGAATCTCGTTGCTGCAGCAAAGCAATTGCGCGCGGAGTAAGAAATACGCATGGATTCCCTCCCTGCGGTCGAGAATGACTGCCGCGAGGACGACAAAAAGCATCGTCATCCTGAACTGTAACTGGATTCTTCCGCCTACGGCGTCAGAATGACAATGCATATATGTCATTCTGGAGCCTCACAGAGGCGATAGAATCCATGGACCCTATCGCTACGCTCCAGGGTGACAAGGCGCATAAATGTCATCCCGGCCATGTGCCGGGATCGGTTATAAAAAAGCCCCAGAGTAAAACCGATGCCGGAACGGAGTCCGGCATGACAATGCGCAAATCGCGAGGATGACGTGCAAAAAAAATTACACCTCTACTGTTATGGCAAGGTTGCACCTCTCTTTATTGATAGACAGATTCTAAGTTCGCTCTAGTCTATCGCTCCTTTTTGCCTTGCAATGACAGTAAACGACACAATCCCCGTGTGCGTAAAGCCGCGGGGATTTCCTTTTGCCACAAACATTCTATAGTAAAAATCTATAACAGAGCATAAAAAAGTAGTATATATAGTAAGCCTTGTTCTAGCTATAACCCTTTTCTATCTTTGAGCCGCCTTAAGAAAAGCTCATCATAAGGCGACCCCGGAACAAGTCCGGGGTGACAATAGGAGGCCAACATGGAAAAACGTACAGGACTTTTTGCAAATGGTATTATTTGGTTTGGCGTAGCCATCTCCGTTTCCGAAATTGAAGCGGGTATAGAAATTGGCGCGGCCTCCGCAGCGGATTCGCTTTGGTTCCCGCTCGTGCTCGGTCACATTCTGGGCGGCATTTTGCTCTTTTTCGTGGGCCTCATCGGTGCGCGCGTTCGCTTGAACGCCATGGAGACGACAAAATCCTCATTCGGCAAATACGGTTCCAAGTTCTTCGCTGCGCTGAACACGTTCCAGTTGCTCGCTTGGGTGGCCGTGTTGAACGCACAAGGCGCTTCGGCATTGGCAGGGCTCAACTTGCCGATTTCATTCCCCTTGACTTGCTTGATTCTCGCCGCTCTCATCGCCGCTTGGGTTTACGTGGGCATCCGCCGTTCCGCCAACGTGACGACCGTCGTGATGGCAGCACTCACTGTTTTGCTCGCCATTCTTTCCGTGAAGTTATTCGGACTCGATAGTTCGTCCGCAACAGCCGCCGGAAACGCCACAACCGCAGCCACGCTCAAGTTCTGGAACATTTTCGAGATTTCCATCGCGATGCCGATTTCTTGGTTGCCGGTGATTTCGGACTACACGAAGGATGCCGAAAAGCCCTTGAAGGCAACGGCAATTTCTGCAATCGCCTACACAGTCGCAAGTCTCTGGATGTACATCATCGGTATCGAAATTTCGGGCATCGGCGCAAGCAACAACATCGCGCAAGCCATTCTCCTTGCAGGCCTCGGCATCCCGGGAATCATCATCGTGGTACTTTCGACCGTGACAACAAACTTCCTCGCCGCCAATTCCGCAGGCGAATCTTCCAAGGCGATTTACAGCAAAATAAATCCGAAAATTGCAGGTGTCGTCGTGAGCTTCTTGAGTGCCGCACTTGCCATCTCGGGAATCATGGAGCACTACATCAGCTTCCTTTACCTAATCGCATCCGTATTCGCCCCGATGGCCGCCGTACTCCTCGTTTCGTTCTACTTCTCCAAGGAACGCACCGAATCGCTCGGCGTTTGGCTCTGGAACATTTTCGCTTGGCTCGCAGGATTCATCGCCTACCAAGTAGCAGAACATTTCGATTCTGTTTTCCTCGGGCCTACGCTCCTTGCGGTGATTGTGTCGGCGGCGTTCGCCTCCGTGCGTGTACTGTCCGAAAGGAAATAATAAACCGCATGGATCCTATCAGCCTACGGTCTCCAAGATGACAGTTCGGGAATGACGCGAAAGGAGAGCTTTCTTAAACATTACTCTTTTTTCCAGAATAAAAATTTCCGTTTGGGATCAACAAAAAACGTTGCAATACAAACAGCAAAAGGCGAACTAAAAACAAATCCAGTCACACACCGAACAACAACAAACAATACATCATCACCTATACTCCACTGAATAATTAGATACAGAAACTGAACGAATAAAATTAAGGAGCAAATCATCAAAATTGTTGAATTCTCTTTTATGAGAGCAAACGCGCTAGTCACAACTAAGGACAAGCCCAATAAAAAGTAGAACAAAGAAAAAGGCGGCGTCAATAGTTCACTTACAACACAATTCAATCCACTTATGAGAAAAAAAGACGCACAAAGTCGTAATAAGCCCAAGTTAATGCATTCACCATCTTCCGTTTTTTTACTCTCCTCTATTTGCTTTTTTGAATCAACGAAAAAAGCGGCAACCACAACGACAAAATTAGCATTGAGTATAACGTTGACAACTCTCTGAACAATACTACGATTTGCAACGCCATCGCCCAAAAAACCAAACAAAGCCATATAAATACTAAAAATGAACATCAATACCGCGAAAATTTTCAAAGCCGTCGTGTCCTTTTTACTAAGCGCAATATTTCCTAATAAAATAGAAAACGAAGCAATGCAAGCAAGGTAAATTGAATCCATACGGAAATAATACAACATGACCCTAGGAACTAAAGTAATAGCAGAAATAGCCTCATTAATTGATTTAGACAACCTAATCCCACTAATCATAAACGCATATACAATTCTACCCACAAATCCATTGAGACCTACCAAAATAAATATAATGGTACAAACCCGAAATAAAGCAATATTTCCTTTAAAATGATTACGTTCTTGCTCGTCCATTCAAAACCTCTCCTGATAAAAACAACATTAATAATAGTAAAAGAACCCTTACAACCAAGAAATATTTTCTAGTTTTGAGTCTGTCATGCCACAGAAAAAAATTGCATTAATCAACGATGTTACAGGATTTGGCCGGTGCTCGATTGCCGTCATGGCTCCGATTGTATCGGCGATGAAGATTCAGGCGGTGACAGTGCCGACTGCGATTCTTTCGGCGCACACGCAGTTCCCCGAATATTACTTCGATGACTACACTTCAAAGATGCACGATTACATTCAGACCTACAAAGATTTGAATTTAAATTTCGATGCGATTGCAAGTGGATTTTTAGGTTCCGAAGAACAAGTCGATATCGTCATTGATTTTTTCAAGACATTCAAGAAAAACGGTGCGTTCGCCTTGGTGGATCCGGTGATGGGCGACTACGGCAGGCTTTACGAAACCTACACGCCTAGTTTGTGCGAAAAGATGAAAGCGCTCGTTCATTACGCCGACATCTTGACACCGAACCTCACGGAACTTTGCACGTTGACGGATGTAAAATACCGCGTCGAAGGTTTCAGCGACGTAGAACTTGCAGGCATGTGCAACAAGTTAACGCAACAAGGCCCGGAACACATCGTCGTGACCGGCATCCCGTACAGCACCAAGCAAATCATGAACTACGTCTATAGCAAAGGCGAAGAACCGCGAATCGTGATGGTTGATCGTATCGGCGGCGACCGCAGCGGAACTGGCGACGTTATCAGTTCCATCATTGCGGGCATGTACTTGAACGGTCACGATTTTTACGACTCCGTCAAAAAAGCAGCCGATTTTGTTTCCAAATGCTTGCGTTACTGCGAAGACAATAACGTTCCCACGCACTGGGGACTTTGTTTTGAAATGTACCTTCGTGACTTGATGGAGGATTAAATGATCGTATATACCGTTACCGGAAAAGTCGGAGAAGCCGGATATCTAGACATCGCAAACAGCGGCGATATTACCGGCAAGAACATTTACGTGAACATGACCAACCGCTGCCCATGCAGTTGCGTCTTTTGCTTGCGCCAAACGAAAAAGATGATGGAAGGCAACACGCTCTGGCTCAAGGGCGGCGAACCGAGCGTCGAAAAAGTGATGGAAATTTTCAACGCCTACGATTTATCCGTCATCAACGAAATCGTCTTTTGCGGATACGGCGAACCGCTCGAACGCTTGCACGATGTATGCAAAGTCATCGACCAGCTAAAAGCGAAATACCCGAATTTGAAAGTCCGCCTCAACACGAACGGACTTGCGAACTTGATTCACGGCGAAGACATCACCCCGCAACTCGAAGGCCGCTTCGACACCGTTTCCATTTCTTTGAACGCGCCGACCGCCGAAGAATTCCTTGAACTCACAAGATCGAGATTTGGCCTCAAGTCGTTTGACGCACTCAAGGAATTTGCCGTGCTCGCCAAGTTCCACGTACCAAACGTCGTGTTGACCGTCGTCGAAAAAGTCATGCCCGAAGAAAAAATCGAGCAGTGCCGCAAGATCTGCGAAACCCTTGGTGTCACGCTGAGAGTAAGACCATTTGAGAATTAAACGACAAAGCCGCCAACAAATGAACTGAACCCCAAAAGTTGTGTCCAACTTTCGGCTTTGTTGTGCCTATAAAGGGGAAACTGCGTCAAGCAGATAGTTGAACTTCCTGCCCTGAACGAATGCCAAGTCAGCGGGACAAATGCTATCGAGAGTGAATATACAAAAATTTTAACACGGGGAGACTAGTGCTGCCGTTTCCACAGAAAATAAGAACGCGTTTCTCAAAAAACAAAGAAGCGTCGGACATTTATGCCCGACGCTGTTTGATTTGATGTTAAGGAGAGATGTTAGTGGATAATGTCTATAAACTCCTTGATGTTTTTAGCCTGAAGGATTTGATCGATGTTTACGGTCTTTTTGAGGTCTAGAGCGATTTTGTCGACGAGCTTCATCAAGGTGATGGAATCTCCTCCGATGGAGTAGAAATCATCGTTCAAAGAAATGCCTGGATTTTCAAAAACGCTTTGCCAGATTTCGAGCATTGCTTTTTCTTCGTCAGAAATGTTCTCGTTTTCGGCGCTTGCAGGCATTGCTGTGACAATAGAAATTTCTGGAATTGGAAGTTGCTTTTTGTCAACCTTGCCGTTTGCGGAAAGCGGGAATGAATCCATTGTAACAATGCGTGACGGAATCATGTAACCTGTGAGCGTCTTTGAAATCTCGGCCTTGATGGTGCTTTCAGCGTTTTCGATGTTTGCCCCGAGAACGTATGCGATGATTTGTTTGCCGCTTCCAGGAACATCTTTGAGCGCTGCGACTGCGCGTGTGACAAGCCCTGTATGCATAATCGCTGCTTCGATTTCTCCAAGCTCGATGCGGAAACCGTTGAGCTTGATTTGCGTATCGGAACGCCCGAGGAATTCGATAAAGCCTTCTGTCTTGAGTTTGCCCAAATCACCGGTGCGGTAAATGCGACCGAGTTGTGGATGCTTGATGAATGCTTTATCTGTTTTTTCTGGATCATTGTTATAGCCCTTTGCAAGTCCGACGCCACCGATGTAGAGGTCGCCTTGAACTTCTGGGGGACAAAGTTTTAGTTCTTCGTCAAGAACGTAGAACGTCTGATTCTTCATCGGATAGCCGTATGGGACGCAATCCCATTCCGGGCGCACTTCGCTAAACGGGTAGATGATGGACCAAATCGCGGCTTCGGTAGCGCCTCCGAGACTGATGAGATCTGCGGTGCAGCCTGCGTTCTTGGCGGTGGTGCAAATGTCAAGCGGGATTCGATCGCCCGAAAGGAGAACCTTACGGAGCGAAATCTTGCTGGAATCATTTGCCGAAATGCGGTGCTTCATCGCCATGTCAAAAAGAACAGGAACGGAGTTCCAAACGGTCACGTTTTGCGCTGTGAGAATTTGACAAACTTCGCTCATGTTGCGGGCATCGCTGACCAAGGCGAGTTTTGCACCACTGCTGAGTGCTCCGAAAATATCGTAAACGGAAAGGTCAAAGCAAATTGAAGAAATGCCTATGAGAGCGTCAGTTTCGTTTAAGGACAAACGTTCATTGACATCAATGATGGTATTTACGGTTGCTCCGTGCTGCATAATGACGCCCTTGGGCTTGCCTGTACTGCCTGAGGTGTAGATGATGTAGGCTTCGTCTTCCGGGGCGTTGATGATGGGGAGTGCTTTGTCGCTATAATTCTGGATTCCGTTTTCTTCTAGGTAAGATTTTTTCAAGAGGCATTTGCAATTGCCGTCTTGCATGATGAAGTCTACGCGTTCTTTTGGATACGAAATATCGACTGGAACGTAAACGGCTCCTGCTTTGAGAATGCCGAGGATGCTTGCGATTGTTTCGGGAATGCGTTCGCCGAGTACTGCGACGCGGTCACCACGGACAACGCCTTTCTCTTGCAGGTGATTTGCAATGCGATTTGAAAGGCTGTCGAGTTCGGCGTATGTGAGCGAAGAATTTTTCCCGACAACGGCGATGCGATTTTTGAATAATGGCATTGCGTTATTGACAAGACCGTGCAATGTCTTTTTCGGTGCGGGCTTGACTTCGGGATTGTAGCGTTCCCATACCAAATTGATTTCCGGGAAGCATGTGTCGTGTTCGCCATTTGCAATGTAGCGGATGTTTTCGACGAAGTCATGGAACATCTGGTCGATAATCGCTGGCTCGAACATTTCTTTGACAACGTCCCAAGTCACGTAGAGCTTTTTGCCCATTTCGGCAATCTGGTTGTCGATGAAAATTTGCGGGGTCTGCGAAATGGAGTAACGCAACTTGCCGAGAACTTCGTAATAGTTTTCGGGGGCATCGAACAAGACGCAGGTGAACACCACCGGCAAAATAGCCTTGCCAAATTGATTCTTGGACTTTGAAAGCTCGCGCATGATTTCGGTGCCGTCGAATGACAAGTGGTCAAGGCCATCGACAATGCGGTTCTGCACATCGGCGGCTTGCTTCCATAAATTGTCTTCGTTCATCGAAAGCGCGAGTGGCAATAGCTTTGTGAAATCGCCAATAATCTTTTCGACATCTTTGTGGAATGGCTTGCGCTCAAATGCGGTCAAGTTCAGCACCATGTCGCGCTGGTTGCTCCAACGTTCAAGAACTTTGGCGTAAATCGTGCAAAGGAGTGATGAAGGCGAAACGCGGTGAGCCTTGGCGACATCCTTGAATTTGGACCATGTCTTTTTGCAGATGACGTCTTGCTTTCGAGTCATGGTGTACTCGGTGCAATCTGAAATTTTCTGTGCTAGCGGAACATGCGGGTATTCAGGGAAGTTCGGCAATCGCTCCATCCAGTAAGCCTTATCTTCTTCGTAGCGCTTTTCATCGCGGGAATGCGAAAGGTCGCGAACGTAACGTTCGTAAGAATAGCCGATGCGTTCTTCGAAAGGCTGCTTGCGCAAAATGCGTCCCAGATCCGAGAAGAAAATTTGCATGCTGTCGCCATCGCAAACCATCAAGTCGAAACTCACGAAGATGATGCGGTTCGTGTCGCCGTAATCGATGGCCTTGAAGGTAAAGAGCGGCCATTGATCGTGCTTGTAGATGTGGTGCGAAAGTTCGTTGCGGATTTTAAGCGCTTCGTTTTCGCGTTCAGCGGCTGTGCATTTGATAACTTCGATTTTGTAATCAGGAACATCGGTCAGCACTTTTTGTGTGCCGTTCGGGAGGAATATGGCCCTGAATGCGTCATGCTTTTTAACGACTTTGCGGATGGCATTTTCGATATCTGCAATGGAATATTGCGAGTCGATTTCGAAATAGTAGTGGGCGTTGTATTTGCCGAGTTCAAAATGGTCGTTGCGTCCGTTTAAGTAAGCGAGCTGAACACCTGTCATCGGAAATTCTGCGCCTTTGCCCGAAACGCCTGCGTCTGCATTCTGCGTGAGTTCGACTTCGTTTTTGGAGACGATTTTATCTTCGACGGATTCTGCAAATTCCTTTGCACTTGGCGTGTTCAGTACAGAGACAAACGGGATTCGAATATGGAATTGCTGGTCAATGCGCTGGGCGATTCGTTGTGCCTTGATGGAGTCGCCGCCAAGCTCAAAGAAGTCTAGGTTGCAATCGATTTCCTTAAGATCGAGAATAGATTTCCAAATGTCGATGATGGCCGATTGTGTCTCGGTGAGTACGATGGGCGATTTTGCTTCGATGCTTTCGTTCGTATTTGCTGTAAGCGTTTGCAAAAGCGATTTGCGATCGAGCTTGCCGTTCGCAGAAAGCGGCATTTCGTCCAAGTGAATAAATCTATGCGGCACCATGTAAGCGGGCAAGAATTGGGAAAGTTCCTTTTTGAAAACTTCCTTGTCTGTTTGCTTGCCTGTGTAAAATGCGACGATATGCTTGCTCGGGTCCAAAAGAACAATGGATGCATCGACTTGTTCCAGCGAATTCATGCGTTGTTCGATTTCACCAAGCTCAATGCGGTAACCGCCGACTTTGACTTGATTGTCCTTGCGGCCGAGGAAAACGACATATCCATTTGACGAGAATTTTCCGAAGTCACCGGTCTTGTAAATGCGACCAAATTTGGGATGGTCGATAAATGCGGCCTTTGTCTTTTCTTCGCTATTGGCGTAACCTTGTGCAACACCGACTCCGCCGATGTAAATTTCACCTTGGATTTCGGGCGGGCAGATTTCAAGAGATTCGTTCAGAACATAAATCGTCTGGTTTGCAAGTGGATAACCATATGGAATATTTTGCCAATTGGCATCGATGTGAATAATCGGGAAATAAATCGACCAGATGGAGGCTTCGGTTGCACCGCCCAAGCTGTAGATTTTAGCTTCGGGGAAATGCTTGCGGATTCGTGCGGGGAGCGAGACGGGAATCCAATCGCCGCTCATGAGGACGTTTTTCAATTCATGATTGACGTAGGATTCGTCGAGGCTGTCGATGAAAAGTTCCATGCCGGCGGGCACTGAGTTCCACAAAATGTTCTTGGACGAATCTACGAATCGTTTGATTTCTTCCGTTTCGCGAATATCTTTAGCGATGTCGAGTTCTGCGCCTGCAATTAGGCTGCCGAAAAGGTCGTAGACGGAGAGGTCGAAACAGTACGAAGAAAGTCCGAGAATCGAAGCGTTTTCGTCAATGCCCATGCGTTCATTGATGTCGAGAATCGTATTCATCATGGCAGCGTAAGAAATGGATACGCCTTTAGGAACGCCTGTACTGCCGGAAGTGTAGATAACATAAGCGGTTGCATCGAGATTTGTATTGGGTGCAAAATCCGCACGTTCGCGAGTCGGTGCTTCTACAAGTTTTTGCGGATTGACAAGCAACTTGCAGTTGGAATTTTTGACAATGTATTCCTTGCGATCTTCGGGCCATTTGTCATCAACGGGAATGTATGTGGCACCCGCGCCCATCACGGCAAGGATGGCGATAACTGTCGAAAAATTCTTTTGCGAAAGAACGGCCACGGAATCGTTGCAAGTGACGCCCTGCATTCTGAGCATGTACATGGCCTTGCGAACAGAATCTTCGAGTTCGCCGTAAGTCATGGTGGTCATGACGCCATTCTTGAGGGCGATACGGTCGTGGAATTTTTCGAAGGATTTTTGCAGGTATGCGATCGGGTGCTTGATATCGAATGCTTTTTTAGTCGAGTTGTAGGCGACGACTCTTTCTTCGAAATGCGGCGCTTGCGCATTGCATTCGCCGTTTTTTGAAAATGCTTCGATGCTTTCGCTGTAGTAGCTGAACATCTCATCAATGGTATTCGGGGTGAATATCTTTTCGAGATAGTCCCAGGAAATCATCAATGAGCCATCGTGAGTTTTGCAAATCTGGTTGTCGATGCTGACTTGCGATGTTTGCGATTGTACGTATGTGACTTGCAAACCCTTGGCTTCGGGGAGTCTACCGAAAAGCATGCTCGTGAAAACGATCGGCATCGGATTTTCGTTGTCGATTTGTTTTTGGCGGATGAGGTCGCGAATGACTTCGACGCCTTCGTATGCGCTGTGGTCGATTCGTTCGTACATGTGGTCGCGAATGGCTTGTAATGCTTCGCGGAGCGGCAGCTGTGCAATTTTTGCGTTGTCAAAATCAAAAATGACATTGCTGGTGTAATCGCCGATGATGTAGTTCATGCCTTCTACACCGTAAGGGCGATTGAGCATCGTGATGTTGACGGAAAATTTTCCGCTTTCACTGAATCGTGCGAGTGTTTTTAAATAAAGGTAAAAGAGGACAACGCTGGAGGTAACGCCATTTTTGCGGGCGCTAATTTCCATGTTGCGGAGAATGTCCTTGCTGAACACTTTCTGCTTGCGCTGGCAAATGTTGGCCTCGTTATGGCGAGATGCGGTAACGGGGAGCTTGGGCGCGGCAGGGATATCAGCTTCGAGCTTGTGCCAAAATTCTGCATCGCTATCGTGCTTGGCGTTGTCCTTGCGAGACTTGATCCATTCTACATAATCCGGGTTTGATTCAAAATCGAATTCAGGAAGTTTGCCTTCGTGATAGAGCATCAAGAATTCTGATGCGAGCCCTTGGGCGCTCATTCCATCGACAAACATGAGTTCTAAATCGACAGTTGCGATGTTGCGCTTTTCTGTAGAAATATTCGTAATCTCGAATAGCGGCCACTTTCCGAGATCGCGCATTTCTGTTTGCGCTTTCAGACGCTTTTCATCAAGGAAACTTTTTAAATCGGCTTCCGAAATGTTCGTGCGTTCGATTTTGAAATTCTTGCAGATGTCTTCGGCGAGAACGCATTGGTTCTCATCTTCGACGAATGCGCGGAGGGCTTCGTGCTTCTTGATCAGTTGGCGGAAACATTCTTCGGCCTTGTCAATGTCCAAAGAATGTTCGACTTCAAAATAGATATGCGTGGAGTTTACAGACCCGTGAAAGTTTTGCTCTCTCCCGAGTCTGTAAGACTGTTGCATTGGCGTTAGGGGGATTTTTTTTTCGACTTCGGCACCGTTGCCGAGTTTTTCCTGGATTTTATCGACCAAGTCTCCGATAGTTTCTGCCTTGACCAAATCAAGCATTCCGAATTCTATGCTGAGTTTATTCTTGACTTCTCCCAGGAATCGAAACATTTGGATGGAATCTTCAAAAACTTCGTAGAGGGATGTTTCTGTTTGGACGTTTTGCTTGAGAATTTGATTGACGATTTCGAGAATTTCTTTTTGCGAAAATTGCGACATGGAATCTCCTTAGATTTTACCTTCTTTATAGGCGGCGTACAGTTTTTCTTTGGCGATTTTTCCGGTTCCTGTAAGCACTAGTGATTTGAGCGGGATGACTTCTTTGAGACCGAAACCCATTTCCGAGAAGACGAATTCTTTGAGAGAATGTGTATTCACTTTTTCGGGTTCACCATATTCGACAAAGAGGTAAATGTAATTTGTAGATGCTGCGGAATCGTTTACACCGCAGGCGGCACATCGGTAGCCGAATTTTGAAATGATAACTTGTTCGATGTCGCGCAAGTAAATGTTTTTGCCGTGGATAAAGAACATGTCTTTTTTACGGCCCACAACGTATAAAAGTCCATTGCT
>Ga0129307_1000494_pt1 | contig 60933 bp, 56 predicted proteins | sample P1105metagenome_FD_94437 | JGI IMG/M metagenome (GOLD analysis project Ga0129307, IMG submission 94437) | Capybara group fecal microbial communities from Wisconsin, USA - P1105 metagenome | ecosystem: Host-associated > Mammals > Digestive system > Large intestine > Fecal | place: USA: Wisconsin... | reverse complement strand
AGGCATCGAAGCAGACGAAGTCCCGGCTGATTTCGAAGTCGCAGTCACAGCTGGTGACGAAACACTGGCGACTCTGAAGACGACCGATGCAGATGTCAAGAAGTCTGAAGACGGACTGACCTTCACCTGGACAGTCGAGGATGTCACCTACAAGACAGAAGTCACAGCGACCGAGTCCAACGAGACAGTTGATGGCTACACGCTTGACGAAGACGCTGCAGTCAAGACCGGTGATGTCACGATCGGCACTGTTGTTGCGGATAACAAGATCGAGCTGAGCAACCCGTATGACATCAACGAATACGATGTGACGGTAACAAAGACTTTCGGTGGTGAAATCAACAAGGATCTCATTCCTGAAAACTTTGCTATCAATGTCAGCTACGACAATGCTGCGCACGAAGACGAAGTGCTGAATGCAGCGAATGCAACGAAAGTGTCCGAAGATGGTATGACGTATACCTGGACATTGGAAGATATCGCTTACAAGACAGAGATTTCTTACGAGGAAGTCAACTACGAGATTCCGGGTTATACACGTGTAGACGGAGACACTTCCGGCACGCTGAAAGTCAGTGCTGATCCTGAAGAGAATGCGTTCGCATTAGTCAATGACTACACGCAGAACTGGGGCGATGATGTAGTCAACACCCCGACCCTGAGCATTGTAAAGAAGGACAAGAAGGGCGTCACACTTGCCGGGGCAACATTCACCCTTACATCTGAAGATGGCAAGTATGAAGTTGCACACACAACGCAGGCTGACGGCAAAGCAACCTTCGACTTCAGCGGATTCGAATTCCCGCATGATGCTGACACGAACTATGCTGACACCGAGTTTAAATTCACACTGACAGAGACAGCACCGACAGGATATGTCGCTGCAGGCCCCTGGACAGTCACAGTGAAAGAAGATGACGGCACCTATTACGTCAGCGAAGTTGGCGAATACGAAGAAAACGCATTCACGAAGGTTTGGGATTGGGTCAAAGTCGCATTCACCGGAGAAGCGGGTGACGACAGTTACACCTTCAGCGTGGATGAGGCAACCAATGCTGCAAGCGTCATCATCACGAACGAGAGAGAAAAGGTCAATGTACCGGTCGAGAAAGTGTGGGAGGAAGAAGATCCCAAATACGACATCCGTCCGGAGAGCATCACCGTGAACCTGCTGGCTGACGGAAAAGAGACTGAGAAATCCCTCGAACTCTCGGATGAGAACGAATGGAAAGACACATTCGTCAAACTCGATAAGTACTCCTTCGATGAGAACGGCAAGGCGATCGATATGATCGACTACACGGTCGACGAAATCGAAGTGACCGGTTACGATTCTGTAATCGAGCCAAATGAGGACGGCGGATTCGTCATCACCAACACCATGAAGTTCGGTGATGTGAGAATCACGAAGGATCTCAAGACTTACGAGACCAGCAGCAACCAGGCGACATTCGTCTACAGCGTCAAGGCAACGATGGAAGTCGCAGGCAAGGATGAGCCGGTCGTCGTCTACGACGGTGTCGTCACACTCGACTTCACAAGTGCGACCACTGCATCGGCAGTCATTGAACACCTGCCGGCAGGCGCAGTCGTCGAAGTAGAAGAAACCTACAGTGGCGCGGCATACGATCAGAAGTCCGGTCCTGATTGGGATGTGGATGATCAGACGATCAAAGCAGATGAAGAAATCGGCGTAGAATTCAGCAACGCTTACAACGGCGAACTCACACAGGGCTACGGCATCCTGAACGAGTACGAAGCGGAAGACGGCAGCTGGGTCCATCTCGATGAGGTCATCAACAGCAACGACGAAGGCAAAGTGCAGTAGCAGAGGGGGTAGATCAAAATGAAGAAAAACAAACTCCTGTTGACAGCCCTGGCAGTGATCCTCGCCATGGGCGTAATGGTCGCCCCCGCGCTGGCCTACTTCACAGCGCACACGGAGGCGGCAGGTGGCATCAACCTGGATCTTGGCCACAAGACCACGATCGATGAAGAGTTCTATGACTGGGGCAAGAAGATCACAGTCAGCAACGAAGGTCCGGAGAGCTGCTACGTACGCGTACAGGCCTTCTCCAGCGAGCGCCTCGAGGTCACACCCTCGGGCGCCTGGACCGACGGCGGAGACGGCTGGTGGTACTACAATGGTGTGGTAGACGCTGGCAAGAGCACGGATGTGCTGGATATCGCGATCAAAGATAAAGCCGAAGCAGAGATCGTAGATGGGCAGATCGTGGATGTCGCAGTCGTCTACGAGAGCATGAAAGTGGTCTACGATGAAGACGGTAACCCGGATCCGGCGGATCCGACCGATCCGACCATCTGGAAGACCAAAGGCAATCCGGCATACGAAGGGAGTGGTGAGTGATGAAAGCAGGAAGAAAACGTTCCTCGGTATTCACAGGCGCATTGCTGGTACTGGCGATCGCAGCCCTTCTCTTCGGAGGGATCGGCAGCGCCAGAGCAGTCCTGACACCGTCTGATGAGTACATCGCGGACATTGCAACAAAAGATATCGCTCTGGAGCTTTACGAGAACGGCGATCCGGTCGAAGACGGAGCGCTTCTCACAGGGCTTCTGGCAGAGGGCGAGAGCCTGAAGATCGGGCAGGTCTACGATGAATCGCTCACCGTAAAGAACACTGGCACGATCGATCAGTACATGCGCGTATCGGTCTACAAGTACTGGACCAATGACGGCAAGCGGACCGACCTTGACCCGGCACTCATCAAGTTGGAACTCGGCGATGGCTGGGTCGAAGATACAGCAGCCTCCACACCGGAGCGCACGGTGCTGTACTACACAGAGAAGGTCGTTGTCGGCGATGAGACAGCTCCGTTCGTCACAGGCATCGGCGTAGATCCGAGCCTGGCCACGATGGTCGAGCAGACCACTTCGGAAGACGGCAAGACAATCACCACGACCTACAAGTATGACGACCTGATGTTCAATCTGGAAGTCAGTGTCGATGGTGTTCAGGATCATAACGCGGCAGATGCTGCCAAGAGCGCATGGGGCGTGGATGTGACCGTGGATGAAGACGCGGGCACGCTGAGCCTGTAGGAGGGAAGGAGGTACGAAGATGAAAAGAAACATGATGACAGTACTCCTTGTGCTCCTGATGATGGTCTTCCCGGCGACGGTCTTTGCGGATGACGCGGGAACGGTCACCTATAACGGCACAGATCTGGACGCGGCGTTCAAGGCGATCGACGTGAGCGATCTGCAGCCCGGCGATGAGCAGACGTATGAGATGACGCTTAAAAATGACAGCGATGTCGAGGTGGACTGGTGGCTGAGCAATACGGTCATCCAGTCTCTGGAGGACAGCACGGAGGCAAGCGGCGGCGCTTACACCTACATCCTGCAGTACAACGGCACGGACATCTATAACAACACGACGGTTGGCGGTGATAGTACCAAAGGCGGCGAAGGCCTGCATCAGGCGACCAACGCGATGGAAGAGTTCTTCTTCCTGGCGACAATGGCTGCCGGCGGGAACGGGACATTGTCTCTGACAGTGGCGCTGGACGGCGAAACGCAGGGCAATGCGTATCAGAATGCGGCAGGCGAGATCGAACTGCAGTTTGCTGTCGAACCGCACACTACTGCCAAACCGGAACCGCCCAAGAAGGTCCAGACAGGCGATACCAGTAACATGATGCCGTATTACATCGCAGCGATGGCGGCAGGTCTGATGCTCCTGCTGCTGGCGATTGGCCGTATGAGAAGAACACGCAAGGAGGGCAAGGCAGATGAGTAAAAGAAAGATGATCGCGGGATCACTGCTGACACTCGTCATGGTGCTTTCCTGCATGATGTTCGGCATGACATCGGTCGCATTTGCGGACACCGACTATTACGACTACACAGTCAAGATGTTCGGTGGTAATCAGGGGACTGTCACGACCGATGAGGTGACCTACAGTTCGACCGACGGCAAGGACTACGGTACCTGGGACTACTCGGACTATGACGACAATGTCACGGTGAACGGCGATAAGTACTACTTCAAAGGCTATCATATCGCCGGACAGGAAAAGATCGTAACAAATATCAAGATCGATAAGGACTACGATCTGGTGGCGTCGTATGGGATCAAAGGTGATGACGTGGTTGCTTATACGGTCACCTTTGAGGACGGCAGCGGCAATGAACTGCATGCGTCCCAGACCTACTACGGCAAGATCGGTGAAAAACCTGTCGTATCCTATCTGTATATCGATGGCTATACCCCGCAGGCGCTGGCGCTGACAAAGACGCTGGATGCTGACGAATCGCAGAACGTCTTCCCGTTCGTCTACACGGAAGGCAGCGTCGATAACGGCGGCAGCACAACAGGCGGCGAAGGTACCGGAGAAGGCGGTGCAACAACCGGCGGCGGTACGGCAACCGGCGGTACAACTGCAGGCGGTGCAGCGGCTGGAGCCGGGGATGCCGGCGCAGCCGGTGGTGCAGGTGCGGATGACGGCGCGGCAGCCATCGATGACGATGCGGCGCCGCAGACACAGCCGGCAGACGTCGTCGATCTCGATGATGATGACACCCCGCTGGCGCCCGGAGATGCGGACGAGCAAGACGGCGAGAAGAAGGGCGGTCTTGGCGCAGGTCTGTATCTGGGGATCGGCATCGGCATCGCAGCAATCATCGCAGCGATCGCGGCACTGCTGAGGAGACGCGGCAACGACGAAGCAGCCGGTGAATAGAGCCAGTAGAGTAAGAAAGTGAGCGGGTGATCCTGACGGGTCATCCGCTTTTCTATTTGGCGGCATCAAAAAAGTTGCCCGGCACTGCCGGGAATTTGTAAAATGCGGTCTGCTCCGGTGCGGTTTCGTTTATAATAGGAACATATCAACAGAAGAAGGAAGAGGTCGTTTTATGGCAGGTACTGCAAAGGGGAAAAAGAGTCCGTTCGGAACGTTCTGCAATGTGCTGGGGACTGCGGTGATCGTGATCGTCATCGCGGCGCTTCTGCCGCTGCTGGTGCTGAAGGTCACCGGTGGCAATGCTTTTGATATCACGAGCGGCAGCATGGAGCCTGAGATCCCGGTGGGCAGCCTTGTCATTACAAAAGACGTCAGCCCGGAAACGCTTGTACAGGGAGATGTCATCGCTTTTCAGTCCGGCGGTGCGGTCGTCGTGCACCGGGTCGCAGAGAACGATGCGGCTGCACAGGAGCTCATCACCAAAGGGGATGCGAACGAGATCGAGGATCTGCGCCCTGTGCCGTACGCGGCTGTGATCGGTCTGGTGACGCATCATTGGGATGGTCTTGGCGCCGTGCTGGGCTACATAACAGGGGGCAGCGGGAAGATCATTCTGCTCTGTCTCATCGCCTGCGGCGTGCTGCTGCAGATGGCCGGCCGGAGCATGAAAGCGGGCTGAGCGATTCCTCGAAAAAAAGTTGGACTTTTTTCCACGGATGTTTTGACATTGGACCCGTAGTAGGATAACATCTGAATATACGTTTATAGAATAAGAAAGAATTCCGATATAACTTTGGATAAATGGCCCAAAGGTCTCTACCGTGACGCCGTGATAGTCACGACTATTGGAAGCGCAACTGCCGGTTGGAAGTCGCCGCTTCGCCGGCGTTTTTTCTTTTTCAGGGGGCCTGCGGAGCAGCAGTAAGGCAGTTTAAAGGGGAATCGCATATGCGCGCAATGGAAGAAAAGATCCTCCGTGAAGGCCGTGTCCTTCCTGGCGGGATCCTCAAAGTTGGAAACTTTCTCAACCAGCAGATCGACACCGGTTTTCTGAAGGAAATCGGTGAGGAGATCGCGCGCCTTTTTGCGGATAGCGGTGTGACCAAGATCCTGACCATTGAGTCCAGCGGCATCGCCATTGCGGCGGCTGCCGGTGTCTCCATGGGTGTGCCTGTTCTGTTTGCAAAGAAGCATCAGTCCAGCAACGTGGACGGGGAAGTGCTGGCGGCGAAGGTCCATTCCTTCACACACGGCAACGACTACAATGCGGTGGTCAGCCGGGAGTATCTGAAGGATGGCGACCGCGTCCTGCTGGTGGATGACTTCCTGGCGAGCGGCAACGCGCTGCACGGGCTGATCGAGCTGTGCGGGCTGGCCGGCGCGGAAGTGGCCGGGATGGCGGTGGCTATTGAAAAGCGATTTCAGGGCGGCGGGGACGACCTGCGCAAGGCGGGCTACCGTGTCGAGTCTCTCGCGTGCATCGAGTCGATGAGCGACAGTGACATCAAGTTCTGCCAGTTATAAGAATCGCTCATTCATATTCTGCTCATTATGATGGGGCATGCCGATGAAGGTACGCGGCGATTCCATCTTATGAATAAGTAACCTTTTGCACCTGTTAAAACAATAAAGGAGCGAACAATGAAAAAGAAAAGTTTGATCGTTTTACTGGCGATCGCCATCGTAGCGATGTTCAGCCTGTCCGCGTGCGGCGGCGGCAGCGATGACGGCAGCGCAGCCGGTGGGGACAGCGACATCATGGTCGGCTTCATCTGCCTGCATGATGAGAACTCCACTTACGACCTCAACTTCATCAACGCGGCGACAGCTGCCTGCGATGAACTGGGCGTTGAGTACCAGATCCGCACCAACATTCCGGAAGGTCAGGAATGCTACGATGCGGCTGCTGAACTGGTCGACGCGGGCTGCGACATCATCTTTGCAGACTCGTTCGGTCATGAAGACTACATGATCCAGGCTGCCAAGGAATTCCCGGATGTGCAGTTCTGCCACAGCACCGGCACCAAGGCGCACACAGAAGGTCTGGACAACTATCACAATGCGTTCGCTTCTATCTATGAAGGCCGTTACCTGGCTGGCGTTGCAGCTGGTATGAAGCTCAACGAGATGATCGAAGACGGCACCATCACTGCTGACCAGGCGAAGATGGGTTACGTCGGCGCATTCACCTATGCAGAAGTCATCTCCGGCTACACCTCCTTCTACCTCGGCGCGAAGTCCGTCTGCCCGTCCGTCACCATGGACGTCACCTTCACCGGCAGCTGGTACGACGAGACCGCTGAAAAGGAAGGCGCGAACAAGCTGATCCAGGGCGGCTGCGTCCTGATCTCCCAGCATGCTGACTCCATGGGCGCTCCGACCGCATGCGAGAACGCCGGCGTTCCGGACGTTTCCTACAACGGCTCCACCGTTGATGCATGCCCGAACACCTTCATCGTCAGCTCCCGCATTGACTGGGCACCGTATTACAAGTACTGCATCGAAGCTGTCATGAACGGCGAGGCGATCGACACCGACTGGACCGGCACACTGGCAACTGGATCTGTCCTCCTGACCGAGGTCAATGAGCAGGCTGCTGCAGAAGGCACCCAGGAAAAACTCGACGAAGTCAAGGCGCAGCTCGAGTCCGGCGAGATCCACGTCTTCGATACCGCGAACTTCACAGTCGACGGCAAGAAAGTCGACAGCTACATGGCTGACGTTGATACCGACGAAGCTTACGAAGGCGACACGGAAGTCATCTCCGACGGTTACTTCCACGAATCTGAATTCCGTTCGGCGCCGTACTTCGATCTGCAGATCGACGGCATCACCCTGCTTGACACAGCAATCTAAACACACAGATAAACAGCGATCGGAGAACCCCGGAACACCGGGGTTCTCTGACTTGCTATCTATACCAGGCTGCAGATGCGCAGTCTGCAGCAAAAGGAGTTGATCTATTTGGAGAACAGAGTTGCGGCTGTATCGATGCAGGGGATCTCAAAGTCCTTCGGCACGATTCAGGCGAACTATAATGTAGATCTTGATATTTACCGCGGCGAGATCCTGTCACTCCTCGGCGAGAACGGCAGCGGCAAGACGACACTGATGAATATGCTCGCGGGGATTTACTACCCCGACGAAGGGCAGATCTTCATCGACGGCAAGCCGGCTTCCATCCACTCCCCGAAGGAGGCTTTTTCGTATGGCGTCGGCATGATCCATCAGCACTTCAAGCTGGTGGATGTGTTCACGGCAGCGGAAAACATCGTTCTTGGAACGATGGCCAAGGGCAAGCTGGACATGGCGAAGGCGACGGCAAAGATCCGCACGATCTGCGAAACGTACGGATTTGATGTCGATCCCGAGCAGAAGATCTATAACATGTCCGTCTCGCAGAAGCAGACGGTCGAGATCGTCAAAGTGCTGTACCGCGGCGCTGACATCCTGATCCTGGATGAGCCGACGGCGGTCCTGACGCCGCAGGAGACGGACAAACTGTTCGCAGTTCTGCGCAATATGCGCAACGACGGCAAGGCCATCGTCATCATCACGCACAAGCTCCACGAGGTCGAGGCGATCTCGGACCGTGTGGCAATCCTGCGCAAGGGGCAGTTCATCGGCGAACTCATCACGAAGAACACCGATGCACAGGAAATGACCAACATGATGGTCGGGCATGAAGTCACGCTCAACATCGACCGGCCCGAACCGGTCGACCCGCGCCCGAAGATCGAAGTGGACGGGCTGACCGTCCGCAGCAACGACGGGGTTCTCAAACTGGATGACGTCTCCTTCACTGCGAACGCCGGGGAGATCCTCGGTATCGCCGGCATTTCCGGCAGCGGCCAGAAGGAACTGCTCGAGGCGATCGCCGGCCTGCAGGGCGTCGAGTCCGGCACGATCCGTTACGTCAACGACGACGGCAGCCGCGAGGAACTGGTGGGCAAGGACCCGCTGGAGATCGCGGCGATGGGCGTTTCCTTATCCTTCGTCCCCGAAGACAGACTCGGCATGGGCCTTGTCGGCAGCATGGACCTGACGGACAACATGATGCTCCGTTCGTTCCGGCGCGGCAAGTCGCTGTTCACGGACAGAAAGACCCCGCGCGAGCTGGCGGAGAAGGTCGTCGACGAACTCGAAGTCAGCACCCCGAGCGTCAATACGCCGGTGCGGCGTCTGTCCGGCGGCAACGTCCAGAAAGTCCTGGTCGGCCGTGAGATCGCAAGCGCTCCGACAGTCCTGCTGTCGGCGTACGTTGTGCGCGGCCTCGATATTAACTCTTCGTATATGATCTACGACCTGATCAACCGGCAGAAGAAGAACGGCGTGGCCGTCATCTATGTCGGTGAGGATCTGGACGTCCTGCTTGAACTGTGCGACCGGATCCTGGTGCTCTGCGGCGGCAAGGTCAGCGGCGTGCTGGACGGCAAGACGGCAGAGAAGCGGCAGGTCGGTCTGCTTATGACACAGCTGGGAGGAGGTGAGCCGGTTGAACAATAGCATCAAAGAGCCGTTCCTCCACATCACCAAGCGCAAGGAGATGGCCTGGCAGAAAGCGTGGGCGATCCGCGGCGGGATGATCCTGCTGGCCCTGATCGTCTGTGCGGTCATCACGGCGATGACGACAGAGCTTTCCCCGCTCGCTGTCTACGGCACCATGTTCAAGGGGGCGCTCGGCAGTGCCCGCAAAGTATGGGTCCTCGGCAAAGAGCTCGCGATCCTGCTGGCGATCGCGCTGGCGCTGACTCCCGCATTCCGCATGAAGTTCTGGAACCTCGGCGGCGAAGGGCAGGTCCTGGTCGGGGCGCTGGCAACGGCGGCCTGCATGATCTACCTCGGCAAGACGCTTCCCAATGCGATTCTCATCCCTGTGATGTTCATCGCGGCGGTGGCGGCCGGTTCGATCTGGGCCATGATCCCGGCGTACTTCAAGGCGAAGTGGAACACCAACGAGACCCTCTTCACGCTGATGATGAACTACGTGGCGACGCAGCTCGTGGCGTACTACATCATCATCTGGGAATCGCCCAAAGGCTCCGGCAAGGTCGGTATCATCAACCAGAATTCGGAGGCGGGCTGGCTGCCTGTCATCGGCAACAATAAATATCTGCTGATCATCCTGATCGTTGCAGCCGTGACGATCGCGATGCACATCTACCTCAAATACAGCAAGCACGGTTATGAACTGACGGTCGTCGGGGAAAGCCAGCAGACGGCGCGCTACGTCGGCATCAAGGTCGACCGCGTCATCATCCGTACACTGTTCCTGTCCGGTGCAGTCTGCGGTCTGACAGGCTGGCTGCTCGTCTCGGGCTCCGACCACACGATCACGACGACGCTCGCGGGAGGCCGCGGCTTCATCGGCGTCATGGTCGCCTGGCTTGCGCAGTTCAACCCGATCGCCATGGTCGCCAGCAGCCTGTTGCTCGTGTTCATGACGCGCGGGGCACAGGAGATCTCGACCATCTACGGACTCAACCAGTCCTTCGGTGATATCCTGACGGGCATCATCCTGTTCTGCATCATCAGCAGTGAATTCTTCATCAACTATCAGATACACGTCCGCAAGGCGGCGGGAAAGGAGGAAGCAAATGTTTGATCTTGTAGGCTTCATCCCGCGTGCTGTTGTACAGAGCATTCCGCTGCTCCTCGGGTGCACCGGTGAAACGATCTCCGAGAAGGCGGGCAGCCTCAACCTCGGTATCCCCGGCGTCATGTACGTTGGTGCGATCAGCGGCGTCATCGGTTCGTTCCTGTATGAGCAGAGCTGCGGCGGCCAGGTCAGTGCGCTGCCGGCGATCCTGATCCCGCTGTGCTGCTGCCTTCTGGGTTCGCTGCTCATGGGTCTTCTGTTCAGTTTCCTGACAGTCACCCTGCGCGTCAACCAGAATGTCACCGGTCTTGCGATGACCACCTTCGGCATCGGCTTCGGCAACTTCTTCGGCGGTTCTCTGATCAAGCTGACCGGATCCGAAGTGCCGTCCATTGCGCTGTCCGCGACCAGCCGTGTGTTCAGCAAGTCGCTGCCGTTCGCAAGCGATCTTGGCTGGTTCGGGAAGATCTTCCTTTCGTACGGCTTCCTGACTTACGTGGCGATCATCATCGCGATCATCGCGGGCTATGTCCTCAAACGGACCCGTACCGGTCTGCATCTGCGTGCGGTCGGTGAGAACCCGGCAACGGCGGACGCTGCCGGTATCCCGGTCAACAAGTATAAGTACCTGTCGGTCTGCATCGGCTGCATGATCGCAGGGCTCGGCGGCCTCTACTACGTCATGGACAACGCCAGCGGCGTCTGGTCCAACGACGCGTTCGGCGACCGCGGATGGCTCGCCATCGCCCTCGTCATCTTCACGATCTGGAGACCGAATGTGGCAATCTTCGCCTCGATCCTGTTCGGCGGACTGTACATCTTCTATCTGTTCATTCCGTCCAGCAGCATGGCGACCAAGGAACTGTACAAGATGCTCCCGTACGTCGTCACGATCATCGTGCTGGTGCTGACCAGCATGCGCAACAAGCGCGAAAGTCAGCCGCCCGAAGCCTTAGGCTTGCCATACTTCCGAGAGGAACGGTAGCGCGGCGATTCCGCGGGGAACGATAGCATTTTTCGCAAACCGCGGTTCAATGCAGCAGAGTCCCGCAAACCGCGGCTCAATGCAGCAGAGTTCCGCAAACCGCGGTGTGCTAATTGAATAGAAATAGTAACAAAAGCCGGATGGCCTTCCCATAGCCAGCCGGCTTTTTGTATGCCGGCAGTTTTTCGCTGGGTGTACAAAATCGCAATGAGGAAGAAAACACGGCAAAGACCTTGATTATGTATATCTCAAGAAAGTGGCAAAGGATACAAACGCAGTTATGTACAAAACCGAAAAACAGTTGATATACAAATAAACCGTAACCAGAGCGGGAGCTCTGTACTCTACTGGTTTGCATATAGAGAGAAAAAGAGTTGCTATACAAAGCGGGTTATGTACAGTGCTGTAGAATTGCGATTCTTACATAATCACTGGTCACGTTGTGCCTCGGCATCGCCAAATTAGTGGAAGTGTTGATCAAAGTAATAGAAAGAGCAAGAAAGAAATTGACAAATAATGGATATTTGCTATGATGAACTCGGAAAAAGACAAATATTGGAAATCCCAAACTGATTTAACTGAAAGGATGTTGCTCTTTTGAAGAACTTACAATATCAATGCAGTGTGAAAAGCGTACAGGCGGATCTTGGATACCAGAAGTCATTACGGGAGATGTATAAGCAACAGCTCCATATGTTCGACAGATATAAGAATCGTAAACTGATTCGCACTTCCGTAAGAGGGTACCCATATTTCTTTCTTAGAGAATCGAAGTCGGCTGCTTCTGCACGGACATATCTAGGTAATGAAGAGCACCCGATGGTAAGTAAGTTGCTGCAGCGAGATTATTATGAAGCTGCACTCCGGGACGTTGAGGAAAACATCAAGTGGTTGGAAAAACTATTGCAGCATTACCAAAGCCCAGACCCGAATCTCCGTTTGATGAGTTTGGAGAAAAAGCATCACTTGAAAAACAAAAGCCAAATCTTTGGTTCTCATTTTTATACTGATGCGGGGGTGATCGATGTTCATGCATGGGCGACTGCAGAATATCCGCGGAGCAGGAAACATCCGGAGCACCTCGTACACCGGACGATGCGCGGGGAGTATGTAAGGTCGAAATCGGAGGTCATCATTGCGAATGCATTGTATCAGGCTGGTATCCCATACCGGTATGAGCAGATCACCGAGTTTGCCGGTATCGTGATCGCAGCAGATTTTATTGTGCTGTCGGTGCGGCATCACAAACTGTTTGTGTGGGAGCACTTTGGAAGAATGAAAGATCCGCAGTACCAGAAAGACTACCTTTGGAAGCTGCGGCAGTATACAAAGGCGGGGCTGGTCGTCGGACTTGATCTGCTCACGACGTTTGATGACGTAGATGGCGCGATCGATACGGTCACGGTAAGGAGGTATATCGAAGAAGTGATCCTGTGATGTGCCGGCGAGTCGACTGTCTGTAATGGGGCACATTTAGAGCGTCTTGGAATCGCCTTTTACCAGGAGAGTTTCACAGGGAATGCCCGGCCTTTTGTTTGCTAAAAAATGCATTCCACTGTGCCTTAGCATATTCCAAACGGCAGTCAGTTGTGGTAGAATAAGTGAAAATGTGCAGAGGGTGAAACAGTCACCGAAAGGACGACCGAAGGATGCAGAAGAAAAGCGACAACAAGCAGACCTGGATGACCGCTGACCGCAATGACGGCAGCATCATCGGCAACGCTTCTGTCGGCACTGTATCCGGCGTCAAAGTCATCGGCAATGCCGTGATCGGCGGGATGGCGGCGTGCTGCGAGACGGATGTCAACGCGGCGGCGGTCAGTTCTTCTGTTGCCGGCGTCATGTCCGGCGCAGCGATGAGCCGGCGCATTCCCTCTGCCGGCGGCAGCACGATGATTGGTAATGCGTCCGTTACTGGCGGCGTTGTCGGCAATGCAGTGATTGGCGGAACAGCCGTTGGCAGTGCCGCTGAAGGCAGCACTATTGCCAGCAGTCGTCTGCACCTTGCACCGCTTGCTCCGAAACGGACGGAGTGACCTTTGTGAACCAGCCGGTTTTTCTTTCTTGAAAAACCGGTTTTTTTTAAAAAACGGCGGCTGGGCGATTCCTTGTGAACGGGAGCAAAACACCCGGCAGCAATATATAAATGTGAAACGGATAGGAGGATCCAATGGCAAAAAGAACAGATGTCAAGAAAGTACTCATCATCGGTTCCGGCCCGATCGTCATCGGGCAGGCGGCGGAGTTTGACTACGCAGGCACGCAGGCGTGTCTCGCGCTGAAAGAGGAAGGCTACGAAGTCATCCTGTGCAACAGCAACCCCGCGACCATCATGACCGACACGTCCATCGCGGACAAGGTTTATATGGAGCCGCTCACGCTGGAATATATCGCGAAGATCCTCCGTTACGAAAGACCGGATGCGATCGTTCCGGGCATCGGCGGCCAGACCGGCCTCAACCTGGCGATGCAGCTGGAGAAGAAAGGCGTTCTCGAAGAATGCCGCGTCAAGCTCCTGGGCACCCCGAGCGAGAGCATCGAGCGCGCTGAGGACCGCGAACTCTTCAAGGAGATGTGCGAATCCATCGGCGAGCCGGTCATCCCTTCGGAGATCACCTACAGCATTGAAGAGGCGAAAGAAGCAGCCAAGCACATCGGCTACCCGGTCGTGCTCCGTCCGGCGTTCACACTCGGCGGCACAGGCGGCGGCTTTGCCAATGATGAAGCGGAACTCGTCGAGATCGCAACGAACGGGTTCAATCTCTCCCCGGTCCACCAGGTGCTCGTCGAAAAGAGCGTCAAGGGCTACAAAGAGATCGAGTTTGAGGTCATGCGCGACAGCAACGACCACGCCATCACCATCTGCGGCATGGAGAACGTCGATCCGGTCGGCGTCCACACCGGCGACAGCATCGTCGTGGCCCCGATCCTCTCGCTGAACGATCACGACCTCAAGATGCTCAACGACAGCGCGATCAAGATCATCAAAGAACTCAAGATCGAGGGTGGCTGCAACGTTCAGTTCGCACTGCATCCCGAGACCAGCGAATACTACCTCATCGAGGTCAACCCGCGCGTATCGCGTTCCTCGGCACTGGCTTCCAAGGCCAGCGGTTACCCGATCGCCCGCGTCACCGCGAAGATCGCAATGGGCATGTCCCTCGAGGAGATCGAAGTTGCAGGCGGCACCGCAGCGATGGAACCGAGCCTCGACTATATCGTCGCGAAGTTCCCGCGCTTCCCGTTCGACAAATTCCCGGATGCCAGCAACGCACTCGGGACACAGATGAAGGCGACCGGTGAGGTCATGGGCATCGGCAGCAACCTCGAGGAATGCATCCTGAAGTCCGTCCGTTCGCTCGAGACCGGCGTCAAGCATCTGTACATGCCCAAGTTCGATGATATGTCGACCGAGGACATCCTCGAGTACCTCAAGACATTCCGCGACGACAACTTCTTCGCGATCGCTGAAGTCATCTACCGTGGTGTGACGATTGAAAAGCTGCACGAGATCACCATGATCACGCCGCTGTTCCTCGAGTCGGTCAAGAAGATCATCGACATGGAGAACAAGCTGAAGGAGAATGTCAACGATCTCGCTGTCCTCAAAGAATCGAAGATCATGGGCTTCTCCGACGCCTACATCGCACATCTGTGGAACTGCGATGAGATCGAGATTTACGAAAAGAGAAAGAAGAACGGGATTGTGCCGGTCTTCCGCATGGTCGACACCCTGCATACCGGCAAGTACATCGCGTATCTGTATTCTTCCTACAGCGGTGAGAACGACAGCCGTCTGACGGACAAAAAGAAGATCGTCGTGCTCGGCGCGGGCCCGATCCGTATCGGACAGGGTGTTGAGTTCGATTACTCGACCGTCCACGCGGTGCAGACCATCAAGCGCGCAGGCTACGAAGCCATCATCATCAACAACAACCCGGAGACCGTCTCCACCGACTACACGACGGCTGACAAACTGTACTTCGAGCCGCTGACACCGGAAGATGTCATGGCGATCATCGATTTTGAGAAGCCGGAAGGCGTCATCGCTTCGCTGGGCGGCCAGACCGCCATCAACCTGGCACAGCCGCTTGTCGACCGCGGTGTGAAGATCATCGGCACCGACTGCGATGCCATCGAACGTGCGGAGAACAGAGACAGCTTCGAAAAGGTCCTCGAAGAACTGCAGATCCCGCAGCCGAAGGGCAAGGCGGTCACGAAGATCGAAGACGGCGTCAAGGCGGCGGAAGAGATCGGCTATCCGGTCCTGGTACGTCCGTCGTTCGTCCTCGGCGGCCGCGCAATGCAGATCGTCGCGAATGAAGACCAGCTGCGGCAGTATCTGAAGGAAGCTGTCGAGATCGATGAAGACAAACCGGTCCTCGTCGACAAATACATCCTCGGTAAAGAGCTCGAGGTCGATGCGATCTGCGACGGCCGCGACGTATTCGTCCCGGGCATCATGGAACTCGTCGAGAGAACGGGCGTCCACTCCGGCGATTCCATCAGTGTCTACCCGACCTTCAGCGTCAGCGACAAGGTCAAGGGCACCATCCTGCAGTACGCAAAGAAACTCGGCCCGAGCATCGGCATCGTCGGCCTCTACAACATCCAGTTCATCGTGGATGCGAACGACGACGTCTACATCATCGAAGTCAACCCGCGTTCGTCCCGCACCGTGCCGTTCCTCTCCAAGTCGACCGGTTACTCGCTGGCGGACATCGCGACTGAAGTCATCCTCGGCAAGACGCTGAAGGAGCAGGGCATCTTCGATCTGTATCCGGAAGAGAAAGAACGCCACTACGTCAAAGTGCCCGTGTTCTCCTTCAACAAACTGAAGGGGCTCGACACGTACCTTTCACCCGAGATGAAGTCGACCGGCGAAGCGATCGGCTACGACAAGAAGCTCAACCGCGCACTGTACAAGGCGCTGCAGGCGTCCGGCACCAAGATGCGCAACTACGGCACTGTGTTCGTGACGCTGGCCGGGCAGGATAAAGTGGAAGCGCTTCCGCTGGTGCGCCGCTTCTACAACCTCGGATTTAACATCGAAGCGACACCGGGTACCGCGAACTTCCTGAAAGAGCAGGGCATCCGCACCCGCGCACTCGAGAAAATCAGTGACGGCAGCAACGAGATCCTCGACCGGATCCGCTCCGGCCACATGGCGTACATCATCAACACGCGCAGCCTGGGCGACGATCATCAGGAGTCTGACGGCCATCAGATCCGCCTCTGTGCGAGTGAAAACAACGTCACGCTGTTCACCTCGCTCGATACCGTCGGCGTTGTGCTGGACGTCCTCGAGGAAACGACCCAGACGATCTCGACCATCGATGCGCAGTAAGCAGCAGGCACGAGCTTGGCGCAATACGCGCAGCATTTAAGAATCGCAAAGCCCCGCCGCGAGCCGGCGGGGTTTTTATTGTCTGGCGAGTTTTTTTATTGCCTGGCAGGATTTGCACCTTGACGGCAGGTTGTCAACTGACCGGCGGAATTCCGGAAAGGCGGTTATTTTTCAAGGGGAGCCGCTTGTTGTATAATAAAGGCAGAATGGAAGCCGGCAAGGCGCCGGCAGGAGGGAACCATGATCAAAGTCGTACAGGGGGATATTACAAAACTGGACGTGGATGCCATCGTGAACGCGGCGAACAAAACGCTGCTCGGCGGGGGCGGTGTCGACGGAGCGATCCATCGCGCGGCAGGGCCCAAACTTCTGGAGGAGTGCTATACGCTCCACGGTTGTGAGACAGGAGAGGCGAAGATCACGAAGGGGTATGATCTGCCGGCGAAGTGGGTCATCCATACGGTCGGGCCCATCTGGCACGGAGGCACACACGGTGAAGAGGATCAGCTCGCTGCCTGCTACTGGAACAGCCTGAAACTGGCCGAAGAAAACGGCTGCCGGAGCATCGCTTTTCCGGCGATCAGCACCGGCGTGTACGGGTATCCGAAGGAACGCGCCGCGAAGATCGCGGTCGGCATGATCCGCCGGTATCTGGCGGAACGTGCCGCGAAGCAACAAAGATCATCCGGCACAGGCGCAGACGGACAGGACAGCGGAGACCTGCTGATCATCCTGTGCGCGTTCGCTGCCGAGGATGCAATGATCTACGAGCGTGTGCTCGCGGAATCGCCTGCAACAGGGGATCAGTAACCGCCAAGAAGGACGCGGTGGAAAAGCCGGCGATGAGGGAAAACGCCGGGAAGGAAGACAAATATGCCTTTTAGAATTGTAAGAGATAACATCATAAACGTGAAAGCGGATGCGATCGTCAACACGGCCAATCCGCGGCCGGTGGTCGGGACCGGTGTTGACACCGCCATCTATGAAGCGGCAGGCAGGGAACTGCTGCTGGCGGAACGGCGGAAGATCGGGAAGATCAGACGGGGCGATGCGGCGGCTACGCCCGCCTTTGCGCTCCCCGCCAAATGCATCATTCACACCGTCGGGACGCACTGGCGGGGCGGGCTCTTCGGGGAGCGCAAAGTCCTCGCATCCTGCTACCGGCGTTCTCTTAACGTAGCGAAAGAGCAGGGATGCGAGAGCATCGCCCTTCCCCTGCTCGCCGCCGGAGTATACGGATTTCCCAAAGAGATCGCACTCACCATCGCACTGGATGAGATCCGCGCCTTCCTGATGGATAACGATATGGACGTCACGCTGGTCGTCTTCGACCGCGACGCCTACGCGCTGTCCTCCAAACTGCTGTTTGACGTGCAGGCCTTCATCGACGATCAGGCGGTCGCCGAGGCCAACCGCGCGGAGTACGCCTATCGGGTCAGCGAGATGGAAATCCTGCCGTCTGTGGGCGGATACGGACTGTCCGACCTCGAGGCCGGCAATGTCATCCCCAGAGTGGAAGAAGAGGACAGCGACGCCCAATACAGCGCCGAATACGACGACGCCGAATATAGCGACGCCGACTACAGCATCGGCGCTTACGAAGACGCCGAACACAGCGAAGCCGCATACGACGAATACGAGGATCGTGTATTAGAGCAGGCGGCTCGCCTTGAGCGGTACCGCCGCTTTGCTGCGGATGAGGAGCTGCGCAGCGCACCGGCAGGTGCCGCAGTGCCACCGCCAGACGCAGGCGCGCCCGCACCAGCCAAGGCCGCACCGCTGCCGAACATCGGCGCACCCGTGGGCAGCGCGCCCATGCCAGCCGTCGGCGCACCCAGGGAGAAAAGCGCCTTGCCGCCGGACGAGGTTGATCTGGCCGAAGTCCCGATAGAAGCGGCGCTGGAGAAGACGGAGCTGCCCGATTTTGAAGTCGGCATGTCCTTCCGCGACAAACTGTTCGAACTGATCGATGCGCGCGGGCTCACAGATCCGGAGGTCTACAAACGCGCCAACATCGACCGCAAGCTGTTTTCCAAGATTCGCAGCAACGAGAGCTATACGCCGAAGAAGAAAACCGCACTCGCCCTTGCGGTCGCGCTCCAGCTTTCTCTGGCAGAGACGGAAGATCTGATCGCCCGCGCCGGCTATGCACTATCGCCGAGCGACCTGTTCGACACCATTATCAAGTTCTTCATCTCGCACCACAATTACGACATCTATCTGATCAATGCGACCTTGTTCTCCTATGATCAGCCGCTGCTTGGCCTGTAAGGGGAGAGACTGCGCCCTTATAACTTCTGCAGTTCTGCTCGTACTGTGATTCATAGCAAGTTCAGAAACGGAATGAGTCTTTGATTATGTAAGGTTTGAATAAATCGGTTGCCATACAAACTGAATTATGTACAGAAGTGAAAAGTACTCGCCTGTACAAACAAAAGGGTCGCTTTTTCAAGCACCGCTCTCAGAGTTATTTGTATATACACTGTTTTTCTCTTTCTCTACAAACTGGCTTTGTATCTCACAGCATTTATTTTAGCTATACATAATCAGCATTGATCAGCGGGCTGTTCAATGCTGATTTTTTGTATGACGGACGGTTTTTCCCGTCCCTGCAAACAGATTTATATGAATGAAGGGGGCGCATGAGTGAGAACAAGTGTTGTGCCGCCGATTGAAATCTGCCGTCCGGCATCGCCGGGCGGTTTTTTGTGTCTCTGAGATGTCGCCTGCCGGGCGACCATCGCCCGGCTCTTTTGACGTACACTCACATCAGAAAAGAAAAAGAGCTGCGGCCGGCAGAAATGACCGGAGCGGCAAAGCGAAAGCGGCCGGACAGCAGAGGGACTGCGCGGCCGGACAGCAGAGGGACTGCGCGGCCGGACAGCAGAGGGACCGCGCGGCCGGACAGCAGAGGGATCGCGCAGCCGGCCGCAGATATCAAAAGCCACATGAAATGTGAGGAGGTACGAACATGAAAACGAAAAAAGATATGATGAAGATGACGATGCTCATTGAAGATGAGATGCGGATTGAAGACCGTCAGAGAAAGGGCGATGACAGCGGGAAAGAGGCTGTCGCCAACCTGACCGAGATGGTCTTCATCCTGGACCGCAGCGGCAGCATGCACGGTCTCGAAGAGGATACGATCGGCGGGTTCAACTCGATGATCGACAAGCAGAAAAAAGAAGAGGGCACGGCGTATGTTTCCACCGTCCTGTTCTGCGATGAGTCAAAAGTCATCCACGATCGGGTGGAGATCGGTAAGATCGAGCCGCTGACGGACCGCGATTACTACACCTGCGGGTGCACGGCGCTGCTGGATGCCATCGGCGATGCGATTCATCACATCGGCAACGTCCACAAGTACGCACGCAAAGAAGACCGGCCGGACAAGACCGTCTTCGTCATCATCACGGACGGGATGGAGAACGCGAGCCGCCGGTACACCTACGAGAAGGTGCGCGGCCTGATCGAGCGGCGCAAAGAAAAGTACGGCTGGGAGTTCCTGTTCCTCGGGGCCAACATCGACGCTGTCGCAGTGGCCAGCCGGGTCGGCATCAGCGCGGACCGTGCGGTCGAATACAACTGCGATGACATCGGGGTAGAGCTCAACTACAGCACGGTCAGCGAGGCGGTTTCCTGCATGCGCACTGCCGGTTCCATCCTGCCGGACTGGGCGGCGCCGATCGCAAGAGACAGAAAGAGCCGCAAGCAGAAGCGCTAGTCGTGCCCGTATGATTTCAGGATCTCGATAAAGTCCTTTTCGGTCTCACCGAGGTGCAGCCGCTCCCGCCAGATCACGTACAGGTAGTAGCGGGTGTCATCGCCGGTGAGACGGCGGGCGACCAGGTTGGGATAATGCCGCGTGATATCACGCGATGTAACGGCGTAGGCGACCGCATCCGTGGCCCCGACGATGCTGTAGGTCTGGCTGCGGTTGTCCGCCCGGAAGTTGCGCTGTGATTCGCCGACTTTCCGGTAATTAAATCCAATATAGTTGTCGTAAGGATCTGCGTCCGTGGTGGTGATACGCACCTGCGGATATTCAAGCAGATCCTTTGCCGTGATCGTTTTTTTCGATTCGAGCGGGTGCCCTTTGCGGAAGATGATATAGGAACGCGAGGAACTGATGAGTTCATACAGCAGCCCTTTGCGTTCAAAGTCCTGCAGCTGCAGTTCCTTGTTGGTGCCCATCGTATGCATGACGCCGAAGTCCGCACGCCCGTTGCGCACGTCTTCGATGACGCGGGTGTTGTCGACCTCGTGCAGGGTGATCGAAAACCGGTCGCGGTCTTTGCAGTGGCGGTTGTAGAAATCGATCACCGCGCTTGCGACAAAGGTGTAGCGGTTGCTGGACACCTTGAGCGCCGTCGGGACATCGCTGTCGTGAGAATAGTCTTTCTGGAGCTGCTCGATCGTCTTGACGAAGTCGTGGATCGATGTCAGGAACGTGAACCCCTCAGGTGTCGGCTGCACGCCTTTGCTCGACCGCTCAAAGATGGTAAAACCGAGATCTTTTTCCAGATCGCGGATCGACTGGCTGAGAGCCGGCTGGGTGATGAAGAGGCGCTGGGCAGCTTTGTTCATCGAGCGGCAGTTGTAAATTTCCAGTGCGTAGCGGAATTGCTGAACGTTCATAAGATCCCTCCGTATGCCTGAAATACTGTTTCGGCAGCGTGTGCGGGAGCGATTCCATATAATCAGACACTTATAGGAAACGCCCTGTCATCAGTATAGCACGATTTGCACGGAATCGCATAAAAACAACGGGATGCATTGAAATACAAAGGGAGACAAGGATACGACGGTTAGCATATGCTAATCGCCTCGGAATAGAAGTTATAACATCTGCTTATATGTATCACGCTAATATCCAATTAGCGGACCCTACAGCACTCTGATAAAATGTTAACAAGCAGAGGTAGTTATCCTCTGATTCCTACAACAAATCATTGCTGTTTCCGTGAAGGAGGCCCGCTATGAAGAATAAAATGCCCGTCATTCTTACCTTTGATCTCGATGGTGAGACACTTTGGCGTTGCAGAGATCCGGAGAACGCGAACAGACCGGTCACGCTGTCTCAGGGACGCTATGGTCCCGAGACCGGTCTGCCGCGGATTTTGAAGTTGCTTGATAAATACGGCATCAAGGCGACGTTCTTCATCCCCGGATTCACTGCGGAACAGTACCCGGACAAAGTGAAAGAGATCGACGCGCACGGCCATGAGATCGGCAACCACAGCTGGACGCATATCTACCCGGATAAGCTTCCGAGCAGGGAAGCAGAGCTGAAAGAAGACATGGACTGCAGCGACCTGATCGAGAAGCTCACCGGCAAGCGCCCGAAGGGGTACCGCTCCCCGGCATGGGAATTCGGCCGTCACACGATCGGCATCATGAAAGAGATGGGGTTTGAATACTCCAGCAACATGATGGACACCGAGGACATCCGGTACCTGGACACCGGCGTGGAAAAGACGGATATGGTCGAGCTGCCGATCCACTGGACGCTGGATGATGCAGCGTACTGGCTGTACAGCCTGCTGACCCCCGGCAAGGCGATGCAGCCGCACACAGCCGTGGAAGCCTACTGGATCGAGGAATTTGACGCCATCCTGGAGGAGTTCCGCGATGAGGTGGCGGAGAAGGGCGACAGCGACAAGTGCTTTGTGCTGACCTGCCACCCGCAGATCACCGGCCGCCCCGCCAAGATGAAGGTGCTCGACCGCGTTGTGGCGCACATGCTCGCGACCGGCGACGTGGCATTCATGACCGGCATCGAGGCAGCGGATCAGTTCCGCAAAAAGCATCCTTTGAAGTAAATGCCTGCGGCGCGCTGTTAGTCCCCGCGGCATGCGCGCCGCATCTCTCTCACGAAAGGATATACCGATGGAAAAGAAACTATTGCTGGGTATCTCCAGCAGCCCCCGCAAGAACGCGAACACAGATCAGCTGCTGGACCATGCGCTGCGGTGTGCAGAGGAGTATCCCTTCATCCGTACAGAGACGATCTATCTCAGGGATTATGAGATCCATCCCTGCAACTCCTGTGTCGGATGTTGCAAGCCTGTAGCGGCAAAGAACGGCGGGGAATATGCCTGCATTTCTTTCCGCGACGGGATGGATGAGATCTATCCGAAGCTTCTGGAGTGCGACGGGCTGATCCTCGCATCCCCGGTCTATTTCGGCTCTCTGAACGCGCAGATGAAGCTGTTCATGGACCGCACGGAGGGGCTTCTCCGGTATGGTTTCAGCAAATACCGCAATGCGCTGTCCGGCAAAGTCGGCGCCGGTCTCACCGTAGGCGGCAACCGCAACGGCGGCGAGGAGTTCACGATCCAGTCCCTGCAGTACTTCATGCAGGTGCAGGATATGATCCTGGTCGGGTCGGGACCGATCCCGATCCCGGGATGCTACACCGGCGGCTGCGCGACCACATTCCCGCGCAGAGGGCGTGACCGGCACGCCGCAATGGAGGACGAACTCGGCCTGCGCAACTGCCGCGGGCTCGGCTATAACGTCGCAAAGACCATCGGCAGACTTGCAGGCTGCGAGATGCCGGCGGAGGATCCGCTCGATGTCTTTGCAGAGGAACTCTACAACAAAGCGAACGAGGAAGCGTAGCCATGACACACCGCAATCCGACGATCATCACAGGCCATTACGGCAGCGGCAAAACGGAATTCGCGGTGAATTATGCGGCGATGCTCGGCAGGGCGGGAGAATCGCCTGTCCTGGCGGATCTCGATATCGTCAATGCGTATTTCCGCTCCCGGCTGATGAAAGACCGGCTCGCGGAATGCGGGGTCCGCGTCATCTCCAGCAACATGGAGACCGAGTACTACAACGATACACCGGCGCTGGCCGCTTCGCTGTACTCCTGCTTTGAGAATCGCTCCCAGCGCAGCATCGTCGATGTGGGGGGCGACCCGGAGGGCGCTGTGGTGCTGGCGAGATTTGCACACCTTCTGGCCGGCGCGGAGTACGACATGTGGCTCACGGTGAACGCCAACCGCCCGTATACGAGAACAAAAGAAGATGTACTGGCATACATCGGCAGCATTGAACAGGCGAGCAAACTGCATATCACCGGCCTCCTGAACACGACGCATATGCTGCGGGAGACGGTCCCGGATGACATCCTGCGCGGGGACGCACTCGTGCGGGAAGTCTCTGAACAGACCGGGCTGCCGGTGGTGTACACAGTCGTGCAGCAGGAACTTGAAGCGCAGCTGAAAGACATGCAGCTGGCGGCAGAGATCTTTCCGGTCGAGCTGATGATGCGGCCTTCATATCTGTAGCAGAAAGGATGGAGAAAGCTTATGAAATTCAAACTCACCTTCAACAGTGAGCGGTGCAAGGGCTGCGGGCTCTGCATCCACTTCTGCCCGAAAAACCTTCTGGATTTTGATACCAGCGTGTTTAACGGCAGCGGCGTACATCCTGTCTATATGACCGATCAGGCATCCTGCATCGGTTGCCAGAGCTGTGCGCTGATGTGCCCGGATGCGATCATCACCATCGAAAAACTCGAGGCGTCAGCATAGGGTGCGGAAAGGAGAACAGCAATGACGAAAGTTCTGATGAAAGGCAATGAAGCCATCGCCGAAGCAGCGATCAGAAACGGCTGTGACGCGTTCTTCGGCTATCCGATCACGCCCCAGAGCGAGATCCCGGAATACTTCGCCAGAGAGATGCCAAAGCACGGCAAACTCTTCCTGCAGGCGGAGAGCGAGATGGCGGCAATGAATATGTGCATGGGCGCCAGTGCATCCGGTGCCCGCGTGATGACCAGCACGTCCGGTCCGGGATACTGCCTCAAGCTGGAAGCGCTTGCGGCGATGTCCCTCAACGGACTGCCCGCAGTTGTCACAGTAGTGATGAGAAACGGCCCCGCGTTCGGCACCATGAAAGCCTCGCAGGAGGACTACCGCATGAACGGCAACGGCGGATACAAAGTCGTCCTGTTCGCGCCGGCGACGGTGCAGGAGGCGGCGGAGATGGCCTACCAGGCGTTCGACATCGCGGACCAGTACAGAAACCCGGTCGTCATCATGGCGGATGGGATGATCGGCCAGATGATGGGCGCGGTCGACTTTGACGCCATGCCGGCAAAGAGAGAGAACCTGCCGGCCAAGGACTGGGCGCTGCACGGCACGAACAGCCGCGGCGGCAAACCCGTTCTGCACCTGCCGCCGATGGGAGAAGAGCATTTCCGCACCAAGCACTGGCAGGAGACGGTCCTTTATCCCTCGATCATCGAGAACGAAACACAGGTGGAAATCAGGGATGTCGCGGAAGCGGACATCGTCCTCTGTGCATACGGTACAGCTTCCCGCATGTGCAAACAGGTCATGAAAGAACTCGCGGAGGAGGGCGGCCCGAAGGTCGGTCTGATCCGTCCGAAGACGCTGTGGCCGTATCCCTACAAAGCCTTTGATGAGATCGGCGCAAACTGCAAAGCCATCGTCTGCGCGGAGATGAACATCATGGGCCAGATGATCGACGATGCGAAGATCGCCTCGAACGGCAGATGGCCGGTCGTCCATGTCGGCGATACGGACAAGGACTTTGTCAGTCCCGCGGATATCAAAGCCAAAGTACTGGAAATGTGGGAGGAGGTCAGATAGATGAGTATCCTTTACGAACGGAGTAAATGCTTTAACGACAGCCCCTTCACATTCTGCCCCGGCTGCACGCACGGCATCATCCTCAATGCGGTGATGAGCGTCGTCGATGAGATGGGCATGGCGGGGGACACGATCACGGTCGGCTGTGTCGGCTGCGGCGGATACATGCCGTGGTTTATGGATATCGATACGATTTACTCGCTGCACGGCAGAGCCCCGGCCAACGCGACAGGGGTCAAGCGAATGAATCCGGACAAGCTCGTCTTCACCTACCAGGGGGACGGCGACCTGGCGTCGATCGGCACTGCGGAGATCGTCCATGCGGCGCACCGCGCGGAGAAGATCACGGCGATCTTTGTCAACAACACCACGTACGGGATGACCGGCGGGCAGATGGCCCCGACTACGCTGATCGGGCAGAAGACCACGACCTCTCCGTATGGCCGTGAGGAATCGCACTGCGGCAAGCCAATCCGGATGAGCGAGATGCTCTCCACCATCGACGGGGCGAAGTTCATCGAGCGCTGCGCCGCGAACAGCCCGGCCAACGTCCGCAAGATGAAGAAGGCGATCCGGCGGGCCTTCGAGTGCCAGCTGAAAGGACTTGGATTCTCGATGGTCGAGATTCTCTCCACCTGCCCGACCAACTGGGGCATGAGTCCGCTCGATGCGCTCAAACGGATGGAAGATGAAATGATGCCGTATTATCCCCTCGGCAACTTCAAAGACTACGAGGACTAAGGAGGTGCGCAATGGTTAATGACAGGATCATCGTCGCCGGGTTCGGCGGCCAGGGAGCCCTCCGGATCGGACAGATGATTGCCTACGCGGCGATCAACCAGGGACTCGAAGCGGAATGGCTGCCGTCCTACGGCGCGGAGATGCGCGGCGGCACGGCGAACTGCAGCGTCACGATCACCGATGACGAGGTCGTCTATCCGATGTTCGACATCGCGGACTGCTGCATCATCATGAACGATGCATCGCTCGACAAATTCGGCGGGCGGATCAAAGAGGGCGGTATGCTGCTCCTCAACAGCGACATCGTCACGAAAGAGGCGGGCCGCACGGATATCACGATCTACAACGTCCCCTCCGATACCATCGCTGAGGAGGGCGGCAACAAGCGGGGCAGCAACATGGTGCTGCTCGGCGCGTACATCGCGGTGAAGGGCGGGATCGAGCTCGAATCGATCTACGATATCATCCGGCATTCGTTCACCGGCAGCAAGGCGAAGTTCGTGGACAGCAACATCGCCCTCGTGAAAGCCGGCTACGACTACATTAAGGAACACTACTGATAAAGATCTGAGCGGTGCGTCTGCAGAACGTTCGACGCAGACGATACCGCTGCGTGAGAACTCAGCGAGAGCGTGTCTGCAAGAACGTTCTGCAGACACAGTGAGGAGATCATCATGGCAGATACCTACAAACTGTTCGTCATCAACCCCGGCAGCACATCTACGCGGGTTGCCTATTACGAGAACGAGACCGAGGTGCTGGGCACGAAACTGTCCCATCCCCCTGCGGAAATGGCGAAGTTCAAGACCATCAACGATCAGCTTCCGCTCAGAAGAGAGCAGGTGCTTGCGTGGATGGAAGAGAATGAGATCCATGACATCGACATGATCGTCTCCCGCGGAGGCGGCGGCCGGCCGATCCACTGCGGCGGGTTTGGCATCACACCGCTGATGGTCGAGGAATGCAAGAACGCACCGTGGCCGCATGCGTCCAACCTGGGCGTGCAGATCGCCATCGGTCTGATGGAAAAGTACAACTGCCCCGGGGTCATCTACGATGCGCCGCTGGCGGACGACTTCATCGAACTCGCCAAGGTTTCCGGTCTGCCGGAACTCCCGATCCAGCGCGGCGCCGGACACACGCTCAATGAGAAAGCGGCCGGCCATATGGTCGCGGAGAAACTGGGCGGCAAATACGAAGATTACAACTTCCTGATCTGCCATCTGGGCGGCGGCATCACGGTCAACTGCCACAGCAAGGGCAAGATCATAGACAGTCATATCAATGCATTCGCGCCGAGCCGCGCGGGCGCCTTGCCGATGGTCGCGTTTACAAAGAAATGCTACTCCGGCGACTGGGACTTCGATACGGCCTTCAAACGGCAGATGGGCGGCGGCGGGCTGATGGCGTATATCGGGACAGATGACATCCTCGAGGTGGAGCGCCGTATCGATGCTGGTGATGAAGAGGCGGACTTTTACTTCAATGCGATGATCTACCAGATCGCCAAGGACATCGGCGGGATGGCGGTCGTCGTGAACGGCGATGTGGACCGCGTCATCCTGACCGGCGAGATCGCACATTCGGAGCGGCTCATCAGCCGGCTGACCGAGCGGGTGCAGTTCATCGCTCCGGTGGAAGTTGTCCCCGGCACCTATGAGATGGAAGGGCTCGTCGCCGGTGCGCTGCGGATGCTGCGCGGGGAGGAGCCGATCAAAGACTACGATACGGAGAACAATCTGTAAGACCGCAGAGATAAAGAGCAAATGCAAAGGAGGAACCAAAGCATGGGTAAAGAAGTACTGGTACGGGTTTCCAACAGGCACATGCACCTGACCAGAGAATCGCTGGACATCCTGTTCGGCGAGGGCTATGAGCTGCATGTCAAGAAGCCGCTTGATCCGCCGATCTTTGCGGCGCAGGAAACCGTAACACTGGAAGGTCCGGCGGGGCGCATTGAGAATGTGCGCATCCTGGCACCGCTCCGGCCGTACGACCAGGTCGAGCTGCTGCGGTCGGACAATTTCAAGCTGGGGATCAACGCCCCGGTCGAACTGTCCGGTTCGGACAACAAGGTCGCCCTGACCGTCATCGGCCCTGCGGGCAGGATCGAATTCGACAAGGTCGCGCTGATTGCCAAGCGGCATATCCATTTCACAAAGGAACAGGCAGAGGAATTCGGTGTTGAGAAAGGGCAGAACGTGCAGGTGAAAGTCGGATTTGGCGACAGAAAGCTGATCTTCGACGATGTTGCGATCGTGATCACGGAGGGGATGCCTGAGCCTTCCATGGATCTGGACTTTGAGGAAACGAATGCGGCCGGCGTCAAGGCGGGCGATTATGTGGAGATCCTCGGGATCTGACGCACCTTATTTCACTCGAAAAGAACGGAAAAGGAGAGAGCCCATGAAGAGGGACGATATCTACAACCAAATAGAAAAGTATCTTCCGGATCTGCTGGGGACACTTGGAGATATCGTGCAGATCGAAACGCCGTCGCACGAAGACAAGGCGGCTTCGGACATATGCTGTGACTACCTGCAAAAGCTCTGGTCGGATATCGGCTTTGAGATGACCAGGATCCATCAGGATACCTGTGCGGACGACCTGTACGGCGAGATCGGGGAGGGCGAAAAACTGGCGCTGATCGTCGGACATTTCGACACGGTCTTCCCGCTCGGCACGCTGGCGAAGATGCCCTGGAAGGTGGAAGGCGACAAGGCGTACGGCCCCGGCTGCCTCGATATGAAGGGCGGCATCGTGATGGCCTACTACGCGATCCGCACACTGCAGGATCTGGGACGGATGCCGGCAGGAAAGATCGGGGTGTACTTCGACGCGAACGAGGAATCCGGCAGCTTCTGCAGCAGCGACAAGATCATCGAAAAGGCGAAGCAGTACGGCTGCGCGCTGGTCATGGAGCCTGGCGTCAAGAGCCTGGGGAGCATCAAGACCATGCGGTACGGCCGCGGCACCTATACCGTGACCGCACACGGCCGCAGCGCCCACAGCGGTTCCAATCCGAAAGACGCCCTGAGCCCGTTCCTGGAGATCGCCAGACAGCTGCAGCGGCTCGATCAGTGGATGCACGAACAGGAGGATGTCACCTATGCGCCGACCGTGATCCGCGGCGGCATCGACGGTACCTGTGTGATCCCGGAGACCGCTTCCTTCACGATGGATGTGCGATTCCGTACGCAAGAGGCCATGGACAGGGCGCACGAAGAGATCCTGGCACTTGGCCCCATCCTTCCGGGATATACCGTGACCGTGGACGGCGCGATCGACAAGCCGATCATGATCGGGGATGAAACGCTTTACAAAGTGCTCGAAAGCATTGCTCCGGACTACGATATGGAGCTTGAGCCGGTCGCCTGCAGCGGCGGCAGCGACGGCAATTTCACAGCCGGCGGCGCGCATGTTCCTACGCTGGACGGTATCGGGATGAGCGGGGAATTCCTGCATACGCCGGAAGAGTATATCAACGTCAATCACATCGTGCAGCGCACAAGCCTGTTTGCCCGGCTGCTGACAGCGCTGCCGGTCCGTTAAAACCGCAAGAGGGAGCGATTCTCAGATCACCGACAGGAGGAAATCATGAGCAGGGATTTTGTATCAGACCTGGCAAGGCATTATCCGACTTCTTCGATTCGTGAAATGTTCGTGCTGGCGGGGGACTTCGACAAATACCCCGCGGCAAAGAAATACGAGACCTGGGCGAACACCTGCAACGGCGAGCCCAACTTTGATACACCAAGGCACATCGTTGAGGCGGGCATCGCCTCGCTGAATGCGGGTGAGACCAAATACCACACCGAGTGGGGACTCGATGAACTTCGTGATGCGATCGCGGACAAGTGCAACCGCGAGATCGCACCGGGCGCTTACAGAAGAGAACATATCATCGCTACGACCGGCGGTGTCGGCGCGGTCATGCTGGCCATGATGACGCTGATCAACCCCGGGGATGAGGTGATCCTGCCGGATCCGGCGTACACCTGCTACGAGGGGCAGATCCTCTCCATGGGCGGGGTACCGGTACGGGTGCCGATGTATGAGGAGAACGACTTCATCTTCAGCACAGAGGATCTGGAAGCCGCGATCACCGATAAGACAAAGGCGATCCTGATCAACTTCCCGAGCAATCCGCTCGGCGCAGTCATGCGTGAGGACCGTGCGCGCGAGATCGCGAAGATCGTCAAAAAGCACGACCTGATCCTGATCTCGGACGAGGTCTACGAAAAGATTGTCTTTGACGGATACAAACACTTCAGCATGGCATCGATCGATGAGATCCGCGACAACGTCATCATCGTGAACAGCTTCTCAAAGACCTACGCCATGACGGGCTGGCGGCTCGGGTATGTCGCCTGCACCAATGACGATATCAATGCGAACCTTTACAAAATGCAGCAGTCCTTTGTCTCGTGCCTGCCGATCTTCATCATGCGGGCCGGCGTGGCGGCGCTCACAGGGCCGCAGGACTGCGTGGAAGAAATGCGTCAGCACTATGAACGCAGGAGAAATCTGCTGATTGAGGGCGTGAAGGAGATCCCCGGCATGAAACCGTTCGTTCCGGTGGGCTCGTTCTGTTCCTTTATCAATATTAAAGAACTGGGAGTCAACTCCAGAGATTTCGCCATCGCACTGCTGAAGGAAGCGGGTGTTCTTACCGTAGCAGGGAGCGCTTTCGGATCGGTCGGCGAAGGGTATCTGAGGATGTGCTTTGCCAGTTCGGATGAAAACATTGTCGAAGCTTGTAAACGGATCAAAGAATACGTGAGCAGGCTGTAGTGTACTTCAGAAAGGAGTAAAGTGATGGATGCAGTGTTGAATTTCTTTTACACCATTAGTGGCGTCCTGTGGGGCAATCTGTTTATGTTCGTCCTTGTAGGAACCGGCATTTGTTTTACGATCCTTTTCAAATTCCCGCAGATCCGTCGCATTGGTGATGGCTTTAGACTGACCTTCGGCAGCGTAGGCAACGGCGCAGCGGACAAGACAGGCATGAGCTCCTGGCAGTCCCTCGCCACAGCGGTCGCCGGCCAGGTCGGTACCGGCAACATCGCCGGTCCTGCGACAGCCATCATGTCCGGCGGTCCCGGGGCAGTATTTTGGGTATGGATCGCAGCTCTGTTCGGCCAGGCGACCAACTTCGCCGAGGCCACCGCTGCGCAGTGGTCCAAGGAACATCTGGACGACGGCTCGACCGTCGGCGGTCCTGCTTTCTATATCAGGAAAGCATTCCCGAACGCTTTCGGTAAAGCGCTCGGCGGCACGTTCTCCGTCCTGATCCTGTTCGGCTTTGCAATGGCAGCAGCTATGATCCAGGGTAACACCATCGCTGACGCGATGCGTGCTTCGTACAACGTCAATGTCTGGATCAGCGGCGTCGTCGTAGCAATCTTCCTGCTGCTCGTCGTCGTCGGTGGTGTCAAGCGTATTGCAAGCACCGTCACCACGATGGTCCCGATCATGGCAGGCATCTACCTGATCTGCGCACTGATCGTCATCATCCGCTACGGCGGTGAGATCGGCGGCGCGATCGGCGCGATCTTCAAGTTCGCGTTCAGCAGCGATGCTGCATGGGGCGGCTTTGTAGGCATCTCCGTGCGCGAAGCGATGCGTTTCGGCGTTGCCAGAGGTCTGTTCTCCAATGAGGCAGGCACCGGCTCCACCCCGCACGCACACGCAATGGCGAAAGTCAAGCACCCCTGCGATCAGGGTCTTGTCGCGATGTGCTCCATCGTCATCGATACCTTCATCATCCTGACCATGTCCTCGCTGGTCATCCTGACCTCCGGCGCCTATGAGACGGAAGAGCCCGGTATCGGCGTTGTCACAGCGGCATTCCACAATGTATTCGGAGGCGCGGGCAATGTGATCATCTCGGTCTGCATCGTCCTGTTCTGCTTCTCCACGATCCTGGCCGGCTACTTCTACGGCGAGGTCAACTTCAGGAAGCTGTTCGGCGCTCGTTCCACCAATGTCTACATTGCCCTGATGGTCCTCTGCGCGATCTTCGGCGCAGCGGCACCTGTACCGCTCGTATGGGCGATCTGCGACGTCGGCAACGGCCTCATGGTCTTTGTCAACATCATCGGTCTCTGGGGCAGCCTGCCGGCACTGCTCAAGCTCTGGAAAGAGTACGAGAAAGGCGGCACCACCCTCGATACCACGCTCAACGACTATCGCCGTGCAAAGGCTGAAAAGGCGATGGCGAAGAAATAAGTCCTCCGTCAGGAGGCGAAAAGTCCCCGCTAAGGGGCAAAGTCCTATACACAAACTGCAGTCTGTAATAACAAGCGACATGTTTCATAGAGGCAAAGAGGCGGGGTGTCCCGTCTCTTTGCTTTTGCAGCAAAAAAGAGGCACCGGTCTTCCGGCCGGCTGCCTCTTTAAGTCTTATTCTCAGCGTATGGCAGATGCTCTGCTGCCGTCAGTTTTCTGTCTTGTAGGAGGAGAGAACGCCGTCTTCGATGAGCTGCTTTTCTTCCTCTTCGGTGAGGCCGAAGACCTCGCAGTTGTGCTGTCCGAGAAGGGGTGCCGGTTCGTCCACGCTGCCGGGCGTTCCCGAGAGTTTCACGACGCACCCCTGGATGTCGATATCGCCCATGGTCGGGTGGTGGCTTGTGACCATCATATCTCTCGCCTTGATCTGGGGATGCTCGATCGCTTCTTTCATGTTGAGCACGGGCCCGCAGGGGACGCCGGCTTCATCCATCATCTGTTCGATCTCCGCCTTCGTATACTGACTGCACCAGTCCGCGATGGTGTCGCGCAGTTCCGGTTCGTAGTTGCAGGTGCGCGCCCAGTTATCCTCGTAGCGCGGATCATCCAGGAGCTGTGTCAGGCCACTCTTGTTGCAGAATTTCGCCCACAGATTGTTGTTGCCGACGCCGAGCGCGACGAAGCCGTCTTTGCATTTATACGCGTCGAAGGGGGTGATCGACGGGTCGATGTTGCCCTGCCGTTCCGGGATGAAATGCCCGACGGTGTAGTTGATCGTCGCGTTCTCGAGTACGCTGAAGATGCTGTCGAGCATCGCCACGTCGACGAACTGCCCTTCGCCGGTCATGTCTCTGTGGTGCAGCGCGAGCAGGACGCCGATCGTCAGATACAGCCCCATGACGTGGTCGACGATCGAGGGGCCTACCTTGACGGGGTCCGCATCCCTGTAGCCGGTCAGGTTGAAAATGCCGCCCATCGCCTGTGCGACGACGTCGTAGCACGGCCGGTGCGCGATCGGTCCGTTCTGGCCAAATCCGGTGCCGGAGGCATAAATGATATTCGGATTGACTTTTTTGACGGACTCGTAATCGATGCCCAGTTTCTTCGGAACACCGACTTTATAGTTTTCCACAAGGATGTCCGCGTCCTTGACGATCTCATAGAAGAGGTCGACCGCTTTCGGGTCTTTCAGGTTGAGCGTGACGCCTTTTTTATCGCGGTTGAAAGCGGCATAGTAGGCGCTTTCCTGGCTCTTTTCTTCCATCGGCCCCCAGTGTCTGGTCTGGTCGCCGCCGAGAGGTTCGATCTTGATGACTTCCGCACCGTAGTCTGCAAGGATCATGGTGCAGAACGGGCCGCTCAAAGCGGACGTGAGATCAATGACTTTCAGTCCTTCAAGTGGTTTGGCCATGGCATATCTCCTTCTCTACAGGGCTGCTGCTCCGCCGGATCGCTTCACATCCTCCCACTATTATTATTCCATATCGGAGCCTTCCTTCGTCCTACGTTCTTATTATAACGGGTATTACAAAAAGCCGATAAGCATCGGCTTTCCGGGATACAGCAAAGAAAGGGATACGGTTACTGAACGCCGCGGCCGCCCAGCACGCCTTTTTCGATGAGCGCCTGCTCTTCTTCCGGAGAGAGTCCGAGGATTCCGCGGTTGTCCTGCCCGAGCAGTGGGGCGGGCATCTCCGGGGAGCCCGGTGTGGCGGACAGTTTGACCACGCAGCCGGTCGTGTCGAAGGCGCCGATCAGGGGGTGTTCCGTGCGCACGACCATGTCTCTGGCGAGGATCTGCGGGTGCCGGACCGACTCGGTGATGTCGAGGACTGCGCTGCACGGTACACCGGCGGCGACCAGCAGCGATTCGATCTCGGCTTTGCTGTGCTGCATGCACCAGTCCGTGATCTGTCCCTTCAGGGAGGTTATATAATGGTCTGTGCGGCTCTGGTTGCTCACGTAACGCGGGTCTTCCAGCAGTTCGTACAGGCCTGCTGCTTCGCAGAATTTTGTCCAGAGCCTGTCGTTGCCGGCGCTGATCACGACGTGGCCGTCTTTGCAGGGGAAGGCGTCGAACGGGGTGATCGAGACATCACGGTTGCCGCTGCGTGCAGGCGCTTCGTGGCCCATCGATACGACGGAGGGGTAGTTTTCCATCAGGCTGAAAGCGCTGTCCAGCATCGCCACATCGACCTGCTGTCCGTTGCCCGTCATGTCGCGGTGGTGCAGGGCGAGCAGGATGCCGTTCATCAGGTACAGGCCGGTGACCTGGTCGATGATGGACGGGCAGGCCTTGACCGGCTCCTGGCCGGGGTATCCCGACAGCATCATCATACCGCTCATCGCCTGCGCAACGATGTCGTAACAGGGACGGCTGGCGTAGGGGCCATTCTGCCCGAACCCGGTGGCAGAGGCGTAGATGATGGACGGGTTGACCGCTTTGACCGACTCGTAATCGATCCCCAGCTTTTTGGTGACGCCGCCGCGGAAATTCTCGACGAGGATGTCCGCCTCTTTCACCAGATCATAGAACAGCGCGACGCCGTCCGGGTCTTTCAGGTTGATGCAGACATCGCGTTTGTTGCGGTTAAAAACAGCAAAATATTCACTCTCGCCGCTGGCTTCATGCACGGGAGCCCAGTACCGGCTCTGATCGCCGGAGGGCGCTTCCACCTTGATCACTTCGGCGCCATAGTCCGACAGCATCATCGTGCAGTACGGGCCGCTGAGCGCGGTAGTAAGATCGATCACTTTCAGTCCTTCGAGAGGTTTTGCCATGGTGTTCTCCTTTGTGTTATGTCCATAACGTACAGCCGTTCCATTGTCTCACAGGCACCGGCCGAATGCAAGAACGGCACGGGATGGGGGTTCGGCGGGTAGGGTGCAGCCGTGCCCGTTCTTGTGCGCCGCAAAGCAGTGTATTATAATGACACCAGGTCATATTGGATGGCCTGACACTATGATCAGAAAGAGGAATCGCTTATGACTATCCTTTTACTGGCGGCGCTCCTGCCGCCCATCATCCTGATGGTCCGGATCTATCAGATGGATAAGATCGAGTCCGAGCCGCCCCGGCTGATTCTCAAACTGCTCCTGTTCGGAGCACTGTCGTGCATCCCGGCGGCGCTCATCGAGAGTTTTGCCGGCGGACTTGTCGACCGCGTGATCTCGCCGTATCAGTTCGGAACGCTGTATCAGTTCGTGTATTATTTCCTGGTCGTTGCGTGGACGGAAGAGGGCGTGAAACACTTTGCGCTCAAGCATGGCTCCTGGAAGAACCCGGCGTTCAACTACCGGTTTGACGCGATCGTGTATGCGGCAGCTGCTGCTTTGGGATTTGCGGCGCTGGAGAATGTGATGTACGTATTCCAGTACGGACTGCAGACGGCGATGCTGCGCGCGGTCACGGCGATCCCCGGGCACTGCATCTTTGGCATCTACATGGGATACTACTACGGACAGGCCAAGCACTGCCAGCAGGTAGGTGATACTGCGAAGCAGCACATGTATCAGTTCCTCAGTATCTTCATGCCGGTCATGCTGCACGGTTTCTACGACTTCTGCGCGACGCTCGAATACGCGCCGATGACGATCGTCTTTCTGGTGTACATCGTGATCCTGGACATCTTCGCGATCCGTTCCATCAAGCGGTTTGCGCGTGAGGATGAGCACATCCCGGGCACGGCGGAAGAGGGCGACCCCGGCTACGGGAACGGAGATATGTATAAAGACTACCGCAACGGCACCTATGGCGGCTACGGAGATACGACCTTCACGGGCTGGCAGAACAGCCAGCCAGACGGGCAGCAGGGCGGCGACGACGATCCGTTTGGCATCGGACCGCTCAGCCACTGAGCGCTTCATTCCGTGCAGGTACGGACAGTTCAGATACAGGCATTGATCAATGGAAATGGAAAGTAAGGTGTTCCGCCGGCGGCGTCCCGTCCCGGCGGAGCTGGAGAAATACGGATTTACAAAGACGCCGGAGGGGTGGGTCTATGAAACAGACCTGCTCGCCGGTGCTTTTCGTGCGCAGATCACAGTCTGTCCGCAGCAAGGGATGGCAGAGACTGCTCAAAATACTGCAGGCAGCAGCGCGCCGGCAGGCGACGGCAGCGTGCAGGGCGATGTCATCGACGCCGAAACGGGCGAACCGTACGCGCCGCTCCGCGTGGAACGGGGCGTGGGGAAATTCGCCGCGGAAGTACGGCTGGCGTACCTGGATCTTCTGGAGGACATCGCCGGCAAGTGCTTTCAGCAGCAACGGTTTCTCTGGGCGCAGACGGAGCGGATTGCGGCAGCCATCGCAGACAGATACGGGGATGCCCCGGAGTCCATCTTTGAGAAGTATCCCGAGATCACGACATTCCGCATCCCGCGTACGCACAAGTGGTATGGCATCACCATGGAAGTGCAGGCGGGCAGCCTGCGCGCCAAATCTGCGGGCGGCGTAAAGCAACCGGCAGGCGGCACAGGAAAGCAAACGGACACACAGCCGCAGAAAAGCAGCACGGCAGGGCGGGCGGATCCGCTGGACCGCTACACGGACAAGCAGACCGTCGAGATCATGAATGTCAAACTCCCGGCGGACCAGGTGGAAGCGCAGCAGAAAGTGCCCGGCATCTACCAGGCCTATCATATGAATAAAAAGTACTGGGTGACGATCCTGCTCGACGGGGCTGTCCCGGACAAGGATATCCTTGCGCTCGTGGAGACCAGCCATGCGATCGTGGCGCGCGGCGGCGGCAAGACAGGCGGCACGCCGCTCGAGGAGCACACCTGGGTGATCCCGTACGCCTATGACTTCTTCAATGTGGCGGCGGCCTTTGAGGAGAGCCCGGATCTCGAGTGGCAGCAGGCGGCACGGATGGAGAAAGGCGACACGGTATACATGTACTGCGGCGCGCCAATCAAGGCGATCCGCTACCGGTGCACGGTCAGGGAAACTGACATCCCCAACCATACAGGCTACCGCGAAGACAGGTATCCGTATCTGGTCCTGCTGCATCTGGAAGAAAGCTATGCGGACGATGTGATGCCGCTTGCGAAGATGCGGGAACTCGGGCTGACAGGCGTGCGCGGTGCGCGGCGGGTGCCGGAAAAACTGGCTGGCTATATGCGCAGTCTTTGAATGGTAGTGCATCAAAAGGCCCTTTTTGTCATTATTGGTAAAAAACGGAACTGTTAAGAATTTATTTTTTCAGAAATCGGCAAAATAGGCATGTCGATTTCTTTTTTATACTATGTTGAAAAAAGGAATTAAAAGTAAAATGACTTATCGGAATTTTAACAAAATGATATGTTCAAATGACCGTGAGAGGATAGAGAAAAGGTCGTGTGCGGGAGGAAAGTATGCAGGCACTTATGGGAATGAGCGTCGATAAAATGGTCATCGTGCTGCCGTCTGCACTGATCGGCATGTACCTGATCATTCTGCTGCAGAAGACGCTGAGCGAGCGGCAAAACCCATACGCCGGGCTGATCATCCCGGTGCTTTGTTTTGTTGCTGCCACGTTCCTGGCCGTACGCCCGCTGTTTGTTGCGGAGCCCGGACAGTATGAGGGCCTGGGCGTTTTCTGCCTGCGCATGTGGCTGACGTTCAACATCCCGACAATCGTGTTCATGTTCCCGTATATCCGGCAGAGAAAACTCATGAAGGCCATTGCAGAAGAGATGGCCGCTGCAGAATCGCAGGCGCCTGCCGCAGGCGGCGCGGAAACAGAAGCCGCTGCGGACTGACCCGCAAAGGGCTGGCAGGGCGATTCCTTAAATACGTTTATATATAGGTTCTATATATAAAAATAGTTCTTATCAGTTTCTTTATAAAGGAGGTTCTTTATGGAAAAGAACAATGCGCAATCCCAATCGCTGAAACGCGCGTTGGGGCTGGCGGAATGCGTTACCATTACCGCCGGCGCGGTCATCGGCGTAGGGCTCTTCACCGTAGGGTCCCAGATCGTTGGCCTGATGGGCGGCACCGTTATCGTCGCATCGCTCATCTCCTTCGTGCTCATCCTGTTCCCGTGCGCGATGTACGGTGAGATGGGCGCGGCGCTTCCTCTGGCAGGCGGTACTTACTCGTTTGCGAAGAGGGCGATCAACTACCCGGTCGCTGTATTTGAGAGCTGGAACTACACGCTGGCTCAGATCGGTATCGGCGCATCCGAAGCGATGGCGTTCTCGAACTACTTCGTTCGTCTGCTCAGAGCGTTCGGCGCGAACATTCCGATCGACGACAACGACTACTCGCTCATCGACTTCTTCAACGGCAACGCGGATCCGGCCATTTTCTGGTGGAAGACCATCCCGGCGATCGCGCTGTTCCTGCTCTTCACCTTCATTTCCTACCGCGGCGTAGAAATGAACGGCAAGACGCAAAACTTCTTCATGTTCTTCTTCTGGGCGTGCTCGCTCGTCTGGTTCGCGACCGTTCTGTCCAAGGCGGACTTCTCCGGCGTGACCGAAATGGTCGCCGGCGTCGGTATCCCGCACGGTGTCAACGCGTTCGCACAGGCAGTCCTGCTCGTCCTCTGGTGCTTCTTCGGATTTGAGACTATCGTCGGTATGGGTTCCGAAGTCAAGTTCCCGAAGATCACGCTCCCGAGAGCGCTGCTGATCAGCCCGTTCTGCGTCCTCGCAGTCAACCTGCTGTTCCAGTGGTTCCTCTGCGCGCTGACGCCGGCAGAACACATCCCGGACCTCTACACGGCAGCTGCACCGTATGCATCGGCTATGGAATACGCCGGCATTGTCGGCCTCCCGCTGATCATCCTCTGCCTGGGCATCACGCTCGGCGGCGACTTCTCCACCATGAACCCCTGCATCGCGGGTCCTGCCCGTTACATGTACATCATGGCGGAGGACGGCAACTTCCCGAAATACTTCGGTAAGGTCCATCCGGTCCACAAGAGCCCGCACAGAGCGGTCGTTCTCTGCGGCGTTCTCGGTATCTTCTTCATCCTTTCCGGATCCATCAAGATCGTTGCTATGATGTGCGCGTACAACCAGATCCAGTGCTACATCATCGGCTACATTTCCTTCCTGATGCTCCGCAAGAAGGAGCCGGATCTCGAAAGACCGTGGAAGTGCCCGGCAGGTACCTTCGGCGCATGGTTCTCCATCATCGCATTCGGCATCCTGCTGATCCTGGCGTACGACCCGGTCGCGATCTGGTACAACGTGGCATGGGATGCGCTGGCGATCATCTACTACCTCGTCTACGTCCGCAAACGTCCGATCCCGCAGGAAGCGCTGGATGTCGAAGCCATCGCACTTGCTGCAGCGGATCCGACACCGGAAGAAAAGGCGAAGCTGGACAAGGAATACAAGCTCTGGAGAATCATCTCCTACAGCTTCTCCGCGATCGCTGTCCTGCTGTTCGTGGTCTCCTGGCTCTAAGCCGGACACGGACCGTTACCTGAGGAGACATTGTTATGGGTAAATGGGCAAGCAGACTGGTATTCGCATTCCTGATCATTCTGGCGACGCTCGGGATGGCAGCTTATGTGATGCAGAATGCGCTGCAGGAACCTATCACGTTCAAGGAATTCTTTGAAAGATTCTTCTAAGAACAGACCCCGGTGTCTTGCATGAGGCACCGGGGTTCTTTCATGCGGAATCGCTCAAAATAGCATAAATCAGAACTAAAAACCGAACAATATATGTGCTATTCTATATGGGCGACGATATTATTCCGATTTGTATTAGTTTGAGGTTTGTTTATGGGGTATTATGTCAGCGACAGACAGGTGCTGGCCTCCGCCATGGAGCGCTCGCTGTACCGGCCGCTGCGCATCGAAATAGAAGGCTGCAGGAGGACTGATGAAATCCTCGCGCCGGGACATCCGCTGTATCTGTCGCTTTGTACCGTCTTTACATTGGAGAATGTGACGGAGCATCCGGTCACTTACCCGGTCTTGCCGACGGGCTGCATGACGCTCGCCTTCAGGGAACGGAACGGGGAACAGCAGAACTGGCTGTGCGGTCCCGCGGATGAGATCAGAAAGACGGTGCTTCTGCCTGGGGATCAGCTGCTGGTGCTGGAGTTCATGCCGGGCAGCAACACGGCGTTCCTGCGCTGTGCGGTCTCCGATCTGACCAACCGCTGCGCAGATATCACACAGATGATCCGCAATGGCAGCCGGCTTAAGAAGATCGCAGAACGCGATATTCCGGTCAGTCTGAAGGCGCTGTTGATGTCGCGCGTACTGCGCGTCGAGTCAGTCGAAAGAGAGAGCGACTATCTGATCCACTTCTGCACGGAGGAGATCCTGCGGACGGGCGGCGTGATCCAGATCAGCGAACTGGCGAAGAAGGCAGGCTTTACCGAGCGGTATATCAGCCGTCTGTTCGGGCAGCACATCGGATTGTCCCCAAAGACGTATTCGGAGATCATCCGGCTGCAGGCATCGCTGCAGGTGGTCATGGATACAGATGGCGCGCCGGGGCAGAAGGCGGCGGACAAGTCGCTGCTGGAGACGGCGGTGGAAAGCGGCTATTTCGACCACGCCCACATGAACCGCGCGTACCAGCGTTTTCTGCACTGCTCCTCCGGAGCGCTGCGCAGGAAAGGGCTGGCGGCCATCGACATGGATGATGTGAAAGAGATATTGGAACAGGGAAAGGAAAGTTAGTATGGCAGGCAAATACTATCTGGGACTGGACAACGGAACGACCGGGACAACGGCCCTGATCCTGGACGAAAAATGGAACAGCGTAGGGCGCGGGTACAAAGAACTGACGCAGCACTATCCGAAGCCCGGCTGGATCGAACACGATGCGATCGAGATCTGGGACAGCATCCTGTATACTGTTTCGGCCGCCTGCAAAGAGGCGGGGATCGAGCCGACACAGCTCGCCTGCATCGGCATCGACAACCAGGGCGAAACAGTGGTGCTCTGGGACAAGACGACCGGTGTGCCGGTCTACAATGCGATCGTCTGGCAGGACCGCCGGGCGGCAAAATATGCGGACAGCATCACAGAAGAATACGGGGCGATGGTCCGGGAAAAGACCGGCCTGATGATCGACTCGTACTTTTCGGCGACGAAGATCAAATGGATCCTCGACAACGTCGAAGGCGTCCGCGAAGGGGTGGAAAACGGCCGCATTCTCGCCGGCACGCTGGACACCTGGATCATATGGAAAATGACGCACGGGCGGACGTTCGTCACGGACGTGACGACAGCGAGCCGCACGATGCTGTTCAATATTCACACAAAGCAGTGGGACCAGGACATCCTGGACGTGCTCGGTATCAACAGAAAGATGCTGGCGGAGATCAACGACAGCTCGCACGTCTACGGCTACACGGACCCGCTGGACTTCTTCGGCGCGCGCGTTGCGATCGCGGGCTCTGCTGTTGACCAGCAGGCGGCGCTGTTCGGACAGGGCTGCTATGCGCCGGGGGATATCAAGTGCACGTACGGCACCGGCTGCTTCATGCTCATGAACACCGGTGAAAAGCCGATCTATTCGCGCAACGGCATCCTGACCACGGTCGCGTGGGGGATTGACGGCAAGATGACTTTCGCGCTCGACGGCGGCGTCTACATCACCGGCGCTGCGACGCAGTGGCTGCGCGACAAGCTGCAGATCATCGACAACGCGGCGCAGACCGAACAGATGGCGATCGACGCAGGCGGCAACGGCGACGTCTACTTCGTGCCGGCGTTCACCGGCCTGGCGGCGCCGCACTGGGACAGCTACGCGCGCGGCATGATCATCGGCATCACCGGCGGCACGAGCCGGGAGCACATCGTCCGTGCCACACTGGAGTCCACGGCCTACCAGGTGAAGGACAACCTCGATGTCATGCGCATGGATGCCAACATTCCGATCAACCGCATGCGTGTCGACGGCGGCGCGGTTGCGAACAACTTCCTGATGCAGTTCCAGGCGGACCTGCTGGGCTTCCCGATCGACGTGCCGAAGATCCACGATACAACACCGCTCGGTGCGGCGTACCTCGCGGCGCTCGGCATCGGTGATTTCAAGACGCTGGATGAGATCACCGAGATGTGGCAGCTCGAAAAGACCTTTGAGCCGAAAATGGGGGACGATGAAAGAGAAACGCTCCTCTACAAGTGGCACAAAGCGGTCGAGCGCTCCAAGAACTGGGTCGAAGAATAACAGCAGGATCGGATTGAGCGATTCTGCGGCACCATAAATCACCAACTTTATCTATCACTTCTGTATCTTGAAAGGAGCAAAATAATGAGTAAACAAATGCTGTTCAGCCCCGGTCCGGTCATGACGCGCCAGAACGTCAGAGAGTCTCTGATGCACTACGACATCTGCCACCGCAGCAAGGAGTTCGAAGCGATGTATGCGGGCCTCTGCAAGAAGATCAACCAGATCTTCAACGCGGATGACACCTACCGTTCGGTCGTGATCTCCGGCTCCGGCACCTCCGCGAACGAGACTGTCATCTCGTCCGTTCTGAACGACGGCGACAAAGTGCTGCTGCTGCGCAACGGCGAATTCGGTGACCGTCTGAAGCAGCTGTATGACCAGTACAAGATTGAATACGTCGACTGCGCCTTCGAGTGGGGCACGATGATGGATGTGGACGATGTCGAGGCAGCCCTGCGCGCCAACCCCGAGGTCAAGATGATCAGCATGGTCTTCCATGAGACGAGCTCTTCGATGATCAACCCCGTACCGGCAGTCGGTGCGCTTGCGGATAAGTACGGCAAGTGGTTCCATGTGGACTGCGTCAGCGCGGCGGCCGGTCAGCACATCGATGTTGCAGACAACCACATCACCTTCGCGACCAGCGTCGGCGGCAAGTGCGTGGGCGCATACCCGGGCTCCGCGTACGTCTGTGCGAAGATCGACGTCCTCGAGACGCTGACACCGGAGATGGGCCGCAATGTCTATCTCAACCTGGCCCGCCATTACCAGAAGGCGAAGTCCAATGAGCAGACCCCGAACACCCCGAACGTCACGCTGTTCTGGGCGCTCGACACCGCGCTCGACAACATCCTGAGCGAAGGACTGGATGCGCAGATCGCCCGTTATCAGGAATGCGCGAAGATCCTGCGCGACGGCATGCGCGAGCTGGGCCTCAAGATGCTGCTGCCTGATGAGCAGATGGCGAACACCGTCACGAGCGTCTTCCTGCCGGCCGGCATGGACCTCGAGGCGTTCCTCTCCGATATGGAAGCGCACGGCTACACGGTCTACGCGGGCAAGGGCGTCTTCTACGATCAGAACATGTTCCAGGTCGCGAACATGGGCGAGATTTATCCGGAAGACTGCCATAAGTTCCTCGGCGTCCTCAAGGAGTGCATCGCCTAGCAAACAGCAGCGTGCAGCGGCACGCGAAAAATCAACCGTGAAACCTGACCGGCTCTTAAACGGGCCGGTCTTTTTATGCGGTGTACTTTTCTTTGAAAAATGAATGCATGCCGCCATTTATGAGGGGTTTGTGGTATAATCTATTATGTATAATTGGATGCATATGGGCATTTCTTCGGCGAAGGGCACCGGCAGAGGTGCCGGGGCGGAAAAATGCATGCAATAAGAAAAGGAGGAGCACGATGATAAGAGACGGACGCATCTGGATTGCTGTGAACGGCAACGGCGAACCTGTCAGCATCATCCCGAAGATGGCCAACCGCCACGGTCTGGTCGCAGGCGCAACGGGCACCGGCAAGACCGTGACCCTGAAAGTCATGGCGGAGAGCTTCAGCGAGATGGGCGTGCCGGTCTTCATCGCGGACGTCAAAGGCGACGTGGCAGGAATGATGGCGCCCGGCGCGGACAGCGAAGATATGCAGAAGCGCATCGCGAAGTTCGGCCTTGCAGAATACGGATTTGAATACAAAGGCTGCCCGGTGACCCTGTGGGATATCTACGGGCAGAAGGGCATCCAGCTGCGCACGACGATCTCCGAGATGGGACCGCTGCTGCTGGCGCGCGTGCTCGATCTCAACGATCTGCAGAGCGACATCCTGAGCGTGGTCTTCAAGATCGCCGACGACAACGGCTGGCTGCTGTTTGACACCAAGGATCTCAAATCGCTGCTCAACTATGTGGATGAGCATGCGGAAGAATACCAGGCGGACTACGGCAAGATCAGCAGTGCCAGCATCGGGGTCATCATCCGTGCGGTCGTTGCCATGGAATCGCAGGGCGCGGACATCTTCTTCGGAGAGCCGGCGCTCAACATCACGGACTGGCTCGCGCAGGACATGGGGCGCGGGATGATCAACATCCTCGACAGTTCCAGCCTGATCAACCAGCCGCGGCTGTATTCGGCCTTCCTGCTGTGGATGCTGTCCGAACTGTTTGAGACACTGCCGGAAGTGGGCGATCTCGAGAAGCCGAAAATGGTTTTCTTCTTCGACGAAGCGCACCTGCTCTTCAACGATGCGCCGAAGGCGCTGCTCGAGAAGGTCGAGCAGGTCGTCAAGCTGATCCGCTCCAAGGGCGTGGGCGTTTACTTCTGCACGCAGAATCCGCGCGACATCCCGGACGGCGTACTGGCACAGCTCGGCAACAAAGTGCAGCACGGTCTGCGCGCGTATACCCCGACCGATCAGAAAGCGGTCAAGGCGGCTGCGGATTCGTTCCGCGAAAACCCGGACTTCGACACCTACGAGACGATCCTCAACCTCGGCACCGGCGAAGCGGTGATTTCCTTCCTCGATGAGAAAGGCATCCCCGGGGTGGCGCAGAACTGCAAGGTTCTGCCGCCGCGCTGCCTGATGGCGGGCGTGTCGGATGAGGCCAGAGATCAGAAGATCAAGGAAAGCCTGCTCTACAGCAAGTATGCGGTGGCAGTGGACAATTTCTCGGCCTATGAACTGCTTCAGCGCCTTGGCGTGGAAGAGGCCGAGGCAAAGGCGGCCATTGCCGAACAGGAAGCGGCGGAGAAGGAAGCCGCCAGACTGGCGAAGGAAGAGGAAAAGGAGCAGGCGCGCCTCGAGAAGGAGCGCATCAAGGCGGAAGAAAAAGAAGCCAGAGAGCTCCAGAAGAAATATGAACAGATGGAGAGAGAAGCTGCCAAAGCGGAAGAAAAGCGGCAGAAAGAACTCCTGAAAGAATACGAAAAGAAAGAGAAGGAACGGCAGAAGGCGATCAAGAGCATCACGAACTCCGTGGCCGGCTCTGTCGGCCGTGAAGTGGGCAAGAATGTGGGCAAATCGTTCGGCAAGGTCGGCAAGTCTGTCGGCGGCAATGTCGGTGCCAGCATCGCCCGCAACATCTTCGGAACACTTCTGAAATTCTAAGCATATGACTTTTCGACAAGACAGACAGATCACGAACACTCATAAGAAACAGCGTACATGCAAAGCAGAACGGTCCCGCGGTGCGGCGCGCCGTTGTGCGGTCTGGCTGCTGACCGGGCTCCTTCTTACTGCTATGCTCACGGGATGCGGCGGCGGAGATGCGGCACTGTCCGGTTCTGCGGGTGCGGCCGTTCCGCTGGTGCAGAAAGCGGCGGAGCTGGCTCTGGCAGGCAAGGTGGCGCAGGAAGAAGCGCAGAAGAAAGCAGAGGAAGAGGCTGCTGCGAAACAGCAGCAGGAAGAAGCGGAGAACCGGCTTGCGGACGCACGGGCGGTCCTGCAGCTTTCAGAGGATTACCGGGACAGTTTCGTCCACGGCGAGAAGGGCGCTGCCTATCAGAAATACATCGTCCTGCATGACACCGAAGGAGACGGCCCGGCGGAGGGCGTCATCGACGGCTGGGACGCTAGCGGCGCCGGTGTGGCATCGCACTTCATCGTCAACAAAGATGGCACCGTCGTGCAGTGTGTCCCCATGGACAAAATCGCGCATCATGCCGGCTACGGCGACACCGGGCACAACGAAGCGTTCGGCGTGACGGATGAGTCGCGAGATGACAAAGTCGGGACGGTATACATCGGGGACGACCATGCGGATTACGGCATGAATTCCTATTCGGTTGGCATTGAGATTGTCCATGCCGGCGGCGATTACCCCGAAGCACAGCTGGATGCGCTGGATGCGCTGATCGCCTATATCGACGCGTACTACGGCTTTGAGAGCACGATCATCGACCACAAGGCCTGGCGGATCGGGAACAGCGATACATCTCCTGAGTTCAGCAACTATCTGTACAACTATCAGGATCACCGGACACATGATTGAGAAAGGGGTCAGAGATGAACGATAAACTTTACTGTACATACTGCGGGGCGCTTAACGAGGGCAACGCCTTATTCTGCGAACGGTGCGGCCACGAACTCGAGCCGCTCAGCGTCCCTTCACAGAACGAAGAGCCTGCGGCGGAGCAGGACGACCTGCTGACCGAGCTGATGAAAGAGCCTGTGACAGAGATCCCGGATGAGCCTGCAGCACCTGCGAAGCGGGCGGAGGATGCCGGCAGCAGGGCGGATGCGGATGTCCTGAACGACCATACACAGCTGTTCTCCCGCACCGAACTGAACGCGGCGATTGCCGCCAGCGAAGCCGGGAAAAAAGCGGCTGCAGCACAGAAGGAAGCGGAACTGCAGCGGCAGAAGGAGCGTCTGATCGAAGAATCGATCCGCTACTATGAAGATGAAAAACGCGACCGCGAGGAGCAGCGCATCGCCAAATCCCGCCGGCAGCAGGAAGATGCCCTGTACGCTGATTTTGAAAAACAGAAAGACGCCGGCTATGGCGGCAAGGCGCCGGGCTACGCTGCGGGTTATGAGGCGGCGCCGAAGAAGAAAAAGACCTGGATTCCCATCCTGATCGTCCTGCTCCTCCTGCTGGCGGCAGGCGGATTCTTCGGCTGGAAATACTTTTTCAACAAGACCACGGTCGACCTGACGCGCAACATCAGCACGCAGGACATTTATCTGGAGGGCAGGGACGGCGAGGCAACCGTGATCCTCGACGAGGAAGCGCTGCACGAAAGAGCGGATTATCCGCGCGGCAACGAGAAGGCGGAGCAGTTCATGCAGACCGTCTCCTACACGGCGGAGCCATCCACGGGCCTCTCCAACGGCGATACCGTTGTCATCCGGGCGATCTACTCGGAAGAAACGGCCAAGTCCCTGCACATCACTGTCAAAGGGGAGGAAAAGAAGTTTGAAGTCAGCGGGCTCGACGAAAAGTCCTCCATTGACTGGGATCCGCTGAATCTGTTCGGCGATGATGACAAAGACGCGGATAAAAAAGAAGACGCCAAGGACACGCTGATCCCGGAGATCGACACCCGGTACTACACCGACAAGGATGTACAGGGCAAGTCGAAGGATGAGATCCAGGCGATGCTCAACGAACTGTACGCGCGTCACGGTTACATCTTCAAGGATGAAACGCTCAAGAGCCAGTACGAAAAGGAGAGCTGGTACAAGGGCACCGAGACCGACATGTCAAAGGTCGAGCAGAGCTTCAACACATATGAAAAGAAAAACCTGGAATACCTGACGGATGTCCGCAGCAAACTGTAGGCGGCAGACGGCAGGCGGTCACTGGTAAGAAAGAAAGGGAACACACGAATGGCACTTTGGGGCGGCAGATTTGAAAAAGAGATGGATCAGATCGTTAAGGAGTTCAATGCTTCGATCGAATTTGACCAGCGCATGTACAAAGAAGATATCCGCGGCAGCATCGCACATGTGAGCATGCTGGCTTCTTGCGGGATCGTCACAAACGAGGAACGCGATAAGATCATTGCGGGGCTGCAGACGATCGAAGCCGGCATTGACAACGGTGAAATCGTATTCAATGTGGAAGATGAAGACATCCACATGGGGATCGAGAGCCGGCTCATTGCGGAGACCGGCGACGTTGGCAAGAAATTGCACACAGCGAGAAGCCGCAATGACCAGTGCCAGGTGGACGGGCGTCTGTACCTGAAGGGGCAGATGCGGCAGATCCTCTCGCGGCTGCTGTTCCTGGAAGAGGTGATCCTCGAAAAGGCGGCTGCCTATGCGGAGGATATCACGGTCGGCTTCACGCACATCCAGCACGCGCAGCCGATCACCATCGGCTTTGTCTTCATGGCGTATTTCCAGATGTTCCGGCGTGATGCGGACCGTTTGCTGGACGCCTACCGGCGGATGGACCTGTCTCCGCTCGGCGCATGCGCGCTGGCGGGTACGACGCTGCCGATCGACCGCCACCAGACGGCGGAGATGCTCGGCTTCGCAGGTCCGTCGGAAAACGCGATGGATGCGGTCAGTGACCGCGATTACGCACTGGAGTTCCTCTCCTGCGCCTCGATCGGGATGATGCACATCTCCCGCTGGGCCGAGGAGTTCGCGTGGTGGAACAGTTCGGAGTTTTCCTATATCGCGATCGACGACAGTTTCTGCACGGGCAGCAGCATCATGCCGCAGAAGAAAAACCCGGATATGGCGGAGCTGCTGCGCGGCAAGACGGGGCGCGTGTACGGCGACCTGATGCAGCTGCTGACGGTCATGAAAGGCACACCGCTCGCGTATAACAAGGACTTCCAGGAAGACAAGGAAGGCATGTTCGACGCGGCGGATACATGGAAGGCGTCCGTGGAGATCTTCGCGCGGATGATCGAGAAGACGGAGTTTCGCATCGACAAGATCAAAGAACAGCTCGGCAAGGGCTTCCTGAATGCGACAGACATCGCGGAACATCTCGCGGTCAGTGGCATCCCGTTCCGTGAAGCGCACAACATCGTCGGCCGCATGGTCAAGGTCTGCGAGCAGAAGGGCTGCCAGCTGGAAGAGCTGACGGAGGAGGACCTGCAGTCCGTGGATGAGCGGGTCACGAAAGAACTGCTCGGCGATATTTCTATCCGGGCCTGCGTGGAAGCGCGCAAGTCCTTCGGCGGCACCGCACCGGACGAGGTGCGCCGCCAGATCGCGAACGGGCAGATGTGGCTCAACGCGGCACGCAAGCAGGCGGATAAACTCATATAAATCACAACAAGCGGCAGCAATCCCATCGATTATGAATAAGGAGGATACAATATGGCAAAGGTAGTCGCAACAGACAAAGCGCCCGCAGCAGTCGGGGCATACTCGCAGGCAATGGTGACAGGCAATCTGGTCTTCACATCCGGACAGCTCGGCCTGATCCCGGAGACCGGTGAACTGCAGGAAGGCGTGGCCGCACAGGCGAAGCAGGCAATGGACAACCTCGGCGCTGTGCTGGAGGAGGCAGGCGCAGGATTTGACACGGTGGTCAAGACCGTCATCTATCTTGCGGATATCGCTGACTTCGGGGTGGTCAACGAGATCTACGCGGGGTATTTTGAAAAAGACCCGCCCGCCAGATGCTGCTTTGAAGTGGCGGCGCTTCCCAAGGGCGGTCTGCTCGAGATCGAGTGCATCGCAGAGATCAAATAATGACTGGATATAAAGACAGACAGAGGGTATAATGAAGATTGCCTGTGCGCCGGCGGTGCCGGCGGGGCGATTACATAAGAAAAAACTACCAGAAAGGAAACACAACACACATGGCACAGGACGTGAAAGTCAGGGAACTGTTCCGGCAGAGCGAGGCCTTCAAAGACAGTGAGGTCTGCGTGCAGGGATGGATCCGCAACAACCGCGGCAACAACAAGTTCGGGTTTATCGAACTCAACGACGGGACCTTCTTCAAGCCGGTCCAGATCGTACTGGAGGCGGAGGCTCTTCCGAACTATCAGGAGATCACCAAGGCGCCGATCGCAACAGCGCTCAAGGTCACAGGTGATTTTGTTCTGACACCGGATGCGCCGCAGCCCTTCGAGGTCAAGGCGAAGGAAGTCGAGATCGTCGCACCGTCTGCGTCGGATTATCCGCTGCAGAACAAGCGCCACAGCATGGAGTTCCTGCGTGAGATCGCGCATCTGCGTCCCCGCAGCAACACGTTCAGCGCCGTGTTCCGCGTGCGTTCTCTTGTTGCGCATGCGATCCACTGCTTCTTCCAGGACCGCGGGTTTGTCTATGTCCACACACCGCTCATCACGGGCAGTGACGCGGAAGGCGCCGGCGAAATGTTCCAGGTCACCACACTCGACCTCGACAATCCGCCGCGTACAGAAGACGGCAAGATCGACTACAGCCAGGACTTCTTCGGCAAGATGACCAACCTGACCGTCAGCGGACAGCTCGAAGGCGAGATTTTTGCACTGGCGTTCCATGACATCTATACGTTCGGACCGACGTTCCGCGCCGAGAACTCCTTCACACCGCGCCACGCATCCGAGTTCTGGATGATCGAGCCCGAGATGGCGTTCTGCGATCTCGAAGGCAACATGCAGGTCGCGGAGGCGATGATCAAGTACATCATCAACTACGTGCTCGAGAATGCACCGGAGGAGATGGAGTTCTTCAACAAGTTCATCGATAAGGGTCTGCTCGACCGTCTGCATGCCATTGTGGCGGCGGACTTCGGCCGTGTGACCTACACCGAGGCGATCGACATCCTCAAGAAGTCCGGCAAGAAGTTCGACTACCCGGTCGAGTGGGGCATTGACCTGCAGACCGAGCACGAGAGATATCTGACGGAGGAAGTCTTCAAGAAGCCGATCTTCGTCACCGACTATCCGAAAGACATCAAGGCATTCTACATGCGCCTGAACGACGACAACAAGACTGTCGCAGCGTGCGACCTGCTCGTCCCCGGCGTCGGCGAGATCATCGGCGGCAGCCAGAGAGAAGAACGGTACGATGTCCTTGCCTCCCGCATGAGAGAAATGGGCATGGATCCGGAAGGGGAAGCATACTGGTGGTACATGGATCTGAGAAAGTACGGCGGCGTCTATCACTCCGGCTACGGTCTCGGCTTTGAGCGTATCATCATGTACATCACCGGCATGAAGAATATCCGCGACGTCCTGCCGTTCCCGCGCACCCCGAAGACCGCTGAATTCTAACGGCATCAGCGGCTGCGGTGCGGATCTTGCGGCGCGCTAAAAGCGTTGCGGTCACAAATACAGAATGATATAATAGCGCATATCGCAGTTTTATATTAGGAGGTTATTTACATGAAAGGCTATACCAGCGACACGATCAGAAACGTTGCACTGCTCGGACACGGCAGTTCCGGTAAGACCACTTTCCTCGAGGCAGCTCTTCTGGCGACGGGCGTCGTCAGCAGACTCGGCCGTGTGGAGGACGGCAATACCGTCTCCGACTGGGATAAGATGGAGATTGAAAAAGGCTACTCCATCAATACCTCCCTGGTCCCCGTGGAGTACAACAAGACCAAGATCAATTTTGTAGATACGCCGGGATTCTTCGACTTCGTCGGTGAAGTCGAGTCCGCGGTAAGAGCGGTCGAAGCAGCACTGATCGTCGTGGACGCTTCCTCCGGTATCGAAGTCGGTACCGAGAAAGCATGGAATGTCTGCAAGAAGAACAACATTCCGCGCCTTTTCCTGATCAATAAGACGGACAAGGACAACGTCGATGTCCCGGGCGTCATCGAAGCGCTGAAGGACAAGTTCGGCACAGCTGTCGTCACCATGGATGACAAGGATGCGCTCAGCGAAGCCATCGCGGAGACCGATGAGGAACTCATGGAGAAGTACTTCGACGGCGAAGAGTTCACCGATGAAGAGTTCGCAAAGGGCCTGTCCGCAGGTATCCTCAGCGGCGACGTTGCACCGGTCCTCGAGTGCTCCGCTCTCAAGGGCGACAAGATCGAAGAAGTCCTGAAGTCCCTGGTTGATCTCGTACCCAAGCCCACCGCAATGCCTGCATATCCGGCAAAGAACACGGCGGAAGAAGACGTCGAAGTCGTCTGCGATCCGAACGGCGCGTTCAAGGGTCTGGTCTTCAAGACACTGGCAGATCAGCAGCTGGGCAAGATCTCCTACGTGAAAGTGATCTCCGGCGTGCTCAAGGCCGGCGAACTCTACAATGCCAACACTGAGAAGCCTGAAAAGGCCGGCTCCCTGCTGTTCATGCGCGGCAAGAACAGAGTCGATGCCGATCAGGGCGTGGCAGGCGACATCGTTGCCATCACCAAACTGCAGAACACCAAGACGGGCGACACGCTCTGCACCAAGGCAGATGCTGTCTGCTTCCCGCCGATCGACTTCCCGAAGCCCACGTTCTACATCGCTGTCGAAGCGGCGAAGAAGGGCGACGAGGAAAAGATGGGCACCGGTCTTGCCAGACTGATGGAAGAAGATCCGTCCTTCGTCCTCGAGAGAAACGTCGAGACGCACCAGTCTCTCCTCGGCGGTCAGGGCGAGCAGCAGCTGTCCATCATCACCGCCAAGCTGAAGGAGCGTTTTGGCGTCGATGTCGAGCGTGTTGAGCAGAAGATCGCTTACAGAGAAACCATCAAGGGCACATCCGATGTCCAGGGTAAACATAAAAAGCAGACCGGCGGTGCCGGCCAGTACGGCGACGTTCATATCCGTTTCGCACCGTCCGATCAGGAGTTCGAATTCAAAGAATCGCTCTTCGGCGGCAGCGTTCCGAAGAACTACGTGCCGGCTGTTGAGAAGGGCCTGCGCGAGTCCATGGAAAAGGGCCCGCTCGCTGGCTGCAAGGTAGTAGGCGTCAGCGCCGACCTGTACGATGGTTCCTACCATCCGGTCGACTCCAACGAAATGGCGTTCAAGATCGCCGCTTCCCTGGCATTCAAGAAGGGCATCGTTGAGGCTAAGCCCTGCCTGCTCGAGCCGATCATGCACCTTGACATCATCGTCCCTGAAGATTACATGGGCGACATCATGGGCGATATGAACAAGAGAAGAGGCCGGATCCTCGGCAGCGAACCGATGGCGGGAGGCCTGACCAAGATCCTGGCGGAAGCACCGCAGTCCGAACTGTTCGACTATGCGGTCAAGGTCCGTTCCATGACGCAGGCACGCGGCACCTTCGAAATGACCTTCGAACGGTACGATCAGGTACCGGGCAACCTGGCAGACGCGATCATCAAAGCGCACCAGGAAGAAGAGGCTAACAAGTAGTCACGACGGGGCTGTGCCGGCAAAGGCACAGCCCTTTTACTTTCAACATGCAGAGAAAAACATACCGGCCAAACTCAAAACGCAATCCATGGCGCAACACGTGGAAGGATAAGACAAAGAAGAAGGTCAACGTGCATCGTCTGATCTCTCTTTTGCTGCTGATCACGATCCCGGTCTTCTGTATCGGTGTCGCCTCCGGCGTGCTGACGCGTTCTGCGGACGTCTACCAGTACAATCTGAAGTCCACGCAGGCGGTCTCGAACGGCACGTATTTTGTCAGCGAAGATGCCCTCATCGAGCTGTTCGGGGACTTCATGAGCGGCAAGACGGACACCTTTGCGCTGAAGGAGGAAGTGGAATACGAGCCGGAGAATGTCTTCACTGCGAAGGATGAAGAGGTCATGACACAATACAGGCAGGTCTGCCGCAGGGCGCTTGCCGCGGGGATCGGCGGCGCGGTGCTCTCGCTGATTATCTATATCCTCCTGATCCGATGGAAGGAAAAAGACCTGATGCGTTGGATCATGGGCATGTCCGGCGTGAGCCTGTTCCTGTTCGGAGGGCTGCATGTGCTCACCCTTGTATACGGACCGGTCCGCAGGGTCGTCTACGGCCGCTGGATCGACTTCGCACTGCCCGAGAAAGACTATCTGGTACAGCTGGTGGATAACAGCTTTGCCGTGCAGCTGGCTGTGATGACGTGCGTGGCGGCGGTGATCTTCTACCTGATCCTGCTCTATATCACGTTCCGGCTGGCGGGAAAACGCAATGTGTTCAAACGTTCTGTCTGGGCGGAACCGCAGAAGTGATGCGGTAAGGCAGCGGAACGCGAAGGAAAGAAAGGAATGCAATATGGTATATGTACATTTGGCAGAAGGCTTTGAAGAGATCGAAGCGCTGACCGCTGTCGATCTGATGCGCCGTGCGGAGATCGACGTGCAGACCGTCGCGATGGGCAAAGACCGGATGGTGACCGGTGCACACGGGATCACTGTACAGGCGGATATCCTGCAGGAAGAGGCTGACTATTCGGCTTCCGAGATGCTGGTGCTGCCGGGCGGGATGCCGGGCACGACCAACCTGATGGAGAACGAGACGCTGGGAAGAGAGATCCAGAACTATGTACAGATCGGGCGCTGGGTCGCTGCGATCTGTGCGGCGCCGATGGTACTCGGCCATCTGGGGGTGCTTGAAGGAAAACAGGCAACGATCTATCCCGGCATGGAGATGCACCTGATCGGCGCGACGCCGATCCATGAACAGAAAGTCGTCAAAGACGGCCGTATCATCACCTCCAAGGGCCCCGGCACAGCGATGGATTTTGCGCTGGCACTCGTAGAGGAAATCAAGGGTAAGTCTGCGGCAGATGAGCTGAGAGGAGATCTGGTCTTTGGCTGATTACACAAACCTGAAAGAGAAAATAGAACGCGGTGAATGGTTCTTTGATCTGAAAGACGGCGATTACCACAACCACACCTGGTACTCGGACGGCACGAAGTCGCCGGCAGGGGTGATCGAGCACGCAAAGGGGCTCGGCCTGCGGGAGATCGCGATCACCGATCATGACGGGATCGGCGGGATCCGGGAAGCGCAGGAAGCGGGCGCACAGTGCGGGATCGACGTCGTGCCGGGCATCGAACTGTCCACCCGCATGGAGGATGGTGCCGGACTGCATATCCTGGGGTATGGCATCGACATCGATGATGCTGCGCTCAAAGCGCGGCTTGCCTCGATCCTGGACGCACGCATGGACAGAAACTACCGTCTGATAGCGGCGCTGCAGGAAGGCGGGTACGATGTGACGATGGAAGAGATCATGGACCGGCCGGGGCAGAACTACGTCGGCAAGCCGAACATCGCCCGCGCACTGGTCGCCAAGGGGTATGTCGAAAGCAAGGAGGCTGCCTTCATCAATATCTTCCGCCAGCCGCAGTACAAGGCGATCAAGAAGGCGCGCCTCGATCCTGCCGACGGGATCCGGATGATCCTCGCTGCGGGCGGTCTGCCCGTCTGGGCGCATGCCGGCAAGACGAAGAAGATCGGCGAGAAGGGCAGCGAAGAGTTCTACGGCAACGTGCACAGGATCCTGGACTACCTGATGGAAGCGGGGCTTGCAGGCATGGAATGCTACTATCCGCTGCACGATGAAGCGATGACAAAGCGGCTTTGCGGCATCGCAGAGGACCGCGGCCTGATCATCACCAAAGGGTCGGATTATCACGGCGACTGGTAAAGAGAACGATTCTCATAGGCTTATGTATGAAGAGGCGCTGCCTGTTGAACAGGAAGCGCCTTTTAGATATAATATGATGTCAGGGCATGTGCATTTTGCACTGCCGCATGAATGAAAAGGAACACTGTCCGTACTGTGCAAGGGCAGCGATTCTCCGCAGATACCAACAGGAGAAAGATATGAAGATCTATAACACACTGACAAGAAGAAAAGAAGAATTCGTCCCGCAGCACGAGGGCGTCGTCAACATGTACGTCTGCGGCCCGACGGTCTATAACTATTTCCACATCGGCAACGCGCGCCCGTTCGTCGTCTTCGACACGATGCGCAAGTACCTCGAGTACCGCGGCGAGAAGGTCAACTTCGTCCAGAACTTCACCGACGTGGACGACAAGATCATCAACAAGGCGAGAGAGGAAGGCGTGACCGCGCCGGAAATCAGCGAGAAGTACATCGAGGAGTACTACAAGGATGCGAAAGCGCTCAACGTGACGCCGGCGACCGTGCATCCGAAAGTCTCCGAGACGATCCCGGACATCATCCAGTTCGTCCAGGATCTGATCGACAAAGGCTATGCCTACGAAGTGGACGGGGATGTCTACTACAGCACCCGCAAGTTCTCCGAGTACGGCAAGCTCTCCAAGCAGAACATCGACGACCTCGAAGCGGGCGCCCGCATCGCGATCGAAGAGAAGAAAAAGGATCCGCTCGACTTTGCGCTCTGGAAGGCGCGCAAGGAAGAGGATGAGATCGCCTGGGAGTCTCCCTGGGGCATGGGCCGTCCCGGCTGGCACATCGAGTGCTCCTGCATGTCCAGAAAGTACCTCGGCGAAACGCTCGACCTGCACGCAGGCGGCCAGGACCTGATCTTCCCGCATCACGAGAACGAGATCGCCCAGTCCGAGGCGCACAACGGCAAACCGTTCGCCAACTACTGGATGCACAACGGCTACATCACCATCGACAACGAGAAGATGAGCAAATCCAAGGGCAACTTCTTCACGGTCCGCGACATCCTGCAGCAGTACAGCGGCGAAGTCATCCGCTTCTTCCTGCTCTCCGGACAGTACCGCAGCCCGATCAACTTCAGTGACGAGCTGATGGAGCAGGCCAAGAACGGCCTCGCCCGCATGCAGAACGCCAAAGAGAACCTCAAGTTCCTCATGGAGAACGGCGCGGACGAAATGACCGAAGCAGAAAAGACATCGATGGACGGCCTCGATCAGTACAGACAGAAGTTCATCACCGCCATGGATGACGACCTCAACACCGCAGACGGCATCTCCGCTGTCTTCGAGCTCATCAGCGAGGTCAACGTGGTCGTTAAGGACGGCGCGAGCAAGGAATACGCGAAAGCGGCCCTCGATCTTCTGACCGAACTCACCGGCGTCCTCGGACTGCTGCAGCAGGAAGAAGACGACAGCATCGACGACGAGATCCAGAAGCTGGTCGACGAGCGGCAGGAAGCCAGAAAGGCGAAGAACTTCGCAAGAGCGGATGAGATCCGCGACATGCTGAAGGAGAAGGGAATCATCCTCAAGGATACGCCGCAGGGTGTGCAGATCATCAAGGAATAACTCGTCTTTTTCGGCCATGCCTTTGTCAGCAGCGCATCCTCGGTGCTCACGTACCAGAGTACGCTCCGCTCCTCGGATGCTTGCTTCCGCGGCATGACCGAAAAATCCTTCGTTATTTCAATGATGATTGAAAACTTATGACTGATAAAGAGAAATTATATAACTCCAATACGACCAATCTGGCGTACATCGGCGACGCGGTCTACGAGGTCTACATCCGCAGGCGTCTTTTCGAAGGGCCGTTCGCGAACACGAAGATCCTGCACCGCGCAGCGATCCGCTACGTCAGCGCGGGCGGACAGGCGAAAGCGCTGAAAGCGATGTTCGACGACCTGACGGAAGAGGAGCAGCGGCTTGTCAAGCGTGCGCGCAACCATCGCAGCGCGACAAAGCCGAAGAACGCCGATCCGGTGGAGTACAAGTGGGCGACCGCCTTTGAGGCGCTGATGGGATACCTGCACCTGGCCGGGGAGGAAGAGCGATTCCTCGAACTGGCGGACAGAACGTGGGACATCCTCACGGAGCAGCAGTAAGGGCGGCGCGGACAGCCGGCACAGCCGGACAGCATGACAATGAGCAAAGAAAAAAAGAAGAAAAAGAAAAGATGGACCTATAACAAGGGCAAGGATGCATTCACGGATTACGTGGTGACCAACCGCGAGTACACCCGCGAGAACATGGAACGGCAGAAGGAACTGCCCAAGGGCTGGAGCAAATCGGAGATCGTCATGGCTGTGGTGATCGTGCTCGCCGTCATCGGATGCATCGTCCGGTATGTTGTTTTAAAGTAATCGCACTGCGGCACCGACCAGATGCGCCGCGGAAAGGGAAGCAATGAGTTACGCAGACAGACTGTTCGTGGATATGTGCACGGACATCATCGAGAACGGGTTTTCTTCGGAAGGGCAGAAGGTCCGCCCGGTCTGGCCGGACGGTACACCCGCGCATACGATCAAGAAATTCGGCGTTGTGAACCGGTACGACCTCGCAAAGGAATTCCCGGCGCTGACGCTCCGCCCGACGGCGATCAAGTCCGCCGTGGACGAGATGCTCTGGATCTGGCAGAAGAAGTCCAACAACATCAAGGACCTGCACAGCCACATCTGGGATGAGTGGGCGGATGAGAACGGCACCATCGGCAAAGCCTACGGCTATCAGCTGGGCATCAAGTACAAGTTCGCGCAGGGCGAGATGGACCAGGTCGACAATGTCATCTGGCAGCTGAAAAACCAGCCGTATTCCCGGCGCATCCTGACCAACATCTTCAACTTCAATGATCTGATGGAGATGGGGCTGGAGCCGTGCGCCTACAGTGTGACGTTCAATGTCACCGGCGACCGTCTGAACGCGATCCTGCACCAGCGCTCGCAGGACATCCTGGCGGCGAACAACTGGAACGTCGTGCAGTACGCCGTGCTGGTCTACATGCTGGCGCAGGTCACCGGATTTAAGCCCGGCGAGCTGGTGCACGTCATCGCGGACGCGCACATCTACGACCGCCACGTGCCGATCATCAAGGAACTGATCAGCCGGCCGCAGTACCCGGCGCCGACCTTCCGGCTCAATCCGGACGTGAAAGACTTCTACGATTTCACGCTGGATGACATCGAGATCGAAAACTACCAGAAGAACCCGCAGATCAAGGATATCCCCATCGCGATCTAGCGGCTGTGAGCAGAGAAGAGGAACTGTATGTATAAAGCTGTTGTCGCCGTCGACCGGAACTGGGCGATCGGCAAGGGAGACAAACTGCTGTGCCATCTGCCCGGCGACCTGAAATACTTCAAGGAACTGACCATCGGCAAGAAGATCCTGGTCGGGCGCAAGACGCTGGATTCGTTCCCGGGCGGAAGACCGCTGCCGGGGCGTGAGAACATCGTCGTGACGCGCGATCCTTCCTTTGAACGGGAGGGCTGCACGGTCTGCCACAGTCTCGAGGAAGCGCTCAGCCTGGCGGGCGATGTGATCGTCTGCGGTGGAGAGAGCATCTACAGAGCGATGCTGCCGATGACCGATACCGTCTATGTGACGAAGATCGATGCGGCATTTGACGCGGACCGGTACTTCCCGAACCTGGACGAAGATCCGGACTTTGAGATGGACTGGCAAGCGGAAGAGGCCTGCGAAGAAAACGGCTATTCGTACCGGTTTGTCAGATACAAGAGAGTGAACAGCAATGGCGAAGACGAAAACGCAGCGCCCGAAGACAGCGAAGAGCAGTAAGGGCGCGAAGGCGGATAGATACAATCCGGAAAAGAATAACAGGAATGACAGACAGCAGCGCCGGCCGCGCAGAGAACGCGCGGAAGAGGCGCCCGCTGCGGTTTTGCCGGAAGGGTTGATCGCGGGCCGCAATGCTGTCTTTGAAGCGCTCAGGAGCGGTCGTGCGATCGACCGTCTTTTTGTGCAGGACAACGCGGAAGGGTCGATCGGAAAGATCCTGACAGAGGCGAAGGAACGCGGTCTTGTTCTGACCCGTGTCTCGCGCGCCGCGCTTGACCGCATGGCGCAGGGCGCCGTGCATCAGGGGGTGGTCGCGCAGGCGGCCGCGCACACGTACGCGGAAGTGGAAGACATCCTCCGTCTGGCGGAAGAGCGCGGGGAAGATCCGCTGCTGGTCCTGCTGGACGGACTGGAAGATCCGCACAACCTCGGCGCGATCATGCGCAGCGCGGAATGCGCCGGTGCGCACGGTATCATCATTCCAAAACACGCGAGCGTCGGACTCACCGAGACCGTGGCGAAGGCGTCGGCCGGTGCGATCGAGTACATGCCGGTCGCACGCGTCACCAATCTGGTGCGGACGATGGAAGACCTGAAGGAAAAGGGCGTCTGGATCGCGGCGTGCGACATGGGCGATTCCCTATACTATGAAGCGGATCTGAAAGGCCCCCTGGCGATCGTGGTCGGCAACGAAGGCAAGGGCATCAGCAGGCTGGTAAAGGAGCGCTGCGACCTGACCGTGTCGATCCCGCTCCGCGGAAAGATCAATTCGCTGAACGCCTCCAATGCGGCGGCGGTGATCCTGTATGAGGCGAGACGGCAGCGCGACCTGGCTGCAGTGAAGTGAGGCGGGCACTCGCGGGGCACGGAGGAACGGCGATGGCAAAACAGTCGGATGAAGCGCTCGCAAGAGCGGCGCAGGCGGGCGACAGCCGGGCGGAAGAGGAACTTCTCGGCCGCTATAAAGGACATGTCCGGCTGCGTGCAAAAGCGTACTATATATTAGGGGCGGATAAAGAAGACGTCGTGCAGGAAGGCATGATCGGTCTGTTCAAGGCAGTGCATGGATTTGAACCTGGCAGCGGCGCTTCTTTTGCGACGTTTGCTTCGGTCTGCATCGACCGGCAGATCCAGGATGCGATCAAGGCGGCGGCGCGCAGAAAACACGAACCGCTGAACACCTCTCTTTCTCTGGATGAAGAGGGCGGCGCACGCATGGCGGAAGCGCAGCTCGGGGAAGAGGCGCTGGCCGGCGGCAATGCGCCCGGCGCGGAAACGGCGGTGCCCGAAGCGGAAGATCTGCTGTCCCTGATGAACGGAGAATGGAAAGACGGGTTCAGCGAACTGGAACGCTACGTCTTCGAAGGACGGCTTGCGGGCAAAACCGTGCGGCAGATGGCGGAAGAGAAGGGAAAGGCGCCGAAAGCGATTTACAACGCCGCCGAGCGGATGAAAAAGAAGATCAGAAAAATGGCATCCGAGAGCGGATTGTTCCATTGACAACAGGTGCAAGTCATAGTATTATAAGTCGGTAACGTGCTGTTGTAGCTCAGTTGGTAGAGCGCTTCCTTGGTAAGGAAGAGGTTCGGCAGTTCAAGTCTGCTCAACAGCTCCAATATTGAAAATAATCAACATGTTTTGTTAGTTATCTTTTTCAGGAGGAGAAAAAATGGCGAAACAGAAATTTGAAAGAACAAAGCCGCATATCAACATCGGCACCATCGGCCACGTAGACCATGGTAAGACCACGCTGACAGCGGCGATCACATCCGTTCTGGCGAACAGATACGGTCTGGGTGCT
>Ga0129307_1000493_pt1 | contig 60956 bp, 48 predicted proteins | sample P1105metagenome_FD_94437 | JGI IMG/M metagenome (GOLD analysis project Ga0129307, IMG submission 94437) | Capybara group fecal microbial communities from Wisconsin, USA - P1105 metagenome | ecosystem: Host-associated > Mammals > Digestive system > Large intestine > Fecal | place: USA: Wisconsin... | reverse complement strand
TGTTTCTGCGGTTATCGACGGAGGGTCACACCCGTTCCCATTCCGAACACGGAAGTTAAGCCTCCTGTCGCCGATGGTACTTGGCCTCCGGGCCCGGAAGAGTAGGTCGCTGCAGGATTCTCGAGGCCCCTCGCCGAAACGGCGGGGGGCCTCTTCGTTTATATGGACCGCTCGCGCTGCGTCCCGGCAAGGACGCTCCGGCAGGCGCTCGCTCTCGCGACCACGACTCGTCAATACGAGTCGCTTGTCGCTCACGCCCCTTGCCGTAAACGGCGAGCGGGGCTTTTTTTATGCCCGCGTTGTCATGCCCGCGAAGGCGGGCACCTCCCTGCCGGACCCGAGCCCGGGACGGGCCGCCCCCGACGCACGAGGGGGTGGCGAGCGACAGCGTGCGAGCCAGGGGGAGGCCTACCCCTTTTAACGACCGTTCGGCTCCCTTGCGCACGTGAAGCTCCGGAATCGCCTCACTCTCGCCTTCATAGCCAGCTTGCGCCTGGCTATTACGGCTCACGGGCGACCGTTCGGCTTTCAGGACACATCTCACACTTCACACCACACTACATCCCGAGCCTCCCACCACGAACCTCTTGTCCCCTGCGGCCCTAACACCTATAACCTACCACCTACAACCTAACCACTAGCCCCTATTTTTACTATCTTTTGTTCTAAATTTTTGTGGGACGTGTAATGGGAAAAAAGCTTCTAGGCTTGTTTTTGCTGGTGGCGGCAGTCTGTTCTTTCGCCAACCTTACGGTGCATATTCAATCGCCCTGGCGTAACGACGCCTCGAAATCCGGGTATGTGTTGCACATACTGGGCGGAACCTCTAGCTACAATGCGGAATACGGTTCTTCATCGAAGACCATCATGACCGACGAGGGTGACGGCTGGTTCAGCTATACCTGGAGCAAGAACGTCTCCGATTTTCAGGAGTGGGAGATTTTCAGCGTCGCGCTTTACCCCAATACTGCCGACCAGAATTTCAATAACAACAACAAGGAATCGTGGACCGAAGCTGGCGATATAAAAATTGTCCCGTTTTTCGGCACTGAAAAAGAACTCTGGCTCTACACGAATACCTCGGACATGTCGTACACGGTTTCCTTTGTGGCTCCGGGTTCCAAGATGGTCTGGTTCAAGAGTCCCTGGGGCAACAAGGCCTTGCCCGACCTGGTCCTTGCCAAAGATACGGTGATGATGCGCTTTGCCACGGACGATGCCACCAAGTGCGGCTGGTTCTATGCGGCATTGTCGCCAGCGGTGATGAAACGGAATCCGCTGCAGTCGGGATTTTTTATGCGGCACCTGACTCCCTACATGACTGCACCTGCAAAAGGTGTGCTGGACCTGGGCACGCATTTGAACGGCCACGACACGATTTTTGTAGACGGAACGGCTGCGACGCCGAAGGTTACTTACTCCATAGGGAGTCTCGGGACCTGTTTTGATTCAACTTACGTGCTGCACATCTACCACCCCTGGAGGACCAACACCAGTTTCCGCGACAGTGCGGTGTATATTTCCGTCGGCAATAACATCTTGAACAATCCCGTCGCGACGGAGAAGGATTCGTATCCTTACTGGTACCACTACGATTTTGCACCGGCGACAGTCAAGTCCGCAAATTGGGGTTCCCCGTCGGCCCTGTTCAATATTTACCGTCGTCAGAACGAATGGCCCCAGGTGGTGTATTTCTCGGACGCCCAGCGTCCGCAGGCGTCGACGCTGTTCCCGTTGGGTGTTTACGAGAGTTGGCTTTACACCTCTAGCGAAGGCCGGCTTGATTTGCAGTTCACTCCGCCGGAGCCCAAGGTGATTCGCCTGATGAGCCCTTGGGACAACATGACGCCCTCGTTGATTGTGGAAAACGATACCATCAAGATGGGTCCGGTGGGAGCGAATCCTTACGATTCCACCCAGACGGATACTTGCGGCTGGTACCAGGGCACCTATTACAAGCATGCGGATAGCTGGGATGTTCACTTTAAGCAGACCTTCGGGCTGGATAACTACAGCCTGGAAGGAACCATGGGCGAGGGCAACGGTCTCGGGACCCCGATTTCTTTGGATTCCATGATGGCTCTCCACGATACGGTCTGGGTTTACCCTTACCCGTTGTCTAGCAGCGGCCCCAGGTTCAGCGAAAAGTTCCCGGGTCGCCTGGGAATTTGCCCGACCCTGAAGATTTCGGCCATGGTGCTGGACTGGGCCGGTGAATCTTTCCATGACAGCATAGACGTGGACTTTGGCGGAATCTACGGTGGCAATGACTACACGAAGGTCTACGATTACAAGGATGGCAAGCTCGATACGCTCAAGACCTGCGGCGGTGTGGCGAAGGGTATGGTGAAGCCGGAACTGGTAAACGGGCATCCGGTGCGGGTGGATTCTACGGAATTTCCCTGGGCGATTTGTTCGGCAGCCCGCGAGATAGAGCGCTGGTTTGTTCCCGAGGTGGTGGCCACCGACAAGGCCGGCAAAAAATACACCAATGCGGTGTGTCGCGATATTGACCTGAAGCTGGATGAAGAAGGTTTCTGGCTTGCGGACATTACCAACCCCAACGATTGCAACGATCCCGTGAATCCGGGTTTTTACCCGATAGATGATTTGGAATATCTGGATTCTGCAAGGACCGTCAAGAATCCGAAATATGACCATGATATCCAGGGCTGCAAGCACAACTACAGTTTCTCCATGAAGATCACGGCGAGTTTCAAGTATATCAAGGGGCAGTATTTCGAGTTCCGCGGTGACGACGACGTGTGGGTGTACATCAACAACAAGCTGGTGGTGGATATTGGCGGCTGCCACAACCCCGAAGAAGGGGCGGTGAACCTGGATACCCTGAAACTCACCGAAGGCGAAGAATATCCCTTCCATATTTTCTTCTCGGAGCGTAACGCTACCGGTTCCAACTTCAAGATGCGTACCTCCATCAACCTGCAGACCCAGAAGACGTATTTCCCGGTAGAAAAGAAAAACGACAAGGGCATTATCGAGTACGAACTCTTGCAGTTGCTGATGGACGAGTCCCTTAGTTGCGATGTGTCCAGCATTACAAAGATTGACACCACGGTTGCCCAGTCCATTTTCCGCCTGACAGGCGGTAGCCTGCCTATGGAAGGGGTCTTCTTGGAACCGGGACTGAATTACGGCGGTATTTTTATCAACGAAAACATGGCGGGGTTCTGGGTGGATACCAGCGCGTTTGTGAATTCGAGAACCCTTATGCCCGGTAACTATGTGCTGACCTGCTATCTGGCCTCTGACCTGACGCAAAAGCAGATTATCAAGTTCACGGTGCCGGAATACCCCCTGCCGGACATCGCTTTTGTAAACGTGTTCCACCTGTCCGATTCCCTGCTGATGGATTCCAAGGGGCTTACCCTGCGGGGCGATTCCCTCGGGGCCGAAGGCCGCAAGAACGATACACTCTGGGCCTTTGCCGCCTATCCGGACACGGTTCCGTTACAAATCGCCCTGCTGTTCGGCAAGACCCCCTGCGGGGAGATGGAAGACCTGAGCAAGGTGAACTGCAAGGAGAAGGTGATTTTCCATTCGGATTTCCCCATCAGCTTTATGAATGAAAAAATGGAACTGGTGGACACCCTTGAAACGGATTCGGCCGGGTATGTGAAGTTCTACGTCATGGGCGATTCCGCCATGGTGGACGCCTACTTTACCGTGTCGGGCCCTGGAATTGGAAACCAGCTGGTGTGGCGGGAAATCCATTTCAAGGAACCTCCCGTGCCTATCGTGAAAAAATCCCAGATGTTCGACGTAGACGGCAACGGGATTCCCGACAGCCTGGTGATGTACTTTAGCAAGGCTTTCGAAGACGTGGTTCCCGATACCTTGACCTGGATTTTTGGCGGAGACGAGGAACACAAGGTCTCCAGCATGAAAAACGTGTGGCCCCTGGTGAAAAACGATTCTATTCTGGTGCTGTTCGACAAGAAGGGCCTGCGGAAAGATGTTTTCACTGGGCTTACGGACCAGGTCTATTCGGGAACATTGAAGTACCACTATACCTATATCGATGAAGATTCTGGAGACGAAGTCAAGCTCATATTGAGGGCCGGCATCGAGGACAAGGTGGCTCCGGTCATTCGGAGTGCCATGGTGCAGACGGTGAATGACAACAGCAGCATGGTGGTCATCAACCTGAGCGAAGGGGCCGAAATAGAAAAACTGAATCCGGAATCTACCTTTGTGTTCTTTAGGGGTGGCAAGAACTTTATGGATTCCCTGCTGATTTCTGGAGGGGATATCCGCGGTAACGGCAACGTGGCCAAGGTTTATTTCCGCCGGTCCGCTTCGGGAGTGCTGCCGGTCGTGGGTGATTCTGTCCGGCTGGTGCCCGGAGTATTTGGAGACCGCAGTGGTAACAAGGCTCACCAGAACAATCCCAAGGTCCGTATCGAAGGGGAACAGCGTACCGAAATCAAGTCGCCGGGGGTGATAACAATTTCAAGCGACCTTGAAAAGTGGCCCTACAAGGAGAGTATTGTCCCCGTTTCTGTGCCGACGGACATGTCGGTGCACGATGTGATAGACAGTTTGGGTATGCCCGGTTTCTTGCTGAGTTTCAACATGGGAGAGGTGGCGACCACGCTGATTGCAAACCTGCCCAGCGACGCCGACCTGGATTCGGCCCTCGCGCTAATCAAGATGGAATGGGAAGGATATTATTTCTCCCATCTGGGAAGTTTTGTGAACAAGGCGAAGGGAACGCTCCGGTGTAACGACAAAGAGGTTTTCTATAACGCTTCGAATCCGGCAAGGTCCAACTGCCTCGAAAACCCGGGAAACATTTTCTTTGAGTGGAACGCCCGCAGCGAAAACGGCCGTCTGGTCGGTACCGGCCCCTACATCTCGAAAATCAAGGTCAAGATTTATTCCGGAAAGAATGTGGAGGGCAAGAACGAAGACGTCTATACCCTGGGCATTCGCCGCGGGAAATAAGTCAAGCGCGAACGGTCTAAATAGGGTATCGATCCTTCGCTGATTCCAGTTCAGCGGAAGTCTTTTCCCAGTCTTCGTAAAGGCTGTCCACGACTTTCTTGTTGTCGTCCATGTCCTTGGCGATGGCGGTGATGGCATTGCCGTCGCCGCTTTCGGAGGCGGCTACCAGTTTCGCTTCCAGCTCGCTTCCCAGGGCTTCGGCCTTGGCGATATCTTCTTCGATTTTGGCAAGTTTCTTTTCCAGGGGCTTGATGACCTTGCTGCGCTCGGCGATGTAGTCGGCGCGGGCCTTGCGGTCTTCTTTGGCGCTGGGTGCGCCGGAGTTGCCTGCGGGCGCGGCATTCTCTGAGTCGCCTTTCACGTCAATGTTCGAGACCTTGATGTTTGCAGAATTTGCTCCACCGGGTTTCTTTTCGCTGGCCCAGCCCACCTTTTCCAAGAAGTCGGCGTAAGTGCCTTCGAATATGCGGCAGGTGCCGCCGTCAAAAACCACAAGGCGGTTGGCGAAGGCGTGCAGAAGTTCCTCGTCGTGGGTCACCACCAGGGCGGTTCCTTCGTAATCTTCCAAGGCGTCGATGAGGCTCTCGATAGATTCCATGTCCAGGTGGTTCGTGGGTTCGTCCAGCAGCAGCATGTTACAGGCGCTGGCCAAAATCTTCCCCAGCAAAACGCGGCTCCGCTCGCCACCACTCAGGACCTTTACCTTCTTTAAGGCGGCGTCGCCACTGAACATCATAAGGCCCGCAAGCCCTCGGGCGCGGCTCTTTTGCGAGACTTCTTCAATGGCCGAGGCGATTTCTTCTTCGACGGTGTTGTCCAGGTTCAGACGGTTGATGTTGGTTTGCCCGAAATAGTTTATCTGTAAATTCGGATTGTAACTGATTTCGCCTGCGGTGGGCTGCAGTTCTTTGGCGATCAGGTTCAGGAGCGTCGTTTTACCGCGACCGTTGGGGCCGATGACCGCGATGCGGTCCCCCTTGAAAACTTCCATGGTCAAATCGGTAATAAGTTCGGGACCCATTCCCTGCAGGTTGCCGTCTTCGCCCTTGTTCGGGTATGCAAACGAGAGCCCCTTGATTTGCAGCATTCTCTTGCCGGGGAATCCCGCCTCGGTAAAGCTGAATTCCAGATTGCGCTCGTGGGTGAGCCGCTCGCCGGTGGCAAGCTTTGCCGCCGCCTTGATCTTGGACTGCACCATGGCGGCCTTGGCGGCCTTGTAGCGGAAACGTTCGATGACTTTTTCCAGCTGTTCCTTTTTCTTAGCCTCGTTTTCTTGCGTGCGCTGGGCCACTTCCTCTTCTTCGGCGATGGTCTCCCGGAGTTTTTCTACGGAGCCCTTCACCTTGCGGATTTTGTGGCGGAAAATGCCTGCGGTGTGGGTGCAGACCTCGTCCATAAAGTGATGGTCGTGGGTAATCAGCAGCACTTCGCCTTTCCAGCTGCGCAAAAAGCGGCTGAGCCAGCGCATGGAGACGATGTCCAGGTAGTTGGTGGGTTCGTCCAGCAACAGCATGTCTGGTTCTGCGGCCAGTACCTTCGCCAGGTTCAGGCGAATCTGGAAACCGCCCGACAGGAGCATGGGGCTCTTGTGCATGGATTCTTCGTCGAAACCGAGACCGAAGAGAATCGCCTCTACCTTGTGTTCTTCTAGCCAGCCGTCTTCGTTGGGCTTCAACACGCTGCAGGCCTCTTCGTGCACGGTGGCGTGTGTAAAATTCAGATGTTGCTGCAGGTAGCCCAGGGTGTATTTCTTGGGAATGTCGATGTTTCCGCCGTCCAGGCATTCCTGGCCGAGAATCATCTTGAAAAGCGTCGATTTGCCGCAACCGTTACGGCCCACCAGGCCCACCCGCTCGTGGTCGCCTATGAGCAGGCTAGCCCCGTCCAAAAGGACCTGCATGCCAAATGACTTGGAAACGTTCTGGATTTGAATCACCGCCCAAAAATAGCAAAAAAGGGCATATATCCCAAATTTTACAAAAAAGATTACCCACTTTTGCAAAATTGGATGTATCTTTACTTGATAGACATAACCAAAAGGTGAACCATGAAAAAGAATCTTTCTTTTGTAATGGCGGTGGGTTGGGTGTTCTCACTATCCCTTGCGGGTCTAGCAGAAGCGCAAACCGTTGAAATCGGTACATGGGCGGGTTTCCGCACGGCCGCTGTTTCTTTCACGTTCGATGATGGTCCGCAAAGTGATGTTGATATCGCTATGCCCATGTTCGAAAAGTATGGTTACAAGGCGACTTTCAATATCGTTACCAATTGGGCGGGCGGTAATATTAATGGGATGCTCACTTGGAGTGGCGTTCAGGAGTTAGCTGCAGCTGGTCACGAAATCGCAAGCCATAGCGACAGTCATCCCGATGGAACGATGTCTGCTAACGAGATTTCTTCATCCAAGGGAAAAATCAACCAAAATATTCAGCAGCCCTACGGTTGTGTAACGCTTGCATACCCGAACTGCAATACTCCCGGCGATGCCCAGGTTCTGCAGAATTATGTTGTCGGAAGAATTTGTAATTCTGGCTCTAGTATTATGGGTAAGAATGGCCCGAGCAACTGGGCTGCAGTCCCTGCGATGATGACAGGCGGTAATGGTACCAGCGATTTCAAGGGCAATATGCAAACGGCCGTCCAACAAGGCGGCTGGGTCGCGTTCCTCACCCATGGCTTTACAACGGGAACAAATGGCTATGCGAATTACTCTCCGACCAATGCAAGTGCTATGGAAGAAGGCCTCCAGTATGCCAAGCAAAATGACAGTAAAATTTGGGTCGCTCCGATGGGTCATGTTGCCATGTACATCAAGGAACGCAATGCTAGTACGGCTACGGCATCTACTAGCGGAAGTTCCATTACGGTCAAGCTGACCCATACTATTGCCAATGATGTTTCCAAATACGAGTATCCCCTTTCGCTCCGTATAAAGAACGACAATAATTGGACCGCTGCCAGCGGAACCCAGGGCGGCAAGGCCATTACGACCTCCATCAAGGATGGCTACATCTACTTCGATGCCGTGCCCAATGGTGGCGACATTGTAATCTCTAGTGGCGGAAGCTCTACTAATCCCTCCAGCAGCGCCTCTACCCAGCCGGGCAGTTCTGCCGCGCAGCCTGCATCCAGTAACTCCAATTCCGGAGTTTCCATTGAATACAAGCTTGAAATGGAAGATTACATGCAGGGCGGCGAGGGTGTTGGCTACAGCGCCTTGAACGATGACAGCGAAGCCACCGGTTACCGCTCAGACGATGCCGGTATCGTGAAGGTGGGAACAGACGGCTACGGTGTCGGTTATACCATGGCCGGCGAGTGGTATGCCTATTCGCTGGTTATTCGTTGCGAAGGTCAGTTCAGCGTGGTGGCCCGAGCGGCCACGGGGTCGGCAAATACCGCCCGGTTCACGGTATCTGCGGACAATGCTGCCGGAGAGGTGGCGGTGGATGTCCCCAGCACGCCCGACGACTGGAATGCCTATGCCGAAGTCAACGGTAGCGGAACCTTGAATCTTGTTCCCGGGGATAATGTCATCAGGGTCCATTTTGACGATAGTTACATCAACGTGGACTGGATAAAGTTGACGTCTTCCAATGCCCAGTGTGCTTACGCGATTCCCGTGGCGAAAAACCTGCGGTTGAATTCCTTGTCGGGCCCTGTCCAGTACCAAGTTTTTGACATGAACGGTCATTTGCTCAAGTCCGGGACTGTCTCTGTCCAGGGAGGCGTGCAAAACCTGTGGAGTGCCGCCAACAGGGGCCTTTCCAAGGGGACATACGTGCTGCGTTACGGGAACGGCGCTTCCATGGGGAGTGTCCAGGTCCGCAAGTGATAACTTGTCTGAACTGAAATTGTTATATTTGGCCCGCGATGATGCGGGCCTTTTTCATTATGCTTTTGTTTGTTTCGGCTGGTTTCTGTCAGCTGATGCCTAAGCCTGCACCGTCTGGCTCCGATTCGGTTCTCTTGAAAGAAAAATCCGTACCCAAGGTCTATGTGGATGCTCCGGATTCCGGCAAGAATTCTGCGCTTTCCGGAGCGACGGCTACCATGGACAGCCGTCAGTTCTCCAACGATTCTACTATCGGAACGGTAATTGGCGTCGGTGCAGAATTTGTAGGTGATATGGTGAAGGGAATGCTTTCGCCTAATTCCCCCGAAGCAGACGCGGTAGAACTGGAACGCACCAGACGGTAACTAGTTCTGAGTTCGGAATTATGAATTAGAATAGTCGCGGCGAAGCCGCCTAACTAAACAACTCTGAACTCTGAAATCCGAATTATCCCAAGTATTTCTCGCCGGATTCTACACTCTGGTAGATGAGCGTATTGATGGTCATGGGGCCCACGCCGCCCGGAACCGGAGTGTACGCGCTCGCCACGTCGTCGAGACCCTTCTCGATATCGCCCACGCCGCCTGGATGGTAGCCTGCGTCCACCACGACCGCGCCCTGCTTGATCCATTCCTTCTTGATGAACTCGGGCTTGCCGACCGCACCCACCAGGATGTCGGCCTGCTTCACGAATTCGGGGAGGTTCTGCGTCTTGCTGTGGCAGATGGTCACAGTGCAGTCTGCGTTTAGGAGCATCATGGCCATGGGCTTGCCGAGGATGGCACTACGGCCCACCACGACGGCGTGCTTGCCTGCCAGCGGGATGTTGTATGCCTTCAACAGACGCATGATGCCTGCAGGAGTCGCACATCCGTAGGCGGGTTCGCCCATCGCCATGCGGCCAAAGCCCAGGCAGGTTACGCCATCCACGTCCTTGCGGGCGTCGATGGCCTCGAAGGCGGCGCGTTCGTCGATGTGGCGGGGAACCGGGTGCTGCAGCAAAATGCCGTGCACGTCTCGGTTGTCGTTCAGTTCCTGAATCTTGTTGAGGAGTTCCTCGGTGGTGGTGTTCTTCGGGAGCACCACGCGGATGCTTTCCATGCCCACCCGGGCGCAGGCGTTGCCCTTCATCTTCACGTAGGTGGCGCTGGCTGGGTCGTCGCCCACTAGGATAGTGGCGAGGATGGGGGTCTTGCCCGTCTTTTCCTTGAGTTTGGCCACGCGGGCGCTGAGTTCTTCTTCAGTGGTCTTGGCGAGTGCCTTGCCGTCGAGGATGAGTGCTGCCATAAAAGTTCTCCGTTAAAAACAAAAATAGAAATGCAGGGCGTCCGTGTTTACCACTGGTAATTCCCGACGCGGATAAAGAAGGTGTAGTCCATCACGTCACCCAGTTCGTCGAGAGTTTCGCGGTCCACCAGGCGGGACATTCCCGCAGATACTGAGATGGACTTGTACGCAAAGCGTAGCGTCGGTTCCAGAATAAACTTGTCCGCCCCGAGGTGCGCCGTTGGATTTTCTTCGAAGTCCCGCACGTAGGCACCAAACACCCACATGCCGAAAATACCCTTATGAAGCCCGAGGTTTATACGGGCAAGTCCATAGTGGTGGCTCAACAATTCCGGATTGTACCATTCCCCAGTCCAGGGGGTGGCCGCAACACGCCTGCGGTAGAAATTGTCCAGCGGCAAGAGCCCCGTCGATTTGGGATAGACATAACCATGACCTTCGTCGTGATACATATCTACGCCGCCGCCCAGGAAAAGCCCCAGCGTCAAGAAAGATACCGGTGAGCGGCTGGCATACATTTCCAGAGAAAGCTTGTGGTATATGGGAATCAGGTCCGCAATGTCAATCTTGTAACGCACAGACTGGAGTCCCCATTCCAGGAACAGGGACTGGCCACTATAAGAGAAGAACGGATCGGTATTGCCTTCGGCGTAGCGGTACTGGAGAGACGGTGAAACGGGCCATGTTTCCAAATCGTCCATCCGGTACACCTGGGCAAAATCAATAGTCCTGTCTCCCAACATGAACGTAAGCGACGCCACCTGGTGGGCAGTCAGGTGATAATCCACCCACATGTTAAAGTCGCTTCGTTTTTCACCGCGAGGCGTCGTGAAATACGCATTGTCTTCCAGGTAAGATTCAAAAGGCCGCAGGGTCTGCCAGTCATAGCGGAGCCCTACCGACCAGTCCCTGTTCCACAGGCGGGAAATTTCCAGCTTGGGACTTACGCCGTATGATCTGGGGCCTACGAATCCCGAAACCCCGAGGGCGATATCCATCTGGTTCACGAAGGAGAGCGTCACATCGCCGTAAGCGTGTGGCCCGATAGCGTTGGACCCGAAACCGCCCACAGAAACATCTACCGTCGGGGCGACCTTCGCCCCCACCAGCACGTTCCCCGTCGGCAACATGTCAAAGGAAACGGAATCGTAGGCAGGCTCCTTGGAAATTTCTTTCAAGAAATTTTCGGGCGCCACCATGCCCGTGTCGCTTTCGTTCCAATAAGAGGCTATTGTGGAATGGGTTTCCGCAGACAGGCTGTCAAAAGACGGTTTGAACTTGAACCATGGTGCAGCCACTTTCTTGAAAGTCAAATAGTCCAGCGAGTCGTTCCTGAAAGGTATTAGTTCCGTAGCGTGGCGTTCCAAGGCAGAGAACCCCGCCTGAATCCAAGCCGTATAGGCAGAATCCGTAGCGTAATGGGCGCGGAGCACTACACCGGACTCCTGGTAAGACAAGTTCTGCAGGGGCTTTTCAAAAAGGATACGCTGCCAGGGGGAATTCCAGGACGCCACGGAAGCAAGAGCCACCCGGGGAATTCCAACCGAAATAATGGGGACTTGCTCATAGACATCTTCAAAGGGCACCGCAAGCCCCGGACACAGTTCTCCGGAGTTGTAGTTTTCAACCAGCGGAAGACTCTTGAACACATACTCCGAAGTATTCCATTCTGCGCCGTTGCAACCTTGCACCGTAAAGGGGATTACAGCACCGCGAGGCACTCGGTTCATGGCTTCTTGAAAGCGGAGCTTTGCAAGGGCATACCTGTGGGCGGATGTGTCGGGTTCAATGGACTTGGGAATTTTCCGCAAGGTCATGGACGAATCCGGCTGCAACGCAAAACGATAACGCAGGCTGGGCACGCCGTCGGGAGAAATGGGCCACCTGGCCTGCTCCTGCTTTTTATTGTACAGGTCGTCGAACATATTATGGCCCACGTAGCCCTGCAGGTACGGGTCCAGCAGCACTCGCTGGATATCGTCTAGCGTCATTCCGTGAGTCCAGAGGTAACCCACGAAAGCGCCCCACGACGTACCCACCACGGAATCGATACGGACCTTGTAGGTTTCGATGGCATAGAGCACGCCCAGATGGAACCAAGGAGAACGCTCGCCACCACTGAGGTAGAGGACGGATTTTTTGGGGCCAGACGGAAGATGCGGTTCGACAGACTCTGTGTCCAGAGTCGTTTCTCTCCGAACAACGAAACGGCCAGAAACGCCGGACTCAGGGCACAAGAGAGAATCGGAAGGACTGATTTCGCCTGTCGACAAATCTATGGTTTCGCATTTCCACGATGTGTCGGGGGAAGCCTCCCCCTCGCTCCCACCGCATGCCATCTCCGACTTTCTCTTGTCATCCTCGCGACCTGTGGTGAGCGTAGCCGAACCAAGGCGGGGATCCCCTATCAGTTCTCCCTTTTCTGCGGCGTCCGCTACCCCCTCTGCGGGGGAAGCCCCCGCAACGCCCCCGCTGTCAGGACTAGAGGCTCGAGGAATGTCATCCTCGCGCAGGCGAGGATCCGCTTGAGAGGTCTGGGGTTCAGATGTAGTGGGAACAAGACTATCCGCAGGGGCCTGCGCCGTAGAATCCTGGGCAGCAGTCATCTGCGACAGCAGACTGTCGGCAGGTTCTGCAGGCAACAAGGAAAAGGCGACCAACAGGATGGCCGCCACCTTCGGCAAGAACCGCCTAGGCAAACCTTGCGGGATTGGCCACATACTTAGCCGCTACCTCTTGAGCCACGTATCCGGAACGCACCAGTTCTGCAAGACTGTCGTCCATCAGCATCATGCCTTCGGAAGCCGAAGCCGCAATGACCGACGGTAGCTTGAAATGGTCCCCCGTGCGGACACACATGGCCACGTTCTGGGAATTGAAAAGTACTTCCCAAGCGGCAACGGCACCGGAACCTTCGGCAGCTCCCGGAAGCAGGCGCTGCACCACCACCGCCTTCAGTACAGAAGAAAGCATGGTCCGGACCAAAGCCTTGTCTTCGGGTTTGGCGGCCGCCACAAGGGCGTCCAGGGCACCAGCGGAATTGCCGGCGGTCACGTTGCACACCACCAGGGCGCCCGCTTCGGCAGCCCGCAACATGGGCAGTAAAATACTGGAATCAAAATCGCCCATCCACAGAAGGTCAACTCCGCTACGGATAGCTTGGTCCACTTTTTCGGCAACTCCACCCACGGAATCTTCGAGAATGAGACTGCTCCCCTGCTTTACAGGAAGTTCCTGGGCCTTGTCCAAAAAGCAAGCCCTTAAAATCTTGGATTCGCAAAGGGCGCCCACATAGGCCGTGGCGCTGGTGGTCTTGCCGGAGCATGCCGGACCTGCAAAAAGCACCAAACCGGAGCTAAAGCCCAGCATATTTTCCAAAACAGGAGGAATCCCGAGAGAGGTAAAATCCGGGCACTCGTTCAAGAGCGGACGGAATACGGCCCCGTTACCGAGAGCCTCACGAAAATACCGCACGCGCCAACGCATGCCCTGCCAAGGGCCGCCAATCATGGAGCCGGATTCCCCTTCCAGGGAGCCCAAGAATTCAGCCAAGGAACCAAAGGGAATAACCGGAGCGTCGGGAACGGCGCAGACCTGCCCTGCCAAGCGAATTGCAGGGGCAGCCCCTTCGGTTATAATCAGTTCGCTACTGCCGGTATTGACGGCATATTCCAAAAGAGATTCAATTTCTGCAGCCATCTTTATGCCTCCCCGCCTGCAGGATGATACGCCGCAAAGCGTCTAATGTCGTTTGCCCGTTTCCAGGCCTCTACACCGTCGATGTAACCTGCTTCCACACATTTCTGCAGGGAATCGTCCAGAGTAACGCCCTGGTCCCGCTGGCTACTGATAGCGGCATTCAGCTGGGACAGATCGCCCTTGCGGATCATGCCCGCGATGGTAGGCGTCACCCGCACGGCTTCGGCGGCAAGAACCAGGCCCTGGTTGTCTACCACGGGAACTAGGTGCTGCACGATAACGCCCTTCAGCTGGTCTGCCAGGGAACCGGCCAAAGAAGACCGCCCGCTTTCGGGAACAGAAACCAGGAGCCTCGAAAGCAGGGCGTGGATGTTGTTCCCGCGGGTAACGGCAAACACCAGAGCGCCGGAATTGGCGGCCTGCAAAAGCAGGTTCAGTTCATCCACGTTTTCCAGATGGTCAAAGCAAATCACGTCGGCGCCGTCCCGCATGGCAAGTTCTATACCGTCCATACCCGTACGCACATGAAGTCCAACTTCTTTTTGGACCAAGGCGCCGACACCGCCCTGAAGCAGGCGTTCGATAGGGCGTTCGATGGTCTGGATGTAGCACGGACGGTTTGCGGCAATGGTTTCGGCGAAGGCGTTCACCGTAGTGGTGCGCCCGCTGGCCGAAGGCCCAGCCACCAGCACCAGGCCGCTGTTGAGCTCCGCAAACTGGGTGCAGAAAGGCGGCAGGTTCAAAGAATCCAGAGCCGCCGCCTCCGTAGGAATCACCCGGATAGACACGCTGGGAACGACCCCGTTCCAGGTTACGGAAATGCGGGCACGGCCCACGCCGGCAAGAGCAATGGTTTTGCTGAAGTTCTTGCCCGCCACCACCTGGTAGCCGTCGGCAAAACCTTCGGAGGCTTCGGCCAAAAGTTCAGAGATGCGGGTCTTGTCCACCACCTGTTCGGTAGCCGGGAACAGCGCTCCCGACTGGCGCATCACCACCTGACGATTAGAATAGAGATAGATGTCCGTGGCACCGTACTGACGGGCGAAGGCAATCATCTTTTTCAAGGACATGATGGGGAGCAACGTCTGGGGAGCTTCTACCGCCGTTCCCTCTCCAGAAGAAAGGGCGAACTGGCGGGGCAGTTCCTGCTCGCCTTCTTCGGCGGAATCTTCCCCAGTCTCTTCGGCAATGCTGATGGTCGAAATGCTGGTGGTTTCTAGACCGGATACCTTTTCTACCACCATATTGGACGAAGAAGATTCACCATAAATGTTGTTGCCTTCTATCTGCAAGGCCGGTTCGTCATCCACAGGTTCGGCCACGGCGGGTTTTGCCTCTACAGGAGCGGGCTTGGATGCCGGAGCTGCGGCAGGAGCAGGCTTAGGTGCAGGGGCAGCTGGTGCAGCCTGCGCAGGCTGGGCCGCAGCGTTAGCGGCAGCATGCTTCGCTTCCAGGTTCTGCACAAAGGCAAGGACCTTCGCATACATGGCCTGCTGCAAAATACCTGCCTTGACCAGAACCTGGCCAATGTCCATAGATTCCGTAATTTCGCCCCAATGGGCCTTGACCTGGTCCTCCGAAACCACCTTGTTGTGAACGAGGACCTGTGCCATATACTGATTTCTCATAGGAAATCCCTCCGGCTGAACCACCAACTAGCGATGGCCAAGAAAACACCAACATAACCGATTGCGTAAACCGTATTCCAGAAAAGATACATATCCGGCAAAGCAAGCCCGTGAACCACGTAGCTGGTCACATTGTAGCGGTACAGTCCCGGGAACACGGCGTGAATCACCACGGCTAGCTTTTCAAGCAGTGCCGTAGAAGTATCCCCCATCTCACCCATGCGGCTAGCAAAACGGATCTGCTCCAAGAGCTGGTTGCTCAAGTGGCCTGCAAAATAAACGCCCAAGGTAAACAGGGCGCTCAGGATAGTGGAGCTGAAACTGCTGAACAGAAGCGCCACCGCAATCACAACCGCCAGTTCCCAGAAAATCAGGTAAATCGCCGTCAGCAAGCTTACCGTAGGCTCTGAATTCGTTAGGAACAGGATGGAGTAGTAGATGCAGGTGAGCAGCGCCAAATGGACGGCTACCACCGCCAACAGCCCAAGGTACTTGCCCACGATGAAGGTGGCGCGACTGATGGGCTTGGACAACAGGGTGAGAACCGTCCGCCTCTGGATTTCCTTTTGCACCAGGCTGATACCCACGAAAATGGAAATCAAAAGCCCCGAAAGGCTCATCACCGACAGAGTGGTGGACTTGATGACGTATGCCCGATCGAATACGGACCATTCACCCAGCACAATGCTGAACAGGGCAAGGCCCACGGCCAAAAGACCGATATTGTAAAGAATCTTGTCGCGGATAGATTCACGGAAGGTATTGAGGGCAATAATGCCGATATGCTTAAGCGTCTGCACGGGCAATCTCCTCTGTCAAAATGTCTTCTAGGCTTGGACGCTTGTGGTCCATTTTCTCTACCGCAATCCCGTTATCCAGGCAGTAGCGGAGCAGCCGGTCACGGGCGGCATCGTCGGCACAGATGACTTCTTGGGGGTGCCCTGCCAGGGCAACGCCTTCGGGCAAGTCCTTAGCCGCAATAGCGGTGCGGGTCCGCACGTGGTATTCGATACCGCAGGAATCCGTAATTTCATCGACGGTTCCTTCACGAACGATACGGCCGTCAACAATCATGGCCACCCGATGGCTGATGGATTCCACGTCACTCAGGAGGTGGCTGGAATAGAAGATGGTCACCCCGTCCCGGTTCAGTTCCAGAATGGCCTCCCGGACATCGCGACGGCCCATGGGGTCAAGACCGCTCATAGGTTCGTCCAGAATCAACAGTTTGGGCTTGCCGAGAATGGCCTGGGCAATCCCCACACGCTGCATCATACCCTTGGAATAAGAGCGCAGACGGCGGTCAATCCAGTCCTTGTCGGCGTGAAGCAACTGCAACGCCCAGGTGATGCGTTCGTTCAGAAGGTTCCCTTCTAGCCCCACCAGCTTGCCGTAGAACTGCAAAAGTTCCCGGCCGGTGAGATAGTCGTAGAAATAAGGTTGTTCCGGAGAGTATCCGATAAAACGACGACTCTTGACATCACGGGGGCTGATGCCGTTTACCAGCACCTTGCCGGAATCAAAATTCAAAAGGCCGGTCAGCACCTTGATGGTGGTGGACTTGCCCGCCCCGTTGGGGCCGATAAAACCGTAAATCTGACCCGGTTCCACATGAAGGCTCACATCCTTCAGCGCCAGTTTCGGTTTCATCAAGAAACCGCTCCTGTAGGTCTTGTGCAAATGCTCAATCTGAATCATAAACTACTCTTGATCGTCTTTCTTTCCAAAAATCCGGCTTTCGGTCTCTTCTATTTCGCGGCGGCGCTTGTCGGCACGGAGTTTCTTGTTCACAAAGAAATAGATGGTGGCGCCAACAAGGTACACCGCAAGGCCCGAATAGAAGAAGGGGTTGATGGAGGTTCCTTCTAACCCCGGGAAAAGGTTCAACAAAACGCTATGGCCAAAAAGGCTCAAAATCACCAGCACAAAGCCCAAGCCACGCAGGACATAAGTCAAAACTATCAATTTGTTCATTGATACCTCAAAATGGTACTTTTCACCATTGAAAAATACACTTTTTGAGGAATCATGATGTTAAAAATAAAGGCGTTCAACCCTTTTTGGGAGTAAAAACGAATAGGAATCTACTCGTACCTTAGCGCTTCTATGGGGTCCAGCTTGCTGGCCTTGCGGGCCGGGTACCATCCGAAAAAGACTCCCGTGGCAAAGCATACGGCAAAGCTGATGATTACGCTTGCAAACGACACGATCATGGGCCAGCCCATAACCGTCTTTACAATCTGCGAAGCAGCCACCCCGAGGAGAATCCCGATAACGCCTCCCATGAGGCTGATGGTCACCGATTCAAAAAGGAACTGCATCAAAATGTCGCGACCGCGAGCGCCTATGGCCATGCGGAGCCCGATTTCCTTGGTGCGTTCGGTAACCGACACGTACATGATATTCATGATGCCGATACCGCCTACAAACAAGCTAATGCCCGCGATAACGGTCAGCACCAGCGCCAGCATGTCCGAGGTGCTGGTGACCATGGTTATCATTTCTTCTTGCGTGAACACCCGGAAGGGGTCCGTGGGCTTGGTCCAGTTACGGCGTTCCTTCAGTATGCCCATGATCTCTGCGGTGGCTTTTTCGGCATAGCCCTCGCCGATGGAATTGGCATAAATTTGCCGGATGTTGGTGGTGGCCGAGAACCTACGCATTACGGTCTGGTAGGGCGTAAAGATGACATCGTCATTGTCCTGCCCGAAATCTCCGGAGCCTTTTGATTTCAAGGTGCCGATGACTTTCAGCGGAATGCTCTTGTAACGGATGGTCTTGCCGATGGGGTTTTCGCCTGCAAAGAGGTTCTTCACCACCGTCTGGCCAATGACGCAGACTTTCGCCATGCGGTCGGCAGCGTCGTCGAACATCACGCCGTCTTCGATTTCGTAGTTGCGAATCTTGAGGTAGTCGGCAGAGATGCCGCTCAGGGTGGTGGGGGAGTTGTTGTTTCCTACGATGGCTTGCCCGTTCACGGTAATCATGGGAGACACGCCGTTAATGTAGGTTGCGTTTTCCCGGATGGCGATGACATCTTTTTCTTCTAACATCTCGGAAGATTCCGCCTGCACGCCGCCACGCCTGTTCCAGTTGGGCATGACGATGATGGCGTTGGTGCCCATGCTGGTCATCTGTTCCTTGATGGACTGGCGAGACCCTTCGCCCATGGCCACCATGGTAATCACCGCCGCTACGCCAATGACGATTCCCAGCACCGAAAGGAAGGTGCGCATGCGGTTACGCAGTAGGGCACGAAGAGAAATCTTTGCGAGGGTAAGTGGGTTCATAAGGGGTGTGGAGTGTGGAATGTGAGATGTTTGTTTCGAGATGTCATTCTCGCGCAAGCGAGAATCTGCTAGAAAACGACCAGTGGATCCTCACCGGAGCCTGCCCTGAGCAAGGCCGAATGGGTGAGGATGACGAAGATTGACTCATCTATCATTATTCGTTTTACACTATACATTGCTCACAACTCATTACTCAAATTCCTCCGGAGGGGGCAATGCATCGAAGGCGGCTTTTGCGTCTTGCATTTCGTGGGTTTCGTCTTTCTTGACAAGGCCGTCTCGGAGTGTGATGGTGCGTTCGCTGAAGGTGGCGATGTCGGGTTCGTGGGTCACGAAGGCGATGGTTTTCCCCTGCCTGTGCAGTTCCTGGAAAATCATCATGATTTCGTAACTCGTTCGGGTGTCCAGGTTTCCGGTAGCTTCGTCTGCCAAAATGATAACAGGGTCGTTCACCAGGGCCCGGGCTATAGCCACCCGCTGCTGCTGTCCGCCGGACATCTGGTTGGGCAGGTGGTTCACGCGGTCGGAAAGCCCCACCATATCGAGGGCTTCCAGGGCCCGGCGGCGGCGCTCCGCCGAAGACACTCCCGAGTTGTAAAGCAGGGGGAGCTCTACGTTCTCGACGGCGGTGGTTCGGTTTAGCAGGTTGTAGTTCTGGAATACGAACCCGATTTTTTTGCCCCGGATGCGGGCCAGGGCGTCCCGGGAAAGCCTTTCGGTGTGTTCCCCGTCCAGAATATAGTGGCCGGAGGTGGGCTTGTCCATGCAGCCCAATATGTTCAGCATGGTGGACTTGCCCGACCCGCTGGTGCCCATGATGGTCACGAACTGCCCCGGAAATATGTCGAAAGACACGCCCCGCAGGGCGTGAACCATCTCGGAACCCATCTTGAAGTCCCGACGCAGGTTTTCGATGGAAAGTATGGGCAAATCGTTTGACATCACCTTGTTTTGATTCCCGTAAACACCTTCAGGTTGCCTAAAACGCCTTAATTTCGCTGCATTCCTGGACAAAGTTAAAATATTGTGAGTAATAACTGAAAATTTTGCTATAATTTTCCCTAAAGTTATAAATCTAGGGGATTTATTCATGAAAAAGATAATAACTCTGTCGCTTTTGGCATGTAGCCTCGCGTTTGCTCAGGCGGGTATCCAGGGTGGCTCTGATGGTATCCATCAGTACAATACCAAGACTAATGGCCAGCTCGGGTTCTCTATCGGTACGGGTGGCAATATCGCTCTCGACGCTTGGTCCTTGAGCCGTGGCGGTAACTATACCTCCAATGGCAAGACTTATGGTTTTAATGACTGGTCTGCGTCTCTTTCTGGCAACGTGAACGCCTCCGTGGGCCTTTACGAGTTTGTGGATTTGGGCTTGAATCTGCCCCTTTACTACGAACATGCCAAGTCTGATGGTCCTTCCGGCTCCAACAACATGTGGACTACTAGCCGTGGTGACTTGAACGTGTGGTTCAAGGTCCGTATGCCTTTCGACAGCCAAAAGAGACTGTTTACGGCAGCCATCCAGGTTGATGCCTACGTACCTTCTGGCGAAGAGTCCGCCGGTGTGCGTCCCCGCCATGCCTGGTACCTGAATAGCAAGGGCGAAACGCACCCCTTCACTACTAACGCCTTCGGTATTGGTGGAAACTTGATCCTTACCTTGGATTTCGTGAACATAGGCATCCCCGTCCGTTGGAACGGCAATGCCGGAATTGTTTATACCGTCGATCACGACCTGCCGGTGACGATGATCTATGGTACGGGTATCAATGTCATGCCCTTTGACTTCATGGACGCCTTTGTTGAATTCTCCGGCGAATTCCGCGTCGAAGATACCGGATATCCTCGTAGCCCCCTGGTTGACCCCATGTTGCTTACCCCCGGTTTCCGTTTCCACCTGCCCTTCAACATCGACTTCGCTATGGGTCTTGATGTTGCCGTGCGCGCCCTCAGGAACTTCACCTTCGATGGCGACAAGGAAATGGAACACAGCAAGGATTACAAGCTCACGTTCTCTGGCGAAAATGACAACGTAAGCACGTATTACTACACTCCGACTCCGCTCTATGCCGGTACTGCCTCTCTCGTTTGGCGCTTTGACGGTAAGGACCGTTCCAAGCAGAAGGACGAAGACAAGGACGGCGTTCCCGATGTCAAGGATAAGTGCCTGCATACCTTGTCTGGCATTACCGTTGATGTGGATGGCTGCCCCATGGACAGCGACAAGGATGGTGTTCCTGACGGTGCGGACAAGTGCCCCAATACCGCAGCCGGCGTGACGGTTGATTCTGTGGGCTGCCCCATGGACACCGACAAGGATGGCGTTCCCGATGGTCTGGACAAGTGCCCGAACACCAAGGAAGGTCGCCAGATTGACGCTACCGGATGCGAAAGCGACTTTGATAAGGACGGTATCCCTGATGCCGACGACCGCTGCCCCAACACCAAGGCCGGCGCCAAGGTCGATAGCACGGGTTGTGCCGCCGACACCGACAAGGACGGCGTTCCCGATGATATGGACAAGTGCCCCAATACTCCGGAAGGTGCCGAAGTGAACTTTGAAGGTTGCGAAGGCGACCGCGATGGCGACGGCGTTCCCGACGCCCAGGACAAGTGCCCCAACACCAAGCCCGGCACTCCTGTGGACAGCACGGGTTGTACCGCCGATGCCGACAAGGACGGTGTTCCTGACGCTCTGGACAAGTGCCCCAACACTCCGGAAGGCACTTCCGTAGACAGCACGGGTTGCGTCTCTGACTTTGACAAGGACGGCGTGTCCGACGATTTGGACAAGTGCCCCAACACCAAGGAAGGAACCGTGGTCGACAGCACGGGCTGCCCCATCGATACCGACAGGGACGGCGTGTTTGACGGCCTTGACAAGTGCCCGAACACCGAAAAGGATATTCAGGTGGACAGCACCGGTTGCCCCATGGACATTGACCACGATGGCGTGCCTGACCATCAGGACAAGTGCCCCTACACCCTGGAAGGTGTGAAGGTCGACGCCAAGGGTTGTCCGCTGAACAAGAAGCAGGACCTGAACAAGCTGAAACAGGGAATCCAGTTCCAGACCAACTCCACCAAGTTCACCAAGGACAGCTACGGCACCTTGAATGACATCGTGGCTCTCCTGAAGCAGATTCCGTCTGCTAACCTGGAAGTCCAGGGTCACACCGACAACGTGGGTAAGCCCGAAAAGAACAAGGAACTGTCTCAGGCTCGTGCTCAGGCCGTAGTGGATTACTTCATCCAGCAGGGTGTTGAATCTGACCGTCTCCGTGCAGTTGGATTCGGCGACGAAAAGCCCATTGCCAGCAACGGAAGCAAGCACGGTCGTAAGCAGAACCGCCGCGTGGAACTGGTTCCTTTCGAAAAGTAATCAAACCCTTTTGAAAAAGAAGACGGTCGTAAAGGCCGTCTTTTTTTATATTAATAATCATGGGAGTGCGTTTTTTTACTCTAGTTTTATTCGTCACTTTAGTGGTCTTTGTCGCATGTACGGACAATGCCCATCCCGTATCCCCCAAAGACGAAAATCTAACTTCATCTGCAAGCATCATCGAACTAGATTCGTCGTCAAGCATAGACAAAAAATCCAGTCCATCTGGAAAATCCGAAAATTCCAGCTCATCAAAGGCGTCAGACAAGTCCAGCTCGTCGGGAAAGTCCGATGATTCTAGCTCATCCAGAAACACCAATGATTCCAGTTCATCCGAGAGCACCAGCAACTCCAGTTCATCAGAAAGCACTGGAGAATCGAGTTCCTCGAAAGATGAGTCTAGCAGCTCAATAGTAGAGTCCAGCAGTTCTGAAGTGTCCAGCTTTTCAGAATCCAGTTCTTCTGAAGAATCCTCCAGTAGCGAGACATTGAGTTCGTCATCCGTAAAAAGACTGCTTGGGGCTACTTGAACCAAGAAATGCTTGCCAACGGAAATTACGAGGAATTTACCGATACAAGAGATGGCCAGAAATATAAAGCGATCAAGGTGGGCGACCTTACCTGGATGGCGCAGAACTTGAATTTTGAGTATAAAGACGTAAATGGAAAAACCATCCAAAATTACTGCTATAAAAACGAATTGGATAGTTGCGAAATTTATGGAAGACTGTATTATTGGAGCGCTGCCATGGACAGCCTAGGATTATATTCTGAAAAAACAAAGGGCTGTGGATACGAAGTAAAATGTAATCCCGAAGAACCAGTTCGTGGAATTTGTCCCGAAAATTGGCGACTCCCTACAGAAGGGGAATGGCATGATCTTATCTCTATTCAAAATGCACCTTATTCATTAATCTCTGATGTAATACAATATGATTATCCTAATTGGGAAAAAGCAACGAACACCACAGGTTTTTCTGTTTTGCCGGCAGGATTGATTCCCAACGGCAATGAAGGCGATCAGGCACAAATGGTAGGAGAAAAAGGTTACTTTTGGAGCTCTACGGAATATGAATCATCCCAGCCGATATATCAGCTATATAGAGCCCATATGGTTATTTTTGGTTCTAACAATTATCAAGGCTATGTTTCTAACAGCACCGAAGAAGCTTTTTATGAAAAGAATTTTGCCTTGTCTATCCGTTGTGTAAAAAAATGAATGAGTAAAAAATCATTCTTTATTTCATGAATCAATCTTTTAGAGGATTTAACAAAATGTCTCGCAAAATCTTGGTTACAGGTGCCGCAGGTTTTATCGGTTGCGAAGTTTCACTAATCCTTCTTTCTAAGGGTTATGAGGTTGTTGGCATTGACAACTTGAACGATTACTATCAGGTGAGTCTCAAGGAAGACCGCCTAAAACGTCTGGACAATCCGAATTTCCGGTTTGAGAAGATGGATCTTGCCGACGCCACTGCCATCAAGGGTCTTTTCGAACGGGAACATTTTGACGGTGTTATTCACCTAGGAGCACAAGCAGGTGTGCGCTACAGCCTGGTAAACCCGCAGGCCTACATCGACAGCAACATTACCGGTTTTCTGAACATCCTGGAAGGCTGCAGGTTCAACCCGGTGGAGCACCTCACCTACGCCTCGTCCAGCAGCGTCTACGGGCGCAACACCAAGACCCCCTTCGCTACCGAAGACCCGGTCTGCATGCCCTCTAGCCTGTACGCCGCCACCAAGCGCAGCAACGAGCTGATGGCGGAAACCTACCACCATCTTTACAAGATTAACGCTACCGGCCTAAGGTTCTTTACTGTTTATGGCCCCTGGGGTAGGCCCGACATGGCGCCCTGGCTTTTTGCAGATGCCATTTTGCACGACAGGCCCATCAAGATTTTCAACAACGGGAACATGATGCGGGACTTTACCTACATCGATGATATTGCTCAGGGTGTGGTCCGCGTGTTTGAGGCTGGAATCGGCAAGAAGGAATGCCGCCTGTACAACATCGGTCACGGCGATCCGGTGAACCTGCTGGACTTTGTACAGATTCTAGAAAAGCACCTAGGCAAGACCGCCGAAAAGATTTACATGCCCATGCAGCCCGGTGACGTAGAAGTCACCTGGGCCGATACGAAGGCCCTAGAGCAAGACGTAGGCTATACGGCAGATACTGATCTGGACACAGGCATCAAGGCTTTTGCCGAGTGGTTCAAGGGATATAACCGCTAGCTCTGTTTTGGCGTGGCCTTGAATACCCACTTTTTATAAAGTGTAAAACTCACCAGCACGTAAACCACGTTGGCCACGATGTTGGCAAAATAGGTGGGTTTCATGAACTGTGAAATCCAAGCTGTAAAGCTTGCACACCAGGCGGCATTTGCGAGGGTGTAGGCGACAAGTTCCAGCACCAGCAGGTTCACGCCATAAGACACCAGGAACACGACTACGAACCGGACGATTTCTGCACGCTTCTTGTTGTGGCTCTTGAAATTCCAGATGCGGTTGCACAGGTAGCTGTTGCAACCTCCCGCCACAAAACCTAAAAAGTTGGACAGCTCCACATTCCAGTCCAGCAGCTGGTGCAACACCCAGACCACCGCAAGGGTGATGAGGGTGTTCAGCACCCCGATGATGTTGTACTTCACGAAATGGAGCATGAAACGAAGATAGAAAATCGTTCGGCGTTATGAGTTACGCCCTACAAGCTATTAACTAGTAACTACTAACTAGTAACTATATTTACGCCATGGACTGGATTGCAAGTAAAAAGTGTTCGGCGGCCGATGCCGCGGCAATGATTGAAAACGGCGATATCCTGGGCATTTCGGGTTTTACGCTTGCCGGATACCCCAAGGCGGTACCAAGCGCGTTGGCTGCTCGGGCCGAAAAGCTACACGGCGAAGGCAAGCCCTTCAAGGTTTCCCTTTTCTCGGGAGCCTCTACCGGCGACAGCTGCGATGGTGCGCTGGCGCGGGCAAACGCCATCGACTTACGCATGCCTTACCAGAGCAATCCAAGCCTTCGGAAGGCCATCAACGACGGTTCTATCCGTTACATAGACGCCCACCTGGGCAAAATGGGTTACCTGGTCCGCACGGGTGCCGTGCCTACTCCGAAAATTGCCGTCATCGAGGTAAGCGCTGTTCTGCCCGATGGCCGCGTTTGCCTTTCTACCTCCGGCGGAAATTCCGTCTGCTACCTGGAACGCTCCGAAAAGATTATCCTGGAGTTGAACACCCGCCTGGGCGACAGCTACATGGGCATCCACGACAACGCCCTGCCGGAACTGCCTCCACACGCAAAGCCTCTCGCTATTTACAGCGCAGGCGACCGCGTTGGAGAAAACCTTGTCCAGATTGACCCGAACAAGGTTATCGCCATCGTGGAAAATTCCGGCTACGACGAGGTGACACCCTTCGTAGAGCCCGACAGCGTTTCTACCAACATCGCCGAACGTATTCTGGACTTCATCCGTTTCGAAGAATCCAAGGGCAGGCTCCCCAAGGGAATGGCCTACCAGAGCGGTGTGGGCAAGGTGGCCAACGCCGTACTCACTGCCATGGCAAACGACGAGCGCCTGGGGCAAATCGACATCTTTACCGAAGTCATCCAGGAAGCGGTTATTCCCCTGCTCAAAAAGGGCAAGCTGGGCGTAGCTAGCGGAACGGCTTTAACGCTTTCCCAGGGTGCGCAGGACGAATTTATCTGTAATGCAGCCGACTGGAAAAGGCATTTTGTCATTCGGCAGCAAGAGGTGAGCAACAGTCCCGACGTAATCCGTCGCGTTGGCGTCATCTCCATGAACACCGCCTTAGAAGCGGATATTTTCGGAAACGTGAACAGTTCTCTCGTGTGCGGGTCTTCTATGATGAACGGCATCGGCGGGGCGGCGGACTTTGCAAGGAACTGCGCTCTCGGATTTTTCTTGACGCCGTCGGTAGCCAAGGGCGGTGCCGTTTCCAGCATTGTGCCCTACGTGAGCCATGTGGATCAGACGGAACACGACACCCAGATTTTTGTGACGGAGCAGGGACTTGCGGATTTGCGTGGCCTCGCCAGCGAGGAGCGGGCAAGGCTTATCATCAAGGAATGCGCACACCCCGATTTCAAGGAACCGCTGACGGACTTCTTGGAATACAGCCTGAAACACGCCAAGGGCGTGCACATGCCCCTTGCGCTGAGCAGAGCCTTCGAGATGCACAACCGCTACCTCGAAACCGGCAAGATGCTACCGTAAATGGCGCTGGGCCATTCTCGCGTCCTTTCCCTCGTCATCCTCGCGTCCTTTCCCTCGTCATCCTCGCGTCCTTTCCTTCGTCATCCTCGCTCCCTTCCTTCGTCATCCTCGCGAAGGCGAGGATCTGCTTACATTCCTCCGGCGGATGTTCGCCTGCGCGAACATGGCGAATGACTACCCTCCAGCGGATTCCCGCCTGCGCGGGAATGACGAAACTCCTTTCCCTCGTCATCCTCGCGCTCTTTCTCCGTCGTCATCCTCGCGACCTGTGGTGAGCGTAGTCGAACCAAGGCGAGGATCTGCTAAACATTCACAAACAAATCGTTCCAATTGGGATTAACCGTATTGATGAGCCGTTCCTTCCATTCTCGATTCCAATGTTTCAGTTGCTTTTCTCTAGCAATAGCGTCATTTACAGACTGGAACTTCTCAAAATAGACCAAGCGATTCACATTATACTTGGCCGTGAAGGCACAAGGGTCGAACTGTGACTTGTGTTCAGTCATCCTTCTTTTTAAATCGTTTGTAACACCTATGTAGAGGACGCTTTTCTTGTGATTCGTCAAGATGTAAGTTGCAAAGGGAGTTATATCGGTCGCGGTTTCCATGGCGGTATTATACAAAATGCAGATGACAAAAGCAAATTTTAGGGAAGATAGCAGATGTTCGCCTGCGCGAACATGACGAATGTTACTCCTCCAGCGGATTCCCGCCTGCGCGGGAATGACGAAACGCCTTTCCCTCGTCATCCTCGCTCCCTTCCTTCGTCATCCTCGCGACCTGTGGTGAGCGTAGTCGAACCAAGGCGAGGATCTGCTTACATTCCTCCAGCGGATGTTCGCCTGCGCGGGAATGACGAAGATGACGTATGATTACAACGTTCTACACAATCAGTGTAAACCGGTCCACGGTGCGGCCGTCGGGGAGCGTCACCGTGCTTTCGAAGTCCGACTTTTTGCGGACCCAGAGCGTTCCCTTGGGGTGATCAGGCGTCTCGTATTCGCTGCGGTAAATCACCAGAGGTTCCACCGTCTCGCAGTCCAAGGCAATTTCCATCACGGTATAGACCATGGTCTCTTTCTTGTAATGGCGGTAGCGCCTGCCTTTTTCTGCAACGGACATAAAACCCCGAATTACTTTTCCAAAAAATTCAGCAGGGCATCCAAGCGGGCATTTACATCCTTGCGACCCAAGTTGTAAAGGTCCACCAGTTTGGACTTGTCCTTTTCCAGCCGGGAAATGTGCATGGCCTCGCTGGGTCGGAACACAAACACACTCCCTTCTTTTTCCTTTTGGGCAATCAGGTCCAGACAGGCGTTGTAACGCTCGTGCCGGTTGGCCGCCGCCTCGATAAATTTCGGGTACTTGCGGTAGAGCAGCTTGAACAGGGGAATCATGGAGTTGGGTTTCTTGCGGAAACCTTCCGGCTGGGTCAATAGAATTACGATTTTCTCGAACCCCTTCTTCTCCATAATCTCGAAAGGAATACTGTCGGCGATACCGCCGTCCAAAAGCTTTTTGCCATCTAGTTCCACAATGTGGCTCATCAGCGGGAGCGACGCCGAGGCGCGAATGGCGTTCATGTCGTGGGCATCGCGGTAGTCCATGACCCGCAGGTATTCCGCGCCGCCCGTTTCCAGGTTGGAACTACAGGCGTAAAATTCCGTCGTCTTGCAGGCCTCGGCGAATTTTTCCATGTCAAAAGGCTCTATCTCGTAAGGGATTTGCCTGTAGCAATAATCCACCTCGAAAAATTCGCCTGTGCGGATCAGGTTTCCCCAGCCCATATATTTGCTGGACTTGGAATGCACCGTATCGATACGGAAATTTCGGCCAATCTGTTCCGACAAGAAACTGCACAGGTGGGTCACGCCGGCAGAAGTTCCGCAGGCGCCTCCAAAGCGAAGCCCCAGCTCGTTGAACACGTCCAGAATACCGCCCGTGTAGGCGCCGCGCATGCCGCCGCCTTCTACAACCACTGCCACTTTCTTGTACATCATGGGCTACAATCTAGAAATACTTTCGAGCCATTGGTAATCCTTCGGGTGGCTCACGAACCTTTCGGGGCGCTTGCGGTTCAGTTCCAGAAATTCCGGCACCGTCATCCACACGAAATCGTCCACCTCGCCGGGCTGCGGCACCAGATGGCGGGCCTCTTCGTCGGTAAGTGTTATTTTGTATGTATCGTAATATTCGTTGTCGAAATAAGTGCCGTCGTTCAAGACACTTTCGTGGGTCGCTTCAAAGAGGTATTCCAAATCACCTAATTTTTTATGGACACCTAATTCCTCTTTCAGTTCCCGGACGGCGGCATTCCGGCTGGTGTCGCCAGCAGAGATGTGGCCCGCGCAGCTAGTATCCAGAAGGTTCGGGTTATTCTCTTTCAAATGACTGCGAAGCTGGAAAAGTACAAGGCCCGCTCTGTCAAAGGCCCAGATATGGACCGTGCGGTGCCAAAGCCCTTTGGCATGAACCTCTGTACGCCCGCGAAAATACCCCGCCGGGCTGCCGTCAGGGTTCAGGATGTCGATTTGTTCTTCCATAAGTAGAAATATAAAAAGGAGATGCCCGGTCAAGCCGGGCATGACAATGAAAGGTGCGGGCATGACAATGAAAGAGAACGGGGCTTGTCAGCGATTGTAAATCGCCTGGAGGGCGCCTGCCAAGAATGCCAAGGGAGCGTTCCAGTTGATGGCCACTTCGTTGGTAGCGTAGCTGCAACGGTCATCCAAATAAGCCAGGGCCGGCTTGTCGGCAGCGGCGTAGTTCGGGCATTTCCAATGATCAGTCCCGTTCAGGTTGATATCCTGCTTGCCCAGGTGAGGTCCGCCCACCAACATGCCGGGCACCGGATCATCCACAAAGTCCGCTTCGCTGGGGCGATGGTGCGGATTGCGGGGGCTGCGGAAACCAAAGCCCGTCACATAGGTAATGTCCATGGGGTTTTTACCCAGCAGGTAATCCAGGCACTGCTGCGCACCGTCCAAATAACTCTTGTCATTAGTCAAGAGGTAGGCCTGCAAAAGCACAATGCCGTTGTTCGCCACGGCGCTGTTGCTGCCCCAATTCCAGTTCCAGGGGTGCATGGGGAGCCTGTAGGCGCTGGTATCGCCGATAGAACGCAGGCTGTTCGCCTCGTCCAGCAAAATCTTCTTTGCCACCCCGGCAAGGCTATCGCCGAACACCTTAGGAGCATTTGCCACACGGAAAACCGCAAGCATGTTCAGGTCGCCCCACCAGGCGCCATTCTGGGTGAACGGGTTTGCTTTCAAGTCTTCTAGGTAAGCAGCCATGGCCTTGTCCGTTGTCGGGTTTGCTCCAGATGCCACCTTCGCATTAAAAAGTTCAGCCGCCGCAAAACGGAATTCGTCCTTGCCGTCTTCGTTACCGGGGGCGTAGCTTCCCGTATTCACGTCGTCGGGCTGCTTGTAGAACATTTCCGGATTTTTCTTCGCCCAGGCGTAGGCCGCTTCCGCCGCCTTCAGCATCTTGGAGCTGTAGGCCTTGTCGAAGGGGGCATACACCACGCTGGCCTGAGCCATCACGCCAGCAAAGTCCAGAGCCGCCGTTACACTTTTCAGAATGGCGTAACGGGGTGCCGTATCTTTCTCAGGAGCAACACTTCCGCAGAACTTGAGGGTCGAAACCTTGTGGAATACACTGCCGTCCTTGTCCTGCAGGGTCAGCATCCAGTCCAAGTTATAGCGGACTTCTTCCAACAGCAGGGGCAGCTTCGCGTACTCCCGCGGGACATCCCAGCTCAGGGTGTCCGCATACTTCGGGAACTTTTCGTACAAATCTAGCAGGGTCCATACCGTAATGCCGGAATTCACGATGTACTTGCCGTAATCGCCGGCGTCGTACCAACCGCGGGGGGATTTGATGGTCTTGCCCGCGCCCTTGCCGCCTGTGGCCTTGTCGGTACCGTAGACGATAACCTTGTCGTCCATATGGCCCGCCGCACGGACCCACTTGTCGGCGTAAGGGGCCTCCAGGGGCATGCTGGCCCGCTGGTAATAGAACCACTTGAGGCTCGCCTTGGTAACGCCCTCATAGACATTCTTGCCTACCGTAATGGGATTCCCCAAGTATTCGCCGTTACGGAACAAGCGGTAGGTACCGGGGGCCTTGACCGCAGAAATGTCGTACACTTGGGTCTCTTCGCCGCTGTACTCCCATTCTCCCACATTGGGAGCCTTCAGTTTCAGCACCGTCTTGCCGCCCAAATCACGAACCTCAAGCCCGTTGGCGTCGTTACCGGGAATCACCACCTGCTTTTCGGCCCCGGGAGCGTAGCCCAGTTGATTCATCAAGGGCCCGGCAAAAGCCGTGGCAGAACAAAGGGAAACAACTACGGCAGACAATGTCGCCGTACTTACGCTAGAAAGGAAACTTTTGCGGGTATTCATGGCCAGAATATACCTTTAATTTGCAGATTCAAGGGGAAACCCCGCATTTTTTCCGTTTTCAGCGCGAACCATCGAACCGTATTTCCCATAAAAAAGAAAAACCGCAGCTTTGGACTGCGGCTTTTTAGAGGAGATCCCCGCCTGCGCGGGAATGACAATTCCAGTACTACTTCTTACTTCTGTGGCTGTTCTTGATCCATTCGGTCTTGTGGACTTCGGGGATATCGTCCAGCAGGCGGAGCGTATGCGGTTCAGTGGTGTTGTCCAGCACTTCTGCAGGCGTTCCCTGGTTCACAATCTTTCCGTCGTGCATAATGAAGATACGGTCAGAAACGTAGTTGGCAAGGCCGATATCGTGGGTCACGAACACCACGGTCATCTTCAGCTCGTCTTTCAACTTGCGGAGATAATCCAAGATGTTGGCGCGCACGCAGGCGTCCACCATGGAGGTGGCTTCGTCGGCAATCAGCACCTTCGGGCGGAGCGCGAAGATACGGGCCAAAAGCATACGCTGCATCTGACCACCCGAAAGTTCAAAGGGGTACTTGCCTTCGATATCGGAGGGCTTCACGTTCACGGCCATCAGGCCTTCGTCCACGCGGCGGCGGACTTCTTCCTTACTGGGCTTGTTCTTGAGCACGTTCAGGGCGTCTTCCAGCTGGCTACGGATAGTAAAGAACTGGTTGAAGCATCCGAACGGGTCCTGGAATACGAACTGAACCTCGTTCCAGTGGTCCCTCAGGTTCTTGATCTTGTGATCCCTGTAAAGAAACTGGCCGCGGGTGGGTTCGTAGAGGCCGAGCATGATTTTTGCCAGCACGGACTTGCCGCAACCAGAGCCACCCACGATGGAGATGAATTCTTCGTCATAGATGTCGAAGGAAACATCCTTCACGGCGGTCTTCAGGGTCTTGCCCGCGCCAAAGTCCTTGCTAATGCGCTTGGCAGAAAATACAACAGGCTTATCACTCAGCATAATCGCACCTCACATCACGACCACCGACAACGCGGAGGTTCTGGGTATTCTTCTTGCAGTCGGGGCATGCCTTTTTGCAACGGTCGGCAAAGCGGCAACCCGTAATCTTGTTACGCAGGCTCGGAGGTGCGCCTTCGATTGCCACCGGGTGGCGGTGACGCTGGCTGGCCTCGGTACTGAGCATAGCGCCCATAAGAGCCTGGGTGTAGGGGTGACGGGGATCCTTCACCACCTGTTCTGCAGTGCCCTTTTCCACGAATTCGCCCGCGTACATGATGGCGATATTGTCGGCCACGTGGTACAGCAGCGGAAGTTCGCGGGTAATGAAAATCATGGTGCTGAAGATGCCCTTGTCCAAAAGGTCAAAGATCAACTTGATCACTTCTTTCTGGGTAGAAACGTCCAGGGCGGAAGTGGGTTCGTCGGCAATCACCATCTGGGGGTTCAAAAGCGTAGAGATACCGATCACGGAACGCTGGCGTTCACCGGCGGTAAGCTGGATGGGGTAAGAATCCAGCACGCGCTTGGTGTCCATGCCAAACAGGTCGAAGCGCTCGCAAAGGCGGTCATAGACTTCCTTCTTGTCCAGGTGCTTGCCGGGCTGCTGGTGGGCGCCAATCACGTCGGCGGCGATATCCTTGATTTTGCGGACCGGGTTCAGGGCGTTGAAGGCGCCCTGAGGAATCATGGAAACCTTCTGGGCGAGCACGTTCTTGCGAACATCCTCGATAGAGCGGTTCATCAAAGATTCCATCTTGTCGCCGCTCTTTACGCGCACGTCACCGTCGCCTTCGGGATAGAGAGGCGGGATGCACATGCCCATAAGGCCAGACACCAAGGTGGACTTACCGCAACCGGATTCACCGGCGATACCCAGGATTTCACCCTGCTTCATGGAGAAGCTCACATTGGTCACCGCGTGGGTCTTGTCGCCAAAGCGGCCCAGGTAGTAGAGGCTCAGGTTTTCGACTTCAAATACATTTTCAGACATTTTCTAAACCTCCTACTTGCGAAGACGCGGGTTAAAGACGCCTTCCATGGAAGTATTGATCAGGAACAGCGCAAACACCGTCAAGGTAATGATGATGGTGGCGGGCAAGAAGGCGATCCAGATGCCGTCGGAAAGGGCACCGTTGTCCTTCGCCTGGTTCAAGATGATACCCAGAGAAGTGGAATCCAGAGGACCAAGGCCGATCATGGAGATGGAGGCTTCGGAAAGGATACCGGAGGACACCTGCATGATGAACACCATGAACACGTAAGAAAGCAGGTACGGAAGCACATGCTTGATAACGATCGTGAGCGTAGACGCACCGTTGATCTTTGCAAGGGAGATATGGTCACGGCTGCGCAGCGAAGAAGCCTGGGCACGCACCGCACGGGCAGACCAGCTCCAAGCCGTAAGGCCGATGATAAGACCAATCAGCGTCAAAGAACGGCCGTCCTTAACAGCAGAGCTGATAAGCACGAGAATCACGAACTGCGGAATCACGATGAAGATGTTGGTGAGCATGTTCAACACTTCGTCGATCCATCCGCCGCGGAAACCGCCAAAGAGGCCGATAAGCACACCGATGGTGGTAGCGATGATGCCCGCCACAAGACCCACGTAGAGGGAGCTGCGGAGGCCTTCGATCAAGAGAGACACGTAGTCACGGCCCAGGTGGTCGGTACCCAGCAGGTGTTCGCCGCTAGAACCCGCATAGGGCCCAGCCACGATGTCACGAGCGTTGATGTCCACATGGTAGAACACGGGGCCAAACAGCGCAATCAACAGGGTAATAATGAAAATCGAGATACCGATGACAAACATCGGGGACTTGAGAAGGTTTCTTATTAGTTTTCCCATGATTACTTACCTCCCATCTGGAGACCGGCCTTGACACGGGGGTCAAACACCGCAATCAAAACGTCAACGGCAAAGTTAGCCACGAGCACGCAGGTCGAAATCATCAAAGTACAACCCTGAATGGTTGCGTAGTCGTTCTGCTGGATAGCGGTAAGCATCGCCATACCGAGACCCGGGTAAGAGAAGATCATTTCGGTAATGAGGGCGCCGCCCACCATGGTACCGAGGCTCTGGGCAAGACCGGTGAGCTGCGGAAGCATGGCGTTACGGAACACGTAGCTGATAATCTTGCCTTCGCGAAGTCCGAGCCACTTGGCGTACTTCATGTAGTCGGTACCCAGTTCGTAGATGGACATGGAACGCATACCCGTTGCCTGACCAGAAAGCAGGATCGGGAACACCGAGAAGAAGGGCAGAATGTAGTACCAGCCCACACTCTTGATGCAACCCCAGGAGAAGCTCAGCTCCGTAATGTCGGGGCTATAGGCGCCCATGGCAGGGAACCAGCCCAGAGTGATGGAGAAGAGCGCCACCAGAAGCATACCGAACACGAAGAAGGGAATGCCGTTCAGGAACATGGCGCAGGGGAAGAACACCTTGTCGAAGATGCCACGCTTGTAGGCAGCGAAGGCACCCAGCAGGTTACCGATAATCCAGCCGAGGATAATGGTGGGAGCCTGGATAAGGAGCGTCCAAGGAACGGATTCCTTGATGATGTCCACCACCGGCTTCGGGTACTGGCTGTAAGAGATACCAAGGTCACCCTTGAACACGTTCTTGATGTAGACCAGGAACTGGGAGAATCCAGAAGCAAGGCGGGGGTCGGCCTTCTTGACCACTTCGTCCACCATGACGGTGTCCTGGCGTTCGGCCTGGTACTGTTCCATCACCGGAACCTGTTCCACCTTGGCCACCTTCTTCTTGGTCTTCGGGTCCTTTTCCATCACAGGCTTGCCCTTTTCGTCGAGCACCGGCTTTTCTTCGAACACCGGGTTACCCTCGGCGTCCACCACCTGGCGCTCCAGCATCTTGGGCGTGCCGTCTTCGTTCACTTCCTTGACGGTCTTCAGCACAGGGGCGCCGTTTTCGTCCAGCTTTGCCACCTTGATGGTCTTCACCTGGCCGTTGGCATCCACCTCGGGGTCGTAGATCACGTTACCCTGGTCGTCCAGTTCGGCCATACCGAAAGCCTTGAGCAGGCCTTCTTTCTTGAGCTTGGCTTCTTCGGGCGAAAGGCCCTGGGCGGCCTTACCCATAATGATGTCCACAGGGTTGTTCTCACCCATACGGGGCAACGTAAAGTTAATCGCCACGGCGACAACAAACGTCAAGAGATACCAGAATCCCTTCTGCAGGACATAGCGCAACATTGGATATTGTTTAAGCATTTGTCGTCCTTTTATTTAGCAAGCTTGAGGTTCCAAAGAATCTTGGTGCCGGAGGCAATCCACGGGAGCTGTGGCGGAGCGTAGGGGTTTTCGGCGGTAGGCCAGTTGGTCCATACGCGGTCGCTGAATTCGTAGAACTGTTCGGGCAGGTAAACCAGCGGAATGGAGGGCTGGTCTTCCATGAAAATCTTGTTGAGTTCGCGGTAAGCCTTCGCGATTTCTTCGGGGTCGTTCATCAGGGGGATCGCCGACAGGAGCTGGTCCACTTCGGGGCGGAACTCAGGAGTGCCCGGCTGGTTGTAACGACCGATGTTGGTACCGGCCCAGGCGCCAAGAGGCTGCCAGTCGCGGCTGGACATAACTTCATTGAATCGGCTCCACGGCAGAGACGGGGACACGTCGGCAGAGGGCTTGTCCATGAGCAGGTCAAAGTTACCCGTACCCTTGGCAGGCCAGTACTGACCGCCATCCACAAAGCCTTCACGCACGTCGATACCGGCCTTACGCATACCTTCTACGGCGATGGTCACCATGGCTTCCCAGTCGGTCCAACCGGCAGGGCTCGTGATGAACAGCGTGGGGAGCTTTTCGCCCTTGGCATTTTCCATGTGGTCAAGAGTTCCATCGCTCTTCCATACAGACTTGAAGCCCGCTTCGGAAAGCATCTGCTTCACGGTGCTCAAGCGTTCGTTCTCGTCGGTAATGGCGAGGTTCACGCCGTACTTCTGGGCGTCTTCGTCATTGATGTACTTGCCTTCGAGGCCGGTAGGCATAATCAGGCCCGGCTTCAAGGTAGAGGTGTAGTTGGAAACGGCGAACTGGCGGATAGCGGTGTAGTCGATAGCCGTTGCCAGAGCCCTACGGAAACGCTTGTCGTTGAGCGGTTCCTTCATGGTGTTGATCATGAGCATGGGCATAGCGCCAGGAGCAAAGTAAGGCGGTTCGTTGAACCAAGTATGCACGCCGCGCTTGCGCCAAATGCGGGTCACGAAGCTCATAGAAGCATCGAGGTTACCCGTGGTGAGAGCGATGGTGTTTGCATCGTTGCTCTTGTAAATGGGGTGAACCACGTACTTAGGAGCGGGGAGCTTGCCGTCGTGGAGGGCGGCATTGCCCCAGTAGTCGTCACGACGCTGCAAGATAATCTTGTTGGGGTCGGCGGACATGATATTGTAGGGGCCAGAAACCACCGGGTTCTTGTCCATGGTGAGTTTCTTGACTTCGTCGAGACCCTTTTCGGCAATCAGCGGCTCGAACACGTGGGCCGGAGCGATACGGATTGCCTGAAGCAGGTCGCGCACAGACAGCGGGTTGTTCCTCTGGGCCTTGTTCACGATAAAGGCCAGACGTTCGCCAATCATCTTGCGTTCGGCGGTGGAGTCCTCGGATGCCGGTTCGGCGTAAAGGGTGTCCACATGAATGTCGGAAATCTGTTCGGAGGTGTTGATAGAGCCCTTGGTGAAAATGAACTTCACGTCGTTGGAGTTCACCTGCACACCGTCGCTCCACTTGGCAGCGGGGTTCAGGGTAACCACGATGCTGTCGTTATTGGAGAGGTCTTCGTCCAGGTGTCCCAGAAGGTCCTCGATCTGGCCGTTCAAGGTGTTATAGGTAATAAGCGGTTCGTAAACCAGGTTAAAACGACCACCCACGGGCCAGGCAGCCATCCAGCTTTCGGCAAGGGGGTTGAATGTCGCGGGAGCGCCCCATTGCTGACCGGACAGGTAGAGCGTCTCCTGGCGGGGAAGCGCACCTTCGACCTGGTCGCTTCCGCAGCCCGAAAAGACGATACCACTTGCCGAGAGAGCCAAAAGCGTCTTGGCAGTAGATTTCATAGCAATCATTATATCCTCATTTTATATAGCCAAAAACGGCATCGATGAAAATCGTTTTTAATCTAGTTTATTTATGGCCAAAAATTCACGGCAAAAAAATTTTTTCTGTTTACAAGGCGTTGAGCATCGGGGCGTTGTAAAAATTTGTTTAGGAATGTTTACAAAGTCCCTTCTGTTTTTTGCTATTTTCCTGCTATGGATCTTCTCGAATTTCTAAAACCGATGCCGGTCGTGGGCATTCTCCGCGACATTCCCCAGGGCGCCGAAGAAGCCTGCGTAGAAACCGCCGCCAAGTGCGGACTCAAGGCCATCGAGGTCACCATGAACACCGCCGGTGCTACCAGCATTATCAAGAAGCTCAAGGATTGCGCCGGTTCTTATGGAATCTTGGTAGGAGCAGGCACGGTCCGTCACGAAAGTGACCTGGAAAAGGCCGTAAACGCCGGGGCCGAATTCATTGTGACCCCCAACACCCGCAAAGAAATTATCCGGCTTTCCAATACGGCAGGAATCCCCATCATTCCGGGAGCGCTATCCCCTACAGAAATCCAGAAGGCCTACGACCTGGGCGCTGCCGCCGTGAAGGTTTTCCCGGTGAACTGCGTGGGCGGGCCCGATTACATCAAGGCCCTGCGAGGGCCCTTCCGTGATATTCCCTTGATGGCCTGTGGCGGCGTAAATCCGCAGAATGCCAAGGCCTACATGGAAGCGGGAGCAAACCTTGTCTCCTTCGGCGGGAGCATCTTTAATCCGACACTCATGTCAAGTGGCAACTGGGACGAAATAGGCCGACGGCTCAAAGAATTGCTTGCCGCCTGCGCATAGCGAGATGACCAATGTGCAATGAGTAGTGAGTTTTGAGTAGTCAGTTGTGAGTCTTTATAATCACACCTCTCATTACCTTCCAGCGTGCATCTTCTTTTTGCACTCGTACATGGAAGCGTCGGCGCTGTGGAGCATCTCGTCCATGTCCTTATAGACCTCGCCGGAATAGGCGATACCGTAGGCAAAGGAGACTTTCTGATCTACGATGGTGATGTCGCCCACCGCCTTCTGCATGCGTTCCGCACAAATTAACGCCCCCGCCTTGTCGGTATCGGGGCAAAGCACCATGAATTCGTCGCCACCCATGCGGAACAGCACATCGGATTCGCGAAGCAGATCCTTGCAGGCCTTGACCACGGCGCGGAGCAGCAGGTCCCCGGCCTGGTGACCGAATTTGTCATTGACCGTTTTGAGACCGTTCAGGTCAAAATAAACCATGGAGAAGTGCGTCCCATAACGCTTGCTGCGGGAGAACCATTCGCGCAGGGTGTAAATGGCGTGCCTGCGGTTGTAACTCTGGGTCAGGTCATCAGTGAGGGAAATGTCACGCAGGTACTTGAGGGTACGGCAAAGACGGATATGCACGTTGATACGGGCAAGCAAAATCTCGGTAGGCGAATGCTTGCACACAAAATCAGAAGCCCCGGCATGGAATCCCTTGGTAATGCTGTCGGAATCTTCCCTGCTGGTGAGGAATATGATAGGCAAATCATCCAGGGCGTGCTTTTCGCGGATACGCAGGCAAACCTCGTAACCGTTTAGGCTAGGCATGTTAATGTCCAGGAGTACCAGGTCGAAGGTTCCCTTTTCCAATAGGGCAAGGGCTTCTTCGCCGGAGGTTGCGGCCACCACCTTGTAACCCACCTGGGTCAAAAGTTCCCCGTTCTTTTCCAGGATTTCGGTGCTGTCGTCTACGATGAGAATCTTTTCTTCTTTCATGTACTCCCCCTATAAAAATTCCAAGGATGGAGCCTTCTCGATTAGGCCAAGCTTTGCAGCATACCCAAAAAAGCACTCCAAGGATTTTTTTCGTTCGTCTGTAAAATGATAATCTATAATTTTATAGTAATCAAGTACCGATTTCTTGTCGAGATTCACGGGAAATCTGGAAATCCAGCGGTCCAGAGCGGCAGCAGGGTCGGTACGAAAAGACTCCACGCTTTTTTCCGTTTCTTGTAGATATTGCTCCAGAACGGGCCGAAGCTCCGGCTTTAAAGCCGACTTCTCGATAATCCACGCCCCAAACACAAAAGGCATGCCCTGCCAGTCCTGCCACAGGGTTCCTAGGTCGTAGCTGTAAGGGAACCGACGGCGTTCCGCTTCTTCCAAGGCCAAGTCCCCGATAAGCAGACAGGCATCGTCGGTGGCTTCGGCGGCAAGGCCGCCGGTATATTCGGTGCGCACCCGGAAACGTTCCGAAAGCAGAATCTTCAGCAGGGCCACAGAGGTCTGGCTCTGGGAGGTAAGCCGCACCGTCTTGCCGTCAAGGTCCTCGATGGGGAACCTTGAAAAGAGCTTTACGGAACGGACCTCGAAGGAGCAAGAGGTACAAAGCCTGGGCGACAAGACAAAGGCGCCCGGTTTCTGGGCAAAAGTGATCGAAGAGGCTGGGGACAAATGAATCGCGCCCTCCCTAAGCCCTCTGCTGTGCTTGCTGGGCGGACCGTCCACAAAACGCACACGGGGGAATTCCTGCTCACGACCCAAAAAGCCGTGAAAGAACGGCGCACAGACCAAAAAAGGAATTCGACCCACCAATAAATCCATGGAAAAAAATTAACTTTTGGCGGTGGCGTTTTGTAGGCCGCAAAACAATTAACCGAAAAATAAAAGATATTGGCTAAGGAATAATGGCTGTATTTCACGTGAAAAAGACGTCCCTGGGCGAAGACAAGACCAGTCTCGTGTTCAAGGGCAAGATTATCGAAGGGCCCATCAGCAAGGGCATGACCATGGAAATCCCCGTGACGGGCGAAACCGTGATCAAGATGAAGATTTACGATGTGGTCCAGTTCGACAAGCAGAAGGACGAAGACAAGAAGGTGGGACTGGTGGTTGACTTTTACAACCTGCCCGACGACCTGGAAGTGGTCCAGGACCTGAACATCGCCGACGAAGACCTGAACATCGTCAATGAATAACTTTACGCCGTCAATTCCGGCGGCATAACCAACAGAGCAAAAGATGAAAAAAGAAAGGCTACGGGGAGTGAATTTGGGTGGCTGGTTCAGTCAGGTTGACTGTATCGAAGAAAAGGACCCTGTAGGTTTTCCGGGGCTCGTGCCCCACATCAAGACTTTCCTCGGGGTGGAAGACTTCAAGCGCATCCGCGAGGCGGGGTTCAACCACGTGCGCCTGCCCGTGGACTACTTCAACCTGTTCGAGACCGACGATGCCAGCAAGCCAAACGAAGAAGTGTTCGGCCTTCTGGACAAGGCCCTCAAAGAAATCCAGGCCGCAGACCTGGACGTGATTTTGGACCTGCACAAGTGCCCCGGTCATGACTTTCACCTGGGTTGCTCTACGGAACAGGCTTTCTTTGCAGACCCTGCCGCCCGTAAAAAGACCTGCGACATCTGGGCCTACATGGCCGAACGCTACAGCGGTGAGAGCCGCGTGATGATGGAACTTTTGAACGAACCCGCCGGAAGCGATTCCAAGGTATGGGACAAGGTGAAGGACGAAATCTTCCGGGCTATCCGCAAGCACGCTCCCAAGAACACCATCGTGGTGGGCAGCAACAAGTGGAACAGCGCCAAGGAATTCGAGTTCCTGACTCCCATGGACGACGACAACGCCATCTACAGTTTCCACACCTACACTCCGGTGACATTCACCCATCAGGGGGCTGCCTGGATCCAGGACCCGTTCTTCCACATCGAGCGCCCCTGGCCCGGCGACTACGCCGCTCCGCAGGGAGATGCAGAAACACGCCTGAACGTGGAATACGGCAAGTGGGACAAGGCACGCCTGCAGGCGAGCATCCAGAACGCTCTGGATTTCCGCGCCAAGTACGACCTGCCGGTCAGCTGCAACGAGTTCGGAGTCTATGTGCAAGTGCCCCGCCAGTACCAGCTGGCCTGGATGCGGGATTTCCTTGACATTCTGCGTGAAGCCGACGTGGGCTACAGCTACTGGAACTACAAGAACCTTGACTTTGGCCTGGTATCGAAAGGCGAGTCACTGCACAACAGCCTTGCGCAGTACAACAACCCGGAACGCCTGGACAAGGAACTGATGGAAATGCTTGCCCGCGGGTAGCTAAGAATAAACGAAATCGTCTTAATCAAGAATTAGACAATTAAATCTACGACTAGGTAGATCGCAAGAGCGATGCTACAGACGCTGATGAAGTTCTCGATGAACTTGTTTCCTTTTTTGCGCTGCAAAAAACTGCCGCAGTAGCCGCCGAACCAGGCTCCTACCGCCATGATGATGGCGATGGGCCAGTCGATCTTGCCCGCGAGTCCGAGAGCGATGGTGCTCATGCAGAGGAACACGGTGGTGAGGGCGTTCTTGAGGGCGTTCACGTGGATAGGGTCGAGGCCGGTGTACCGCGTGAGGCTGAAAATCTGGACAAAGCCCACGCCCACCTGGACGATGCAGCCGTAGATGGCCACGCAGCAAAAACCCAGGGCCCCTTTCCAGGTGAGTTTTTCGGGAGGGGTTGCGGGGGGCTTGCCGAAGATGTCTTTGCGGAGGCGGCTCATGACCACCACGAGGCAGATGACTGCGGCGAGGATGGCCTGGAAAGCCTTGTCGCCGATGCGAACCAGGAAGAGGATGCCGATGCAGGCCCCGACGATGGTGGGAATCAACAACTGGAAGAAAATTTTCTTGTTGAGGTAGCCGTGACGGGCGAGGTTTGCCACGGAACTGATGTTTCCGATGATGAGGCCGATGCGGTTGGTGCCGTTTGCCACCGTGGCGGGCATGCCAAGGAATATCATGATGGGCAAACTCAGGGTGCTTCCGCCGCCTGCGATGCTGTTGATGAGGCTAACGATTGCGCCGAGCACGAAAAAAGCGGGATACTGGCCGTATTCCCACCAGGTGGCGTCCATCATTTGGCAAGTTCCTTTTTCAGAAATTCCATGTTGTCGAGAACCTTCTGCTTTTGGCTATAGTCGGGATATTCCACCAGGCAGTTGTCCAGGGAATCGATGGCATCCTTGAGCAGGGACTTTTTGTTCTGTTCATCTTTTTGCTTTTGGGACTTGGTGAACAGCTGGCTTGTCACCTTGCGCTGCTTGTTGCAGTAAGCGTCAGCCAGGGTGTTGTATTTTTCGAGGGCCTGTTGCCGCAAATTGCTGAACATTAACTTGTTCAAAAGCTCCTTGGCCTGGGGGAATTTTTCTTGACGGGTCAGGGTGTCGGCCTGGGCGAGGGCCTGGGCGGGGTCGTGCTTTGCCCAGTAATCCTTGGCCACGGAATCGGCGACGGCGGCAAGTTCTGCGATTCTTGCGGCGAGGGCGGCGGTCTGCAGGGAATCTTCGAAATCCCGGTAGCGCAACTGGAACTCTTTCAGCTTTGCCTGGGCCGCATTGAATTCGGCATGGCCTTCGGCAAGAACCCTGATTTCGGAAAGTTCGCGGCGGGCCTTTTGCAGAGTGTTGGTGTAAGCCAGCTTTTTCTGTTCGCCAGCCCAGGCTACAAGGGAATCACCAGGAGCGAGGGCAATGAGGCTGTCGGCGGTTTCGGCCACAAGGCTATAGGCGGACTGGGCCCGGTTCATGTTCTGGATTTTAAGGACCATGGGGTCGAACTGCTTGGACTTTTCGGCGCGGGTCTTGCCGAACTCGTTGAGCAGGGAATCGGCGCGACGCTCCCACTGGAGCCAGAGGGGCTTGATGACGCGGAAACGCTCCAGGTAGGCGGTGGCGGAATCGGTGTAGCCTGCACGGTACAGGGAGTCAGCGAAAGCGAAGACCTCATCGACCAGAGCAGGGAACGCCATGTAGGGGTCCAGAGGCCGCGACGCTGTTTCAGCGGGCTGGTTCATGCTCTGAATGCCGGTTTGATCTGCGCCGAACTGGGCTGACGATGTTTCTGCCCCGGGGATGTTCTCGGGTGTGGAAAGACGGTAGTTGTCCAGCTGCCGGGAGTTGAACATGACAGCGGACTGCTGAGCCGCCTGTTGTCCGGAAGGTCTCGATTCAGTTGAGGAAGGTGCGGACGCCTCGGACGAAGGTTGCTCCGTCGCAGCGGCCGGTGCGGACGCTTCCAAAGCAGGTGCAGGCGTTTCTGATGCTTGCGAGGACGGTGCAGATGCAGGCGAGGAAGGCCCATTCTCAGGCGAGGACGGTGCCGGGGCCGTTCCTGCGCAGGCGGCAAGGAGCGAGAGAAAAAGTGCAGATGCAAGCAGTCGTTTCATAGTCAAATTTCTCGGTTTTTATTCCCCAGCTTCCAGCGGGACGAAGGCGTTGCTTCCGTCTAGGTCGGCAGGCAAATCCCAGTCGTCGTCCTTGGGCATGGCGGCAGGAGCGGGGGCTACCGGAGATTGCTCCGTCGCTGCTGCAGGAGCGGGGGGTGCCGAAGGTTGCTCCGTCGTAGCGGCTGGAGCTTGAACGCCGGACGGTTCTGCGACCGCCCCGGATTGCGCAGGTGCGGCCGAAGCTTCGGTCTGTGCAGCCTCGCCGTCTTCGACGGGGACGATTGAAAGTTCGGGCGCGGGTGCAGCCTCTGCAGAGGCAGTGCTGTCTGTGGCGGCCTCGGCAACGGCGGCCCTGAAACCGGGAACCTCCAGCCACGGGAGGGTGCGGCCTGCAGAAGCTTCGGATTCTGGAAGGACAAAGCCCGTCATGGGGTCCACCTTCAGCTCACCCCGCTCGTTAGGCAGTACCAGCGGGACTTCGCCTGTGGCCAGCATGGAAATGTCAAAGAAGTCGATGTGCTCGGGAATGCCCTGAATGTCGATTTCTTCTTTGGCAAAGGATGCCCACTGGGGCAGGCCACCCGATGCACCTGCGATGCGGGTGCGGCCCGATTTTAGTGGTTTGTTGTCGTCGAAGCCCACGTAGCTTCCGATAGCCACTACGGAATCCAGCGCGATGCCGTTCTGTTCGGCCACGTAAGTGGGAAGCGCTCCCATGAAGGCCACGTTGCGGTAATCGTTGGTGGTACCCGTCTTGCCCATCACTGGGAAACGAAGCGTAGTGGAACGGTCTTCGCTTGAAACAGAAAGGTTTGCCACCTGGCTCCTGGCCGTACCGTTGGTGAACACGGAGCGAAGCATCACCGCCATCTGGGACGTGACCGTATCGGAAAGCACCTGCTTGGTCTCCACCTCGTTCCTGAAAATCACGCGACCGTCACGATTCTTGATTTCCTTGATAAAGCAGGGGTCGGCCCAGTCGGCATCCAGGCACTTGTAAACATTGCCGGTGAGCAAGGTCTGATAGGCCGTGGTGATTTCGCCAAGGGTAATCTCGTTTACGCCCAGGGGCATGCTGAATACTTTTTGCAGTTTCTGATGAATGCCGATTTCGTTTGCGAAGCGGGCGTATTCCGCCATGGAGAGCGCCCTGCGGAAATCGGGCCAGTAGCGGAGCTGGCTCAATTCCAGGTAGTCCTTTTCGGAATCGACAGGCTCCATCATGGTGGTGAGCCGCTTGAAATCGGCCAGGCTGAAATTCGGGAAAAGCGTCACCGAATCCATGGGCGGGAGAGTGGCCTCTACATCGGGGTCCAGGCTCTTGGCTTCGCGGGCACGCAAAATTTCGGCGTAGTTCTTGTAGTTGTGGTTCAGGTACTTGATGAGGGTTTCGTCTTTCTTGGCCTGCTTGACGCCTATATCCGTAAAGGTTCCGTAGCGCAAGTTCAGCACCGCACGAGCGCGGGCGGACTTGCCCTCTAGCCTGTAGCGCTCTGCAAGAGCATCGCGGGCGCGGGTAAACTCGATTTCCCGCTTGGATTCTTCTTTCAGGGTGAGGCCGAACTTGTCACGAAGCCGCTCGAAATATTCCTTGCGTTCTTCGTCGGCATCTTGGGCAAAGCCGTTCTGGGCCGCCACTTCGGCAAACTCGTTACTGTCCAGCTTGTCTAGCAAGTGTTCCAACAGCCAAATGCTGGCGATGTTTTCGGAACGGGTGGTGGCCCAGGCGATGGTCACCACGTCGCCCTTGTTCTTGTGGTCGGGCCGGGGGAAATAGAACTGGTTCACGTACTGGAACACGTTGAACTCGTTTTCCAGCTCGTCCATGTAGTTCCAGTGGTGTTGCAGGGCCAGCGCATAGAGCAGGGGTTTCCAGCTAGAACCAAGCTGACGAACCGCCTTGAAGCTACGGTCATAACCCGTGTTGTGGAAACCGCCCTGGCTTGCAAGCACCATGCCGTTCTGGATAGCCACGAGACCGCCCTGCAGCACGGGTTCTGTTTCGATCTTGCAGGGGGCGTAGCCCTCGATCATGTTTTCGTCCAGCACGCTCACCAGAAGGATTGCGCCCGGTTTCAGCTGGGAGGCGAGAATCTTGTTCACATCGCCGCCTACCTGGGCTGCAAATTCCTTGACCGCGGCCTCCGTGACGACACCCTTCAGCTGGCCAAAGTCCAGCTTCAAGGATTTCAGCTTGCCCTTGTCGTCGTAGAAAACGCTATCTACGGCACCGTAAAGGTAATCGCCCTTGCGAGCACTCTGGGCGCGGTTTGCAAACTGGGCCTTGGGGAGCACGAACCCGCCCAACTGCATCTGGAGGTTGCTGATATTGTTTTGCAGGGCCCGCTTGGCGGCATCCTGACTCTTGGCGTCTAGGGTCGTGACGATTTCCAGCTGGGCCTTGCGCCAGTCGTCAATGCCTTCGCCCTCGAAAAGTTCCTTGAAATATTCGCTGTCCAGGCGTTCTTCCAGCCGCTCCAGCGTGGTGCTCATGCTGAAGCGGAAATTCCCGTGGTTGAATTCCAGCGGGCTAGCGAGTGCCTTGTCCATGTCCTCTTGCTCGATGTAGCCTTCTTCTACCATGCGAGAAAGCACGTATTGCAGGCGTTCTGCACCCCGGGCGATAGCCCGGTCACGGCGTTCCTTGTTGCGCTGGATAAAGGGGTCGTAGTTGAAGGGGCCCTTCACGGAACCTGCGATAAAGGCGCATTCGGCCAGGGTCAGGTCCTTAAGTTCCTTGTTGAAGAAATACTGGGCCGCAATGGCAACTCCCTTGCCCGTGCCCGAAACGTGGAACTGGTTCAGGTAGAACTCCAGGATTTCTTCCTTGGAAAAGTGCTTTTCCATGCGGAGCGCGTTGATCAGCTCCTTGCCCTTTTCCTTGACAGAACGTTCCTCGCGGCCAAAGATGTTCTTGACCGCCTGCTGGGTGAGGGTGGAACCGCCCTGCCGCATGTGCCCGCTTTTCAGGTTCGAAACCATAGCGCGGGTAAAGCCGTACAGGCTGAATCCGTCGTGGTTCCAGTAGCCCGCGTCTTCGGCGGCCACCAGGGCGTTCACGATGTTCACGGGAATGTCGCCGTAGGGCACATACACGCGGTGGTTGGCATCGAAAAATGCGCCCAGAAGATTGTCACCGTCGCGGTAGAACACGCGGGTCTCGCCGGAAAGCACCTGCAGGATAGTCTTGCGGTTGAACTGGTTGTCGGGGTCCTTTTCGGGCAGAATCTTGAAAACGACAATGTAGAGGGGGATGCAGCAGATGAGGCCCACCAGGGCAAATGCCGCCATAATCTTGAGTAATTTTATTAGAAGCCGCACCATTATAGCCGCAATTTAGCTTTTTTGGCGGGCTTTTTTGGGCAATTTTGGGCATTCACCCTTGAAAAACTGCGGATTTTTATGTAAAATTGGAGTCCCCAAGATGGGAAGGTGGCCGAGCTGGCCGAAGGCGCGTCCCTGCTAAGGACGTATAGGACTTAATCCTATCGCGAGTTCGAATCTCGCCCTTCCCGCTGAAAGCCCCGGACTTGAGAAATCAGGTTCGGGGTTTTCTTTTTGAGAGCGAAGGCGCGGGCTTTTTCGCGAACTTTCCTATATTTTGGGCATGAGTCTAAAGCAAATTATCGCTCCCAGCGTGTTGAACGCGAACTTTTTGGAACTGGGCAAGGGCCTGAACGCCATCGAGAACGGCGGCGCGGGCCTTGTGCACCTGGACATCATGGACGGACACTTTGTGCCCAACATCAGCTTTGGTCCGGGCATTTCGGCCTGCGTGGGCAAGGGCACCAAACTCCCGCTGGATTGTCACCTGATGATCGAGAATCCCGAAAAGTACGTGGGCGAATTTGCGAAGGCAGGGGCAAGCATCATCAGCGTGCACGCCGAGACCACCAACCACCTGGACCGCCTGCTCCACCAGATAAAGGAACTTGGCGTAAAGCCCGCCGTGGCCATCAACCCGGCAACTCCCCTGGAAAGCATCAAGTGGGTGCTGGACATCGTGGACATGGTGCTCATCATGTCGGTGAACCCCGGCTTTGGCGGCCAGAGCCTGATTCCCTATTGCCTGGACAAGATTCGCGAACTTCGCCAGCTGAAACCCGAACTGGATATCCAGATTGACGGCGGCGTAAAGCTGGACAACATTCTCGCCTGCAAAGAAGCGGGCGCCAACGTGTTCGTGGTAGGGAGCGCCATTTTCGGAACTGCCGACCCCGAGTCCACCTGCCGGGAATTCGTGAAGAAAGTTTCTGTGTAAGAGCAACCCACTGCCCTTAAAAAGCATCTAAAGGTCATGAATATCACGAAAGCCTCCTTGTTTGGGATTTTAGCGGCAGCGGCACTTTTGCATGCTGCTTCGTCTTGGACTTTGGAGGCCTGCCTCAAGCAGGCGGCCGAAAAGAGCCTTTCGCTGGAAACGGCTAAGCTCCGGGAGCAGCAGGCTCAGGTAAATGTCAAGCAGGCAAAAATCGGGCATTACCCCACGGTTTCGGCCAGTATCCAGAATACCCTTTACGACCACCCCTTTGTAGACCAAGAAGACCATTACCGCCTGAACCTGGGCCTGAACGGCTCCGTGACCCTGTGGGACGGCGGCGCCACCAGCCTGAACGTAGAGGCCAAGGAACTGAGCCGGGAGGCGGCGGAACTTTCTACCCTGCAGACCAAACGCACCGTACAAGAAAACGTGCTGAACGCCTACATGAGCCTGCTTCTGGCCAAGGAAAACTTGCGGACGGCGGATTACGCGGTAGAAGTGGCCCAGGCGGAATTCGAATACTTTACGAACCTCTACGGGGTAGGTTCCGTGACCAAGAAGGACCTGACCCAGTCCGAGGCCAGCGTGCTCCAGAAACAGGCGGCAAAAATTGCGGCCGAACTGAAGGTCTCTACCGCAAGGACCACGCTCCGGCAGCTGCTGGAACTGCCCGAGACCGAAGAGTTCGACGTGTCCGCTCCCGAAATCAACATGAACAATCCGGATTCCTTGCCGCCCCTGCCGGAATACGGCGAGCTGCAGGCCCGCATTCGTGCGGCTCACCCCGGGCTTAAATCCGACAGCATTTCTGTGAAGGCCGCCCAGAAGAACACCAAGGTGGCGGGCAAGACCAGCTCTATCTCCGTGACCCTGGGGGCAAATTCCAGCACAGGCTTGCAGGCCTGGGAATCCAAGGGCTACAAGGACCAGCTCAAGTACGGCTGGCAGAATTCCTTGACCCTCGGGATCAACATTCCCATCATCGACGCGGGGGCTACCGCCAACAAGGTGCTGCTGGCCCAGGTGAACGAGGCGGAGACCCAGGTGGGCCTTCAGGAGACGGCAAAGAATTTGGAAAACAGCATCGAGAAGCTCTACCTGAACGCCCTTAGCGCCGATCTGCAGTGGAAGGCTGCCGTCTTGCAGGTGGCCGCCGAGCAGGAGGCCCTGAAGGTGGCCGAAGAGCAGCGCAGGCTGGGGGCGCTGACCTACACCGATTACCTGAACCAGAAAAACAGCCTGGAATCGGCGCAGGTCGCCCTGAACAACGCCAAGTACACGAGCCTCCTTTCCCGCAAGCTTCTGGACCTGTACCAGGGCCTGCTGGACCAATAAGTAACGCTTAAAAACAAAACGTCCCCCTGTTTCTTACCTGAAACAGGGGTGTTTCTTATTGAAAGGGAAAGGGGCGGGGATCTCCCGTTTTTACCCCAAAAACGCCATTTTTTGCCGTTTCATGGCCATTTTTTCCGAATGGGTGCCGTCCTCTACAAAAATTGGCACGGCCTTTGCATATAGGAGTGTGAAAACAAAAAAACGGGTCCCCGGCCAAGGCAAACCGCCAAGGCCAGGGACCCACAACCAGTGAGGTTAAAATTATGCTCAATACTCAGATTCTTCCTTCTGCTTTCTATGGTCTCCAGAACTTCCTCGACAACTTTAACGCTTGCAACGCTCAGGGCGAATGCGCCTACACTCCCAAGGCCGACTACTACGAAGTGGACAACGGCTTTGTGCTAGAGGTGGAGTTGCCGGGCGTCAAGAAAGAAGACCTGGACGTGCAGGTAGAAAAGAACATCATCACCGTCAAGGCCACCCGTGCCCGCAAGGATAGCAAGTACACCTACGAACGGAGCTTCCGCCTGGCCGACGACATCGACCCCGAGAACATCAAGGTCTCGTTTGAAAACGGCGTGTTGACCTTCTCGCTAGCCAAGAAGCAGCAGGCCTCCGCACGCAAGCTGACCGTGGACTAACTCGGCGATTGTAACGATTCTTCATTGTGCTCCTTAAACACCAGGGACATCCGCAAGGATGTCCCTTCTTTTGTGTTGAGGGGGGGGGGGGGGGGGCTCCCCCTTCTAATGCCAGCAAGGCGTTTTTCATTTTGTGTAAAAAAATGTGCGGGTGCCATCCCCAGAATGCTGATTTTTTCGTTCCGAATCTCGCGCCTCGCGCCTCGAACCCCGAACCTCACATTCCCTATCTCCTAACCACCAGCCACTAACCACTATTTTCTATCTTTCCCCCCATGAACTATTCCATCCCTCAAGAAGTTTTCGTGAAGGCTGCCGAACAGTACGGCACCCCCCTCTGGCTCTATGACCGCGCCACCATCGAGAAGCGCGTCAAGGAGGTCCAGGTTTTTGACACCGTGCGCTTTGCCCAGAAGGCATGCCCGAACCTCTCCATCGTAGCGCTGGTGCGCAAGCTCGGTGGCGTGGTCGATGCCGTCTCTGCCGGTGAAATTGTGCGCGCATTGAAGGCGGGTTTCAAGGGTGGCCAGCAGAAGGGCAAGGCTCCCGAAATTGTCTACACCGCAGATATCTTCGACCGCGACGCGCTTGAACTCGTGAAGAAGTATGACATCGCGGTGAACGTGGGTTCGCCCGACATGATCCAGCAGCTGGCCGATTTCGGCGTGAAGTCGGAACTTACGCTCCGCGTGAACCCGGGTTTCGGTCACGGGCATTCCAGCAAGGTAAATACCGGCGGTCCGCTCAGCAAGCACGGCGTGTGGCATGAGCAGATCAAGGATTGCGTCAAGCTCGCGCAGGCAAACGGGATGTGGATTACCGGGCTCCACATGCACATCGGTTCCGGCTCCGACTTCGAACACCTCTCGCAGGTTTGTGACGCCATGGTGGACGCTAGCCGCCGCCTGGGCTCTCATTTGCGCACCATCAGTGCAGGGGGCGGACTCCCGATTCCGTACCACGAAGAAGACAAGGGCAACCGCATCGACGTGAATGCCTACTACAAGCTTTGGGACGATGCCCGCAAGCGTATTCAGCAGAGCATCGGCCACGAGGTTCACCTGGAAGTGGAACCCGGTCGCTATCTGGTGGCCGAAAGTGGTTACCTGATGGCCGAAATCCGCGCCGTCAAGAAGCAGGGCGACAACCTGTTCTACCTGCTCGACGCGGGCTTTACTGACCTGGTGCGCCCGAGCTTCTACGGCAGCTATCACGGCATTTCCATCATCGCCCGCGACGGTCGCGAGATGAACGAGATGGTCGACGCTGTGGTGGCTGGCCCGCTCTGCGAATCCGGTGACGTGTTCACGCAGGAAGAAGGTGGCTTCGTGGTGACCCGCAAGCTCCCGAAGGCAAAGGTCGGCGACTTGCTGATTCTCCATGACGCAGGCGCCTACGGGGCTGCCATGAGCAGCAACTACAACAGCCGCCGCTACGCCGCCGAGACCATGTACACGAACGGCGAACTCAAGGTCATTCGCGAAAGGCAGACTTTCGAGCAGCTGTTGCAGAACGACAGGGTTATTGACCTGTAAGCGAATAGGGCTATTCCTTATCGATAATCGCTATTGACTTTTCGTTTAACATTTTGTATATTACAAAATGTTAAATGGAGGTGCCTATGGAAAATCCCTTTGTTTTGCGCCCTTACGAAAGTGCTGAACTTTTTTGCGATCGCGAAAAAGAAACATGGGATATTATAGACGATTTGAAAAACGGCGTCAATGTGACGCTGATTTCTCCGCGTCGTTATGGCAAGACGGGGCTGGTCTACCACGTTTTTGATGAACTTGCCAAAAAACGCCCCTCCATGACACTCTGCTATTGCGATATTTACTCGGCCGATAATCTGGAGGGCTTTGTCAAGCTCCTTTCGGAATCCATTGTGGCAAATGTGAAGGCCGAACCTACGTTAAAGAAGTTCTTCTCGTTTTTTTCGGGAATTCGTCCATTGGTGTCGTATGACCCCGTTTCGGGTTCACCGCAGGTGAGCATTACGTACCAGAACGATGTGCAAAAACTTTCTACGCTCAAAAGTATTTTTGATTTTCTGGGTTCCCAAAAGAAGACATTTGTCATTGCTTTTGATGAATTCCAGATTATCCGCAATTTTAAGGGCGTGAATATGGAGGCGCTGTTGCGCACCTATATCCAACCGCTTAAAAATGTGCGCTTCGTGTTTTGCGGAAGCCAAAAGCATATTATGACGGATATGTTTGTGAACGAAAAAAGCCCGTTCTACGAAAGTACGCATATTGTTTATCTCGACAAAATCCAGCCGGATATCTATGGCGCGTTTATCAAGAAACTGTTTGGCATGGGGAGTCGTCGCATCGATGATGATGCTCTTGAGTTTGTGTTAGAGTGGACCCGTTGCCATACCTTCTATGTGCAGTATCTTTGCCATCGCTTGTTCCGTGATACTGGCAGGAAAATTACTTTGGCCGATGTTCGCCTGTCTTGTGCCGAAATCTTGCGCGAGGGAATGAATGGGTTCCTGGAACGCCGTAACTTGCTGACGGATAAACAGTGGCAGTTCTTGAAAGCCGTTGCCAAGGAAGGCTCCGTTGCCCAACCTACGGCGGGAAGTTTCTTGAACAAATATAAGCTGGGAACCCCAGCAGCCGTCAAGCGAATTGTCACGTCGCTTGTGGAAAAGGAACTCCTGCTTGAAACGCTCTCGCTAGAGGGCAGAAGCTACTGCGTGTATAACGTATTTTTGAGCCGCTGGCTTGAATCTAATTAACATTTTGTATATTACAAAATGTTAATTAGACATCCGTTTATAACATTAAAAGGAACCTATTTTGTTTGACCAGACCTCCATCCAAGCACTCTTACAGCAGGGCAAAGCCCAGGGCATCTTTAGCAAGGCCGTGGCAGGCTTTGTATTGCCCGACGGTTCGAGGCACGTCTTTGCGCTGGACACTGCCGAAGACACCCTCTTCGACATCGCCTCCCTCACCAAGGTCTGCCCCACCTCGACTCTCTCTCTGTGCAGCATTCTGCGGGGCGAGCTGGATGTTGACGCCAAGGTCACAGATTTCATTCCGGAGCTGCACACCAATTACCGGGACGACATCCGGATTTTCCACCTGCTGACCCACAGTCTGGACTACCGGGTGCCCATGAAGACCCTCCGGACGCTTCCGCCCGAAAAGATTCTGGAAGCCCTGTTCACCTACCAGTTCCAGATTCCGCCGGGCAAGGCCTTCAACTACGGAAACCCGCCCAGCGTGCTGCTGGGAATCGTGCTGAACCGCCTCACCGGAAAGTCCCTGCAGCAACTGGGGCAAGAGGCATTTTTCGAGCCGCTAAAGATGGAGCGTTCCGGCTGGGACCCGCTGGAACGATTCCCCAAGGAGCAGATCATGCCCACGGAAGAATGCGAATTCCGGGGCCGCACCATCCAGGGGGAAATTCACGACGAAAGCGCCTGGGTGCTCCGGAAGCTTTTCCCCGTAGGTTCTGCCGGCATGTTCAGCACCGTCCCCGACCTGCTCCGCTTTGTGCAGATGGTCTTAAACGACGGCGTCTTCGAAGGCAAGACCGTGGCTCCGGCCGGACTTCTTGACCTGGTAAGCCACAACGCCTTCGCCCCGGAGGTGGGTGCAGAAACGGCCCTGGGCTGGGAGTTGAACGCCGAACGGTTCATGGGGAGCCGCCGCTCCCCCCGCACCTTCGGAAAAACCGGTTTTACCGGAGCAAGCATCGTGGCCGACCCCGAAAAGGGAGCGGCAGCAGTCCTTCTCAGCAACTTCACCTGGCCCCACCGGGAACCCAGCGCCGACCGCATCAACCAGTTCCGTTCTGCCCTTTCGGACCTGTTCTTCGGGCAGGTCTAGGCGACGCTTCTTGTACCCCACGGTCTAAAACACCCCGGACAAAAACAAAAAGGTCCTGCCGAAGCAGGACCTTTCGAGTGGACGGTACTGGATTTGAACCAGTGACCTCTGCCGTGTGAAAGCAGCGCTCTAAACCAACTGAGCTAACCCTTTTTGTTGCGAAAAAAGGGCAAAAATGGAATCGGTAAAGGCGAAATGATGACAAAAAAGCCGCAATCCGCTTGCTGTAAACGGGTTGTTTGTCAGCAGATTTGTCACCATGAGGAAAGCCATGATGGAACCAATTCATTTGAGAAAAAGAGCCTTAAAAACCAAAGGAATCTATGAACTCTACTTCGATTACCAGGTAGCGCGTAAAAGAGTCCGCAAGTTCACCAAGCTGCATTGGATAAACGGCAATAAAGCCCATAACAACGCAGTAATGAGCCAAATTGAGCGTTTACGGCAAGAAATAGCCGATTCCCTGAGGGATGGGATATTTGCCGATGATGAAATCACCCTCGTCCAATACGCAAGGGTTTATAACAAGGGTTTTGCAGAGGAAACTATAAGAAGTCGAGAAAAGACGATAAAAACAGTAATCGAATTTTGCAAGGATGTTAAAATCTGTGATGTAAACCGACAATGGATGCAGCGCTATATACAATTCTTAAAAATGCGTAAAAATTCAGCTAATACTATAAGTTCCCGTTGTGCTTTCCTTAAAACCCTAATGCACAGGGCTTTTACCGATGGTATTATAAGGCGCCCCATAGATTTTAGCGGCTTAATACCCGCAGCTCAACATGAAAATGGCTGTGCATTGACCCTGGATGAGGTCAAAAAGCTAATCAAGACCCCACTATACCGAAGCGATGTTTCCTATGCTTTCTTGTTTTCCTGCTTCACTGGATTAAGAATATGCGATGTGCGGCGCCTGAAGTATGCCGACATACATGACGGAGTTTTAGAAGTGGTTATGCAGAAGACGAAAAAGCCCATAGTTATTCCCCTGACCCCAAATGCATTAAGGTTTCTTCCGCCTAAAAAAACAGGGGAGTCCTTGGTTTTCCCTTCTTTACCTAAACAATCGGGGCATCTCAATAGGATTCTGAAACGCTGGTCGAAGGACGCTCTAATCAGAAAGAGAGTCACTTTTCATACGGCTCGGAGAACCTTTGCTACAATCACAATGGAGTATTCTGCCAATATATACACCGTCTCCCAGCTGCTAGGCCATTCACGCCTGAACACTACCTTACTGTATGTGAATTGTGCCTTAGGAGAGAAAAAGAAAGCTGTGGAAAGCGTTCCTGTAATAACATAGAGGCTCGCTCGCTAGTTATTACCCATTACGGTACGTTTTTACATACGTATGGTGATAAAGCAGAGGATTAAAGCAAGTTTAACCCTCTGTAAGGTTGTTTGCGGTCCATATTTCCTTATGTGTCGTGTATAACCTGTATCGCCTTACGAGGCGCCTTTTACGGGGCATTCATCAGCGCTGGGCGCCATACTCTTGCACCGCCTTGTTCTCGGTCTATGGGCTAGTTTTTGGGCGATTCCCGCCCTTCTCCATAAACCGTTGAAAACAGCTTTTGAAATTCTCCATTTTGCCGTTGCTGCCTGGAAACATTCTTCTTTGGTAGAAGATTCGGAACTGCATAGCTGTTCAAATTCGTCAAGGTTTATGTCCCAGTTCGGGACGATTCTTGTGTCCATTCTCATCTTTGTTTTGGATAGCGCCTGGTCCATTTCTTCAGTTGTGGCTACAAGTAGCCAATGATGGACTTTTTCAGCTATCCAAGTGAAGTTCATTGGGTTATTCTCATCGGCTCCAGAATTCTCCGTTGTATTTCGAACAATCCAATCGACTTGTCTGATGATTCCGTCATAAGATAAAGTAGAATCCGTGTCCAAATCGATGTTGAAATAGGACGACAAAGCCCTTGCGTTGTAGCAGAGAGCGATAATTTGAAGGTCAACAATCTTGTGCCTTGAACCAACCCTGATTGGGTTCTCCTTGTTTTGCTTCAGGCATGTATTTTCCCAGTGGGCTATTGGGTAGCTTGCCTCTCTTGGCAAGTTTTTTCTATCAACGATTTCCTTGAGAATCCTTGGTGCTGAAATCAGGATAAAGGGTGCCTCAGAACGCAATTTCCGTTTACGAAACCATGTTTTATAGTCTGCTATATCTTGCCGCTGCTTACTACGAGCTGGTGTGAACTCTTCGGTCATGCAGGGGAGACAGGAAAGGTCTAGCCCCGTGTCTGCTATATCTTGCTGCTGCTTACTACGAGCTGGTGTTGACTCTCCATTCTTGCAGGGGGAAGAGGACTTTGGGAATTGGAGAAGTGGCTCAACGGTTACGTATTCAGCGAACCCCTTGAAGATAGAAGGGAAGTCGTTTAATGTGTACACAACCCCAATTTCACTTTCAGCCTTGTATGAACGGTGAAATAGTTTTGGATGTTCCGCAAGAAGGTCTGGGTTAAGGACAGAAAATGTTTTCTGCGATGTGCGGGCGGCTTTGTAGTCCCAGGCGGTTTCAAGGGCGTATTCATCATCGAATGTTAGGGGGAGACCCTCCTTCAGTTTCTTTCTTGCTTCTTTGGCTGTGTTTATATCGTGGTCAAATATGTTGCTTATCTCTTCGATGAATTTTTGTTTCAAGGTTTCGTTGTCGTAGTCGAACGGTTCTGTTTTTAGGAAAACATGGAACTTAGTCTTGCCGCTGATGTTATCTGCAACAAAACGCCCGATGTTGTCGCCATATTCTTCGATATACTCCTCTTCATAATAAAAAACAGTTTCATTAGAGGATGATTCAATGACCAAACATGTCTTCACATGCTCACAATCGTATCGCACGAGTGCTGCGCCCGATTGAATACTCAAATCATCGAAATCTACAAGAATAAAGTTTGAGGGATGGTAGTTTTCGCCAGTTTTCTCGTTTCTATACCACCAACTGTTCCTCATCCAGGTCAGTCCATAATCTGAAAGGAGTATCATTAGCTCCGAGAAACGAAAAAAGTTCCCCTTGAAATGAACTTTATACATTTTTGAGGAGCCGTTCTTCTTTACCCCAGGAGTATGAGAAAGGTATCTGTTTACGTATTTGTGGAACTTGCCATCCTCGCCTTTGTACTCCTTCTGAAATTTCGTAAGCTTGCAGGTTGGACAAGCATTGAAAACGATGAGTTCTTCCTCGAAAACGGGGAGGGGTGGAGGTGGTGGGGGGCAGTAGTTGAGGTCAAGGTGCTGGGTCGTGTTTTGGGTCATATTCATAGTAAACATCCTTCCGAAAAGCATTCGGAGTTATATCCCCCCCCCATGGGAGTTCCCGACTTCCATGAGGGGGGGATTGTTTTTCTCAATAAAAATACGCTTTTCGAAGGCTACTCTAACATTTTTTTTAAAAGCCCTGTTTTGATGCAAAAAAGGTGCCGTAAAGGCTCTTAAACCCCTGTTTTCGACCTCCAAAAGAATAAAAAGGGATGGCTTACGCCTCCCCTTCATTCTGTTTTGGGGCGCCTCCCCATATATAGTTGATAGCCTTTTCAGCCTTGGCGGCTGCACTTATAACCAGTTGAGAGTTTCCCTTTATGTGGTCAAGCCAGTTCTTGATGTATGCGGCATTACTATTGTGAGTGGTTTTCGTGTCTAGCCCAAGTTGAGCAAGTGCGAAAGATGCAACCATTTCCGCCACAAGTTCTTCCTTAGAATAAGAAGCACTTCCGAACGGCTCAGGAGCATCTGTGAATCGGTTGAGTCTATTTGGGGTTCCTGTGCTATGCCCTAGTTCGTGGAAAAGGGTTTCGTAATAGGAATTGCTTGACTTGAACATGTTAATGGGCGGTAGTTGAACCATGTTTCTGCTGGGCGAGAAAAAAGCGGAGTCTTCCGCTTTATGAATTAGGTTTATTTTCTCCCTGTTTGTATAATCCAAGACAATTTTTTCCGCTTCTTCGTTCCTTCCATTCTCGGTTTCCTGTTTTTGTTCCCTTTGCCAGCGGGGCTTCAAATCGGTGCAGCTGCTGATGTGAAAAACACAGTAAGCCTTGAAAATGAAATTAATTTTCGTCTCTTTTGTAATTACTCCGTCTTTCTCCACCTCAAACTCCTTGACAAGGGGTTTACAGAAGTAGATTCGGCTCGCTTTGGCGCCTTTACGGATGCGTCCTCCAGCCTTTTGAACTTCCAAAAAACTTGCGTACTCCCCAGGCTCTGCCAAAAGCATCCTGTTGAGTAAGCTATACTGCTTGCCAGTTGCATAGCTGAGAATTTGACCGTTGCAGACCCATGGCTTACACCAAGGGACAATACCTTGTTCAAGCTGGTTTATGATTGCGTTGGTGACTTGTTCGTAAATGCTATTCATGTTGCTACCCCTTGTTTTGCTTGGATGTGTTTTTTGTTTGGTATAGATTGACGAGGCCCATTTTGTGGGCTGTCTTTATAGCCTTAATCCGCTGTTGCTTTGTCATTGCCATGTTGCCTTCCTTTTTTTGTTGGAGTGTTGTTTGGTGCAGTATCTCAGCGCCTCTACCAAAACCATATAGGGTGGTAGGCTCTTCTTGATATAGGGGGGGATGTCAGAGACCTCTTCTTTGACGCTTTCTAATATGGGGAGGTATGGCGCCCCAAAAGGCCGCCAAAACAAGGCCAAGGAGGGCGAAATAAGGCGAGGCCAATGCAAAGCAAGGCAAGGACAAATAAAGCCTATGCAAAGCAAGGCAAGGACAAATAAAGCCTATGCAAAGCAAGGCAAGGGGGTGTTTTTAGGGGCGGGCCGTAAGCGGTGTATAGGGGCGTCGAACTAAAAAAGTATAAGCCCCAGGGGCAATCCAAATTCCTATTGGGAACGCAAATTTTATTGAGGGGGGGGCAAAAAAACAGAATGTAAAGTTTGACCAAAAAAACAAGAATTAACTAACTGCTTGAGCACTCGATTTTGAAAACCATCTGATATAGGGGGGGCTGAAAAATTTTTCAGGGGGGCGCCTGATTCAGCTATCTTCAGGGTTTCCGCCTATCTAGGTTGCCCCTGTGGAGCGAAATTGGCTCTATGCCCTTTAAAAATGCGAAGTGCTGCTAAAGTCAAGCTCTTCTTTGGGGCAAACTTTAATTAAGTTTAAGATGTTAAGAAAGCCAAGACTTTTGGCTGTTTCAAGGATATACTTTATGGCTGACAACAAAAAAGAGTTGGAACGGAACGAACTCCACCGTGCGATTTGGGCGCTTGCCGATGAAATGCGTGGGGCGGTTGATGGCTGGGATTTCAAGCAGTATGTGCTTGGGATGCTCTTCTACCGTTACATCTCCGAGAATATAACCAACTACATCAATGCCACGGAAGCCAAGGGTTTTGACTATGCGAAGCTTTCCGACAAGGAAGCGAAGCAGGCCAAGGATGATTTGGTAAAGGAAAAGGGTTTCTTCATCTTGCCGAGCCAGCTTTTCTGCAATGTCTTGGCCAAGGCGGACAAGGACGAGAACCTGAACGAGACCTTGGAAAGTGTCTTCAAGGGGATTGAAGCCTCTGCGAAGGGAACGCCCTCCGAACCTGACCTTGACGGACTGTTTGATGACTTCGATGTGAACTCCACCAAGTTAGGCAAGACAGTTGCCGACAAGTGCAAGATGCTCCGTAAACTGATGCACGGCATAGCTGATATGAAGTTGGGCGATTACAAGGACAATACGATTGATGCCTTTGGTGATGCCTACGAATACTTGATGGCCATGTATGCGAGTAATGCGGGCAAGAGCGGTGGCGAGTTCTTCACTCCTCAAGAAGTATCTGAACTGTTGGTTCGCATTATCACCATCGGCAAGAAGTATTTGAATAAAGCTTATGACCCCGCTGTGGGTTCCGCTTCATTGCTGTTGAAGTTCCGCAAGGTGCTTGGCAAGGACGGTGTGCGTAAGGGCTTCTTTGGTCAAGAGAAAAACTTGACTACCTACAACCTTGCAAGAATCAATATGTTCCTGCATGACGTGAACTACAACAAGTTCAACATTGCTCATGGAGATACACTTACTGACCCGCAGCATTGGGATGATGAACCGTTTGATGGAATCGTGTCGAATCCCCCGTATTCAATCAAGTGGGACGGGGATGACAACCCGCTGTTAATCAATGACCCTCGATTTGCCCCAGCGGGTGTTCTTGCTCCGAAATCCAAGGCGGACTTGGCTTTCGTGATGCACATTCTTTCGTGGCTTTCTACGGACGGAACGGCTGCTGTAGTGTGTTTCCCTGGCATTATGTATCGTGGTGGCTCGGAAAAGAAGATTAGGCAATACCTCGTAGATAACAACTATGTGGATGCCATCATTCAGATGCCTGACAATTTGTTCTTCGGCACGAGCATTGCCACTTGCATTATGGTCTTGAAGAAGTCCAAAAAGGACAATAAGATTCTGTTTGTAGATGCAAGCAAGGAATGTGTCAAGGTCACGAATGCCAACAAGCTCTCGGACGAGAATATCGAGAATATCATCAATCGCTTGGTGGAACGCAAGAACAAGAAATACGAAGCGAAACTGGTCTCTATTGATGAAGTTGCCGAACAGGACTTCAATCTTTCTGTTTCAACCTATGTGGAGCAAAAGGACTCTAGGGAGAAGGTGGACATTGCGGTCTTGAATAGGGATATTGCGGAAATCGTCAAGAAAGAAGATGCTCTCCGCAAGGCGATAGACAAGATTATAGCCGATTTGGAGAAGTAATATGAGCAAGTCTTTAGAGAAATTCTCCAACGGCATTGAAGATGCTAGGAGTATGTTGGCGATTTACGATTGCCACAATTCAAGCGAAAATGCGGAAATAATCAAGGGCTTGTATAAAGACAAATTGCCTGACATAGATGTGTTGAAACGGTTCAGCTTCACCTTGGCTTTCACCGCATTCGAAACCTACATTGAAGACCTTGTGAGGGAAATTGAGCAAAAGCAGATAACTCCTAATTCCACTGAGAAGAACGAGAAAATGCTGGAGCGGTTTCACAACCCCAATACCGAGAACATCCGCAACCTTTACAAGAGCTGGTTCTGCATTGAGGATGTGACCTGCCGTTGGTCTTTTGACGGAATGAATAGGGAACAAGTCTGCAAGAAGCTTGATGACTATATCCGTAACCGTGGCGAAATCGTTCACCGTTTGAAAGAAGACAATGTGCCAGATGTTGCCAAGAGGGACAATGTGGTCAAGTGCGTCAATTTCCTTGACAAACTTGCAAGATGTATGGATGAATATATTGCAAGTGATGAATGGGTTGAAGATGCTCGCAAGAAAAGGGCTGAAAAGGCGCAAGGGGGCAACAAATGAGCAAGATAGATGATTTGATGAAGAAGTATTGCCCCAATGGGGTAGAGTTTAAGAAATTTGGTGATATAGCAAACATTGTTCGTGGTGCATCGCCTCGTCCAATACATTCTTTTATTACAAATTCAGAAGATGGTGTCAATTGGATAAAAATAGGGGATGTTTCCCCAGGAAGCAAATACATAACATCAACAGAAGAAAAGATAACCGAAGAGGGGGCAAGAAAATCTCGTTTTGTTAAGGAAGGGGATTTTATTCTTTCTAACTCAATGAGTTTTGGGCGCCCTTACATAATGAAAATAAAGGGCTGTATTCATGACGGATGGTTGGCTATAAGTGATTTTGAAAATTACTTTCTACCAGATTTCCTTTATTATGTATTGTGCTCTAGTTCTATTCAGCACATAATGGCACAGAAGGCGTCTAGTGGAACTGTATCTAATTTGAATGCCGATATAGTGAAATCATTAGAACTCCCAGTCCCGCCGCTCCCAATACAAGAAGAAATCGTGCGGATATTGGACTCTTTTACAGAGCTTACAGCAGAGCTTACAGCAGAGCTTACAGC
>Ga0129307_1000491_pt1 | contig 61035 bp, 49 predicted proteins | sample P1105metagenome_FD_94437 | JGI IMG/M metagenome (GOLD analysis project Ga0129307, IMG submission 94437) | Capybara group fecal microbial communities from Wisconsin, USA - P1105 metagenome | ecosystem: Host-associated > Mammals > Digestive system > Large intestine > Fecal | place: USA: Wisconsin... | reverse complement strand
CTCATAATCTCTTCCATATCTGATTCGAAGTTCATTCATCTGCCTGTTGCACTCAGCTCTTAATTGCACTCCTGCAAAAGTATGGATACAGTTATCTATGCAAGTATGCATCGGGACAAAACAGCCAAGCATCTGTGAATTAGCAGCATTCACGATAGCATCCACCGAAAGTCTTGTGATATCTCCTTGCCAGATAGAAAGTCCATCCCTGATAACCGGGATGTCTGATAGATTCACCACACCCTTTTCAGCTGCTCTCTCTAATAAATATTCATCCTGTACTTTCATTACTTCAGAAGACAATTCTTTTGGCATACGGATGTTCATAAGCGACCTTAAGATTCGTCTTTTATCTTCCGTATTATTTGGAGTCTGTAATTCCTTATATTCATCAGAATCTGCCTTGAACTCTTCTACAAGATAATCAAGACGTTCTTCCTGTGTTGTATTCTTTGACATAGCCTTCATCTCCTAACTACTGCCCTTGCTAGACTGGCCTTCATACAATTCCCCACATATATCTGAAATACTGTATTATATATCATTTCACGGCAAAATTAACATTCAATTGTCATTTTTGCCGAAGTGTGAGCAAGGCTCCACTCCACATTATATCCACGAACTTTTAATTCGTTAATCGACATTTTTGCGGATTCCGCATTTTTGTTCGATACGGATTAAATTGTGCCGACTGTGTTGACACCTAATATTTTTTGTTAAAAAAATATAGGGAGTCTATAACAGACTCCCTATACTAGAAATAGCGCATTTTCAATTAGTGTTTTTCAGCGATAGCTGCCTGTGCTGCTGCAAGTCTTGCAATCGGAACACGATAAGGGGAGCAGCTCACATAGTCAAGACCAATCTTGTGGCAGAACTCTACGGATGTAGGATCGCCGCCGTGCTCACCGCAGATACCGCAGTGAAGGTCTTTGCGAACTGACTTACCTTTTTCAAGAGCGATTTCCATAAGCTGTCCTACGCCGCTTTGGTCAAGCTTTGCGAAGGGATCGTTTTCGAAAATCTTTGCCTTGTAGTATGCTTCCAAGAACTTTCCGGCATCATCACGGGAGAAGCCGTAAGTCATCTGTGTTAAGTCGTTTGTACCAAAGCAGAAGAATTCAGCTTCCTTAGCGATTTCATCGGCTGTTAAAGCAGCACGAGGAATTTCGATCATGGTACCTATTTCGTACTTAAGGTCAACGCCTGCATTCTTGATTTCAGCTTCTGCTGTTTCAAGAACTGTCTTCTTAACATATTTAAATTCCTTAACATCGCCTGTAAGAGGAATCATGATTTCAGGTTCAACCTTCCAATCAGCGTGGTTCTTCTGAACCTTGATTGCTGCGCGGATGATTGCCTTTGTCTGCATTACTGCTATTTCAGGATATGTAACTGTCAAACGGCATCCTCTGTGTCCCATCATAGGGTTGAATTCCTTGAGGCTTTCGATGATGTTCTTAATGTCCTGAACGCTCTTATTCTTAGCCTTTGCAAGCTTTTCGATGTCAGCTTCTTCTGTAGGCACGAATTCGTGAAGCGGAGGATCCAAGAAACGAATGGTAACGGGGTTACCTTCCATTGCTTCGAAGAGCTTTTCAAAATCGCCCTGCTGTAAAGGAAGGATCTTTTCAAGAGCTTCTTCTCTTTCTTCCTTTGTGTCTGAGCAGATCATTTCACGGAATGCATCGATTCTGTTTTCTTCAAAGAACATGTGCTCTGTACGGCAAAGACCGATACCTTCCGCACCAAGTTCTCTGGCTTTCTGAGCATCTCTGGGTGTATCTGCGTTTGTACGAACTTTAAGTTTACGATACTTATCAGCCCATGCCATGATGCGTCCGAATTCGCCGGCGATTGTGGCATCAACTGTTCTGATTGCTCCGTCGTAGATAAGGCCTGTTGTTCCGTCGAAAGAAATCATATCGCCTTCTGAGTAGGTCTTTCCACCGAGTGTGAATGTCTTTTCAGCTTCGTTCATAACGATGTCTGAGCATCCGGATACACAACATGTTCCCATACCACGTGCAACAACGGCTGCGTGTGATGTCATACCGCCACGAACTGTCAAGATACCCTGAGCGGCCTTCATGCCTTCGATATCTTCGGGGCTTGTCTCAAGTCTTACAAGAACGATCTTTTCGCCTCTTGCAGCCCATTCCTTAGCATCGTCTGCAGTAAATACGATTTTACCGCAAGCAGCACCGGGTGCTGCGCCAAGAGCCTTACCCATAACACGTGCTCTTGCAACTGCGTCTTTATCAAACTGAGGGTGAAGAAGTGTATCTAAGTTACGAGGATCGATCATCGCAACTGCTTCTTCTTCTGTTCTCATGCCTTCATCAACTAAGTCACATGCAATCTTTAAAGCAGCCTGAGCTGTTCTCTTACCGTTACGAGTCTGAAGCATGTAAAGTTTTCCGTGCTCAACGGTAAATTCCATATCCTGCATGTCTCTGTAGTGATTTTCAAGGTTTTGGCAAACCTGCTTAAACTGAGCGAATGCTTCAGGGAACTTTGTTTCCATTTCTGTAATCTTCATAGGTGTTCTTACACCTGCAACTACGTCTTCACCCTGAGCGTTTGTTAAGAACTCACCAAAGAGTCCCTTTTCACCTGTTGCGGGGTTACGTGTGAATGCAACACCTGTACCGCAATCGTCGCCCATGTTACCAAATGCCATACTCTGTACGTTAACGGCTGTTCCCCATGAATAAGGAATGTCGTTGTCACGTCTGTAAACGTTTGCTCTGGGGTTGTCCCATGATCTGAATACTGCCTTGATGGCTTCTTCAAGCTGAACTCTGGGGTCAGTAGGGAAGTCAGAACCAATCTTAGCTTTGTATTCTTCCTTAAACTGATTTGCAAGTTCCTTTAAGTCCTCAGCGGTAAGTTCAACGTCCTGCGTAACGCCTTTTCTTGCCTTCATCTGGTCGATGAGCTCTTCAAAGTACTTTTTGCCCACTTCCATAACAACGTCTGAGAACATCTGGATAAATCTTCTGTAGCAGTCCCATGCCCAACGGGGATTGCCTGACTTTTCTGCCAATGTATTTACAACATCTTCATTAAGGCCAAGGTTAAGAATTGTGTCCATCATACCGGGCATTGAAGCACGCGCTCCGGAACGAACAGATACAAGGAGGGGATTTTCCTTGTCCCCAAATTTCTTTCCTGTCATTTCTTCGAGCTTAAGTACATACTCGTCGATCTGCGCCTGAATTTCAGAATTGATTTTCTTACCGTCTTCATAATACTGTGTGCAGGCTTCTGTAGTGATGGTGAAGCCCTGAGGTACGGGCATGCCGATGTTTGTCATCTCAGCAAGGTTAGCGCCCTTACCGCCTAAAAGATTACGCATGTCTGCAGAACCTTCTTCAAAGAGGTAAACCCATTTTGCCATTTTCTTTTCTCCCTTTTCTTTGCGAAATAAAACTTTTTCCGAGATAATTCATCTGAATTATTCGTCCTTTACAAGAAAAATTGTAGCATAAAGAATTGTATATTTCAAAGAAATTGCGAAGTATTAAGAAAGGATTAAGGGGAATTTTTCGTCTTAAGAAAATCTTAAGAAATAGAAATGCCCCGCCTCCCGGCAGGGCATTTCTTAAATATATTTTTAGTCTACTTTTGTTAAGTGTATAAGTTTTGATTGGTAATCGCCCCACATATCACTTATCAATAAGCCGGCGTTTGCAAGAACATCTGCGCCGTAGAGGATTCCGGTTTCTTCATCTTTATATTTGTACTCTTCCTTAAGGCCAAGAAGCTTAATCTTTCTTCCCTTTACGTTGCACACTTTGTTTGCAAGCACGAAGGTAAGTAAGATTTCTTTATCGTCTTTGCTCTTTACCATCCAGGCATCGTATACGCCGTTTTCTCTTAAAGAAGCAAGTCTAAAGTAATCCCCTTCTCTTACAAGGTCGTTGTACTTATGGTAAGTCTTAACCTGCTCCTTCACCATTTTTCTTTCTTCGTCCGTAAACTTTGTGGTGTCAAGCTCATATCCGAAGGTGCCGGCCAAAGCTACATTTCCTCTTGTTTCAAAAGGAGTGTTTCTTCCCATAGCGTGATTGGGGCAAACGGAAACGTGGGCTCCCATTGTGGATAAGGGATAGATGAGGGCCGTTCCTTCCTGAATCAAAAGCCTTGCGCCCGCATCGGTGTTATCGGAAGTCCAAATTTGAGGGCTGTAGTAAAGCATGCCGGGATCGAATCGTCCGCCACCGCTTGAGCAGTTTTCCAAAAGAAGCTCAGGGAATGTGTTTATAAGCTTTTCCTGAAGCTTATAAACCGCCAAGGTGTATCTATGCATGATTTCTCCCTGCCTGTCTGAAGGTAAGCCTAAAGAAAACAAATCGCAAAGGGCTCTGTTCATATCCCACTTTAAGTATTCGATGTTTGCGCTTTTAAGGGTGGTTTCAACGCAGTTCCAAACATAATCAAAGACTTCTTCTCTTGTGATATCCAAAACAAGCTGGTTTCTTGATAAGCTTGGATTTCTGTTTGGAATTTTAAATGCCCAGTCGGGATGAGCTCTGTAAAGGTCAGAATCGGGATTCACCATTTCAGGCTCCATCCATATACCAAACTTAAGGCCCAAATCATTAACCCTTCTAACCAATTCTTTTAAGCCTCCGGGAAGCTTTTCTTCATTTACTTTCCAGTCTCCCAAGGCTCTGTTATCGTCAAATCTGTTTCCAAACCAGCCATCGTCCATTACAAGCATTTCGATACCGCCGGACGCGGCTTCTTTGGCTATATTTACAAGCTTTTCCGTATCAAAGTCAAAGTAGGTGCCCTCCCAGTTGTTAATCAAAACGGGGCGCTTTTTATGTAAGTAAGGGCTTCTTATTAAATGATTTCTGTATAGATTGTGAAAAGCCGTGGTCATGGCGGACAATCCCTTAAAAGAATGCACCATTACAGCTTCCGGGGCCACAAATTCATCCCCCGGCTTTAATTCCCACTTAAAGTTATATGAACTTATTCCAAGAAGCACTCTTACCAAATCGAATTGATTCCTGTGAGCCATTGCTTCAAAAGAACCTGAATACACTAAGTTAAAGCCGTATACGCTTCCCTCTGTTTGTGTCACGTTTTTTGATGTAAGGGCTATAAACGGATGCTCCTGGTGGCTTGATACGCCTCTTTGCGAAGACACTCCCGTAAAGCCGTGGCCTAAATCCCTATACTCCATGGTGCGCTCTCTTCCCCATGATCCGTGCAAAGAAAGAAGGTCGAAGTTTTCATTGTCTAAGTCTAAAGAAAGAGACATGATTTTTGTTATGTTAACCGTATCTGTTCCGTCATTTACTATTTTTACGCTTCTGACAATTGCATCCGTATCGGAGAATACGCTGTAAGAAAGAATAACCCTTAAGTTAAGGATTTTGTCTTTTAATGTTATTTCAAGGGTCTCTACGTCGCCCTTTTTATTTGAAAATGTGGCGGGAAGCCCCGGTAATGCATCTTTACCTTCATATATTCTGTGAGAATCATAAAAGAGTTCGCAAGCGCTGCATCCGTTTTTATCAACTATTTCAAGGGCGTGAGGCCTAAAGTCTCCGATTCCTCCCGTTGAAAACTCAAAGGGAGCAGTGTCCGAAAAACCGTTTTTATCTCTATCATTGGTTTCGGGAAGATTGTTTCCGTCATAAAGCCTTGAAAGAAACCTTACATCCGCGCTTTTTATCTTTTTACCGTAGTAATAATGGCACAAATATCCTGCCTTATCGTCAAGGCCGAAAATGTAGCTTGTGTTTATGGTATCAAGTTTAAAAATCTTTAACCCTTCATCATATTTAATCATGCTAAACCCTCTCTCAGATTTGTTTTTAGTTATAATCATCACACCATAAACTCATCCTAAATTCAACCGATATTTCCCTTATTTTTTGAAAGTTGTAGGCATTTGAGCCAAACAAAAACCGCGAATCGGGCGCTTGGCTCCGACTCGCGGCTTACAAAGGTTTTTATCACCTTCTGCTTACTTCTTTAATTTCTGAAATGGCGTTTACAAGCTCTTCCATGTTGCCCGCCACATCCGATACTTCCACGGCATTTTGATCTACGGAATCCGCAATGTCGTTGACGCTCTTTGACATTGTCTGCACTCTTTCATCAATCTTTGATGAGTTATCGGCGATTTCTTCAAAAATGGTATCCATGCTTTCCGCATCTTCCGAATACTTTTCAACCACCTTCACAAATCCGTCGTAGTCATCCTGCACCTTGCCATCGATAAGCTCGATCATGATTTTTGCGCTTTCCGCAAGCTTTTCAACTGCTCCTGTGACTAAATCCGATATTTCCTGAATTCTGTTTGCGGTATCCTGAGATGAATCTGCCAAAGTTCTTATTTCATCCGCAACAACCGCAAATCCTCTTCCTGCTTCACCGGCTCTTGCGGCTTCAATGGAAGCATTTAAGGAAAGAAGGTTTGTCTGTCCCGCGATGTTCATAATGTCTGTTGTTAAGCCTTTTATCTTTTCAACTTCACGGCTTTCTTCCAAAGAGGCTGCCAGCTGCTCTCTTATTTGGTTAACCTTTTCCTGGGTTTCGTTTTTATTGTCTATGGTTTCTTTGTGCATTGCACCCGCACGCTTCTTTATATCGGTAACTATATCCGCACCGTCTGACACCCTTTTATTAAGGGAGTGCACTTCTCCCATCACTTCCCCGATTCTGGATGCCACGTTTGCAAGGGCTGTGGACACTTCGTTCATGCCCTGTGATAATTTGGCTACCGTCTTAGAAACGCTTGCTGCGTTGTCAGAAGAAACCGTTACGGCCTTATTTAATTCTGCTCTTTTGTCGGCATCATTGTTTCTTTCTTCGCGTGTTTCAACGCTTCTTTCTTCAAAGGCTTCAGAAACCTCTTCTTCGCTGTTTTTCTTTCCAATAAAAGATAAAAATGACATGCTTTACTCCCAACCTTCTGTTTTATTTTTAATGAAAAATTTGATTAACTAAGACTACTTTCCCACTTTATCACTTATTTATTAGCAATTTATTATTTAATTGCACGCATAATGGCGATTTTGCAAGTGTGTTCTTTAGCCAAATTTCCCTCAGGGTTGCAAAATTTGGGATTTTCTGTACAATAAAAAAGGTTGACAAATAAAATGACATATATATAAGAAAGGTTTTTCAAATGATCGCAGCAAACAACGTAACCTTCAGAGTGGGTAAAAAGGCTCTCTTTGAGGATGTAAATATTAAATTCACAGAAGGAAACTGCTACGGACTTATCGGTGCCAACGGCGCAGGTAAATCCACATTTTTAAAGATTCTTTCAGGACAGTTGGAGACCACAAACGGTGATATCACCATCACCCCCGGTCAGAGACTTTCAGTCCTTGAGCAGGACCACTTTAAATACGATGCTTACCCTGTTTTGGATACTGTTATCATGGGTAACTTAAGGCTTTATGAAATCATGAAGGAAAAGGATGCAATCTATGCAAAAGAAGACTTTTCCGATGAAGACGGCATCCGTGCTTCCGAACTTGAAGCCGAATTTGCAGAAATGGACGGATGGGAAGCTGAGTCAAACGCTGCTATGCTTTTAAACGGTCTTGGAATCGAAACAGACCTTCACTATAAGACTGTAGGCGAGCTTGACGGTAACCAAAAGGTTAAAGTGCTTTTGGCAAAGGCCCTCTTTGGTAATCCCGATATTCTCCTTCTCGACGAGCCTACCAACCACTTGGATTTGGACGCTATCGCATGGCTTGAAGAGTTCTTAATCGACTTTGAAAACACTGTAATCGTGGTAAGCCATGACCGTTACTTCTTAAATAAGGTCTGCACACATACCGCTGATATCGACTACGGAAAGATTCAGCTCTACGCCGGTAACTACGATTTCTGGTATGAATCTTCACAGCTTATGATTAAGCAGATGAAAGAAGCCAACAAGAAAAAGGAAGAAAAAATCAAGGAATTACAGGAATTTATTTCAAGATTCTCTGCTAACGCTTCTAAGTCAAAGCAGGCTACTTCACGTAAGAGAGCCCTTGAAAAGATTGAGCTTGATACACTTAAGCCTTCAAGCCGTAAATATCCTTACATTGACTTTAGACCTGACAGAGAAATCGGTAACGAAGTACTTGCGGTTGAAGGTCTCACAAAGACCGTTAACGGTGAAAAGGTACTTGATAACGTTTCTTTTATCTTAGGACACGATGATAAGGTAGCTTTTGTAGGTTCAAACGAGCTTGCAAAGACTACACTCTTTAAGATTCTGGCAGGCGAACTTGAGCCTGATGCAGGAACCTATAAATGGGGCGTAACCACATCTTTGGCATACTTCCCCAAGGATCCCGGTAAGGAATTTGACAACGACTACACCATCACAGAGTGGCTTACAGGCTACTCTCCCGTTAAGGATGTGACCTACGTACGTGGTTTCCTTGGAAGAATGCTTTTTGCAGGTGAAGACGGTGTAAAGAAGGTTAAGGTTTTATCCGGTGGTGAAAAGGTAAGATGCTTACTTTCAAAGATGATGATTTCAGGCGCTAACTGCTTAATTTTCGATGAGCCTACAAACCACCTTGACATGGAATCAATCACAGCTTTAAACAACGGACTTATTAAGTTCCCGGGAGTTGAGCTTTTCGCATGTCGTGACCACCAGGTTGTTGAAACAACCGCAAACAGAATCATCGAGTTTTTACCTAACGGAACCATTATCGATAAGGTTACAACCTACGATGAATACCTTGCCAACGATGAAATGGCAAGAAAGAGAACAGTCTTTGTGGCTAACCGCGAGGATGACGAAGAATAAATTGCTAAAAGCCGTGGGTTAAACTACGGCTTTTAAATATTAAGGGAGTATTTAATGATAGATTTACACGTACATTCAACATATTCTGACGGCACTTTTTCTACAAAAGAGCTTGTGGATTATGCTATTGAAAAGGGCTTAAACGCCTTTGCCTTAACAGACCACGATACGGTAGCGGGGCTTAAGAAAATAATAGAATACTCAGAGCGCTTAAGAAGCGAAGGGAAAAATGCACCGCGCGTTATCCCAGGCATTGAATTATCCACAGACTATAACGGTTCGGAAGTGCATGTGGTGGGACTCTTTATCGACTATGAGTCAAAAGCCTTTAAAGACTACATTGATAACTTTGTTAAATCAAGGTTAGATCGAAACCTAGAAATGTGTAAAAAGTTATCAGACGCAGGATTTGACGTAAAATACGAAGATTTATTAAATGAATTTCCGGGGGCAGTCATCACAAGAGCCCACGTTGCAAATCACATGCAAAGAAAAGGATATGTAAAGAGTAAGCAGGAAGCCTTTGAACGATACATCGGTAACTACGGCCCCTACTACGTTCCAAGAAAACTTGTGACTCCAAAGCTTGCCATTGAATTAATCCTTAAATCAGGCGGTGTGCCGATTTTAGCTCATCCGATTTTATATCATTTATCAAAGAATAATCTTGATAAGCTTGTGTGCGAATTAAAGGAAGTCGGCCTTATGGGAATCGAGGCTGTATATTCCACATACACTGCCGCGGATGAGCGTGATATAAGAAAACTTGCAGAAAAATATCACCTGTTATTATCGGGTGGAAGTGATTTTCACGGGGCAAACAAAGAAAAAATCGACTTAGGCGTTGGATACGGAAAGCTATACGTTCCCGATGAATTCCTAGAAAAAATTGAAAATGCAAACTGTAAGCTTTTGTTTACAGACATGGACAGGACTTTATTAAAGGACGATTGCACCATAAGCAGTGACTTAAAAAAGGCCTTTGATGAAATGTCTAAAAAGCATCATAAACTCATTTTAACAAGCGGCCGCCCTCTTCCCGGAATCACTGAGCGAATCGAGGCTTTAGGCTTAAATTATCCTGAAACCTATGTGGTTTCTTTTAACGGAGGCTTGATTTATGACTACAGTCAAAAGAAAGCTTTGTTTGAAAGAAAGTTAAATCGCGATATCATCAAAAAGGTTGAGGCACTTTGCAAAGAGGAAGGCGTGTATGTCCACAGCTACACGGATTCAGAAATCGTTACTTTAAAAGATGGTGAAGAATTAGCTTTTTACAGGTCAAGAATTAACATGCCCTATAAGGTTGTTAAGTCTTTATACTCTACTTTAAAGTCAGGGGCTTACAAGCTTCAGATAATAAGCCTTAAGGATAGAGAAAAGCTTGATAAATTACAAGAAAAGATAATGAGTGCCTTTGGAAACGAGGTAGATACGGTATTTTCAAGCACCAAATACTTAGAAGTGCTTCCAAAAGGCGTATCAAAGGGCGAGGCTGTAAAGAAATTATCTTACATGCTGTCTGTTCCGATTGATAGGACCTTTGCTGCAGGTGATGAAGATAACGATATTTCAATGATTAAGGCCGCAGGCACGGGAGTCGCCGTAAGCAACGCCACTCCCGCAGTTAAAGATGCCGCTGACATTATCACAAAGAATGATAACGAGCACGACGGACTGTTAGAAATTGTAAATGAATACTTTTTATAAAAAAGAAAAGCCCGAGATTATTTCTCGGGTTTTTCCTTTTATAATATGTTTATGCTATCGCACTCGTTTTTATAAAGTAATGCGTTTTGATGACACTTATCTTCTTTTAATACTTCATTAAAGTCTTTAACGGCTTTCTTTATATCTCCAAGTCCAAGCCTTCCAAGACCTGAAACATAAAGGCAGTGAAGATAGTTTTTCTTTGTCATGTCTTCATCAAAGATTGCAAAGTCGGGCATTGATACGGCAAAGTAATCCTGTTTAAAGGTATCTCCCATATGGGCTTCCCCATATTCTAGGAGCATGTCAAACTTTTCCTTAGCCTTCTTTTCATCTGAAAGCTTTTTATATGATAATCCTTGATATAAAATCATGTCCGCAGGCTGGTCGTAATAGTAAAGCATTCCGGCCACTTCGCTTGCGCCAAGTGTAGCTAACTTATAGCACTCTTTTGCTTCGGTTTCTTTTCCCTGCATTTCTAAGGCAAGTCCCAGATGATAGTAAAGGTGATTATCCTTTGTGCCTTCCAAGCGGCCTTCACCTAAGTTGTGCGGATAAGAAAGGGCTTCTCTTAAGTATTCTTCAGCCTTCTTTGCATTTTTATTTTTAAGTTCTTTTCTTGCAAGCTCTAATAGGCATGTCTTAAACTGGGTGCTTATCTTTCCTTCGGCGCCTTCCCATGTTCTAAACACATGGCATCTGATTGCTTTAATGGCTTCTTCGTAAGCTCCCGTTAAGTTTAAAACGGTGACATATTCTGTATAAAGGTCGTCTCTGTCTTCTATAAGAGCTAAATTTTCTTTGTACCTATCAAGCCTTTCCTTAGGGGATTTTCCAAGCATCTTTAAAAGCTGGTCAAGCTCCAAGAACACTCTTGCATCCTTCTTATCAAGGCTAAATGCCTTTTCTAAGCACTTAAGGGCATTTTCTTTATCGCCCTTTTTGTTGTAATAGGCAATGGATAAGTTTCTAAGGACTGTAGGGAAGGTTGCGTTAATCTTCACGGACTTTTCCCAAAGTGAAATCGCCTCATCATATCTAAGCTTATCGTAATAAAGGTTTCCAAGGTAATAATATGCTTTACTATCATCCGGATCTGCCTTTATAGCTGCATTAAGCACTAAAATGTCTTCCAAAGTGTTAGGGAAGCAATAGGTGGGGTCAACAGCCTGAGCCTCTTTGTAAGCCTTCTTTGAAGCCTTAGTGTCTCCCAATTTTGATAAGTAAAATCCTTTGTAGTATAAAAGCATGGGATTTTTTTCAACACAAGCCTCGATTAAAGAAACCGCTTCTTTGTAAAATCCCCATTCCGCGTAGTCTCTTGATAATCTCAACGTCGTGTGAGCATTTTCGCTTACGTCTGTATTTATATCCTTTTCGTATTCGCTCTCAGACATTTCGCCTCTTAAAAGTTCTGAAATAAAATCAAAAGGATCTTCTGTTAAGTTTTCTTCCACCTGCTTTAATGCTTCTTCGATTTTTCCCTGTTTAAAAAGGATTAAGGCCTTAAGGGCTCTTGCCTTTGTGTTGTGAGCGTTCTTATTAAGTGCCTTATTTACTAAATAAAGGGCTTCCAGTAAAGCATCATCGCTTCCTGAAATCAAAGCTTCTCTTGTCTTTATGGCGGCCAAGAAATAAAAGCTCATTTCCTGCTGCTCGTTAGACCAGGTTGCTTTATAGAAGGCATCAAAGCTTTCATTAAAGCGCTCTTCATAGAAAAGAGCCAAGCCAAGGTTATATATAGGCTCACTGTCGTAAGGATTAGGATGCATTAAGGTAAGGCGCTCGATTGCCTTTCTAAAATACTTTTCCGCATCCTTAAATCTTCCGCGTCTTAAAAGCAAAGAGCCGTAAGCATTGTTGATTCTAATATCCCCTTCATCCTTTGATAAACCTTCAAGATAATATGGGTCGGGAAGGAAGGTTGCGTGTCTGTACTGTTCGATATGCTGACCAGCCAAGAAAAGCTCTTCGTTTGTCTTTATTTCTTTAGGCGCTTTTACAGGCTTTGCGGGCTCTGCAAGGGGCGATTCTTCTAAAGGCTTATCAAGGAAGCTAACAAGCACATCCTTGCCTTTTTTTACACTTATTTTAACTTCATCTTCTTTAGGTAAGTTTAAAGAAACCGTCTTTTCATATATATCTTCGGGAGAAATGCTTATGGTTTCTTTGAAAAGGTATTTTCCTTCCGAAGAAACTGTAATCTCTGCGTCTTTAATAGGCTCTGTGCCGTAAACCTTAATGTTTAAGCCACCGTTACCTCTTTCAACGCCCAAAACAGCTTTGGTGCTGGCATTCTTCACTCTTCCCACCTTTTTATAAGGCATGAAGTATTGCTTAAACTTCTTTTCTTCGTATGGCTTAAGCCATGAAAAGTCGGGCTGATTGTCGCAAAACATACCGGTCATAAGCTCAATGTAAGGGCCGTCTTCATCCGTTAAGTTTCGATCCCAGGCCTGTCCAAAGTCTCCGCATCCCCAGGTCCACTGCTTTTTACCGGGGGAAATGTGGTGGTCTGCCACATGCAAAAGGCCTGCGTCTACGCCGTAATCGTAGCCGCCCACAAAGTCATAATCAGACTTTTCTGCCATGTATGATGTGGGAACCGGAATGTTTTTATATCTTGAAATATCCACTCCCGCGCTGTAATCGTGCTTATAATATGTGCCTGTTGCAATGGGGAATCTGGATACGTCTCTTTTTCCGTGATCGTATACGTTGTTTACATCGGGCGGGAATATGGACTGGGTGTTATCGTTAACACTTACCGCAGGGTTTGCCCACCATAAAAATGTCTGGGGTAAGGGGGTTGCGTTAAATAACTGTCCTTCTATCTCAATGTAGGCACGATCCTTATACAAGGTAAATCTTGTAATCTCTCTTGTGCCGTACATTCTGTCAACGTCACCTGTTTCCAAGGTAACGCTTCCGTCCTCGTTTTCTTTAATTCTATAATTTACCGGCATAAAGGTGGTGGGCCTATGGTGCTGAGGCCAGTTAAACTCAATTCCTCCTGAAATCCAGGGGCCTAAAAGCCCTACCAATGCAGGCTTAATTACGTGATTGTAATACACAAAGTCATAGCCGTTTGTTTTATCGTATGCTCTTTGTATTCTTCCTCCGAGCTCCGGAAGAATCATCACCTTAATATATTTATTTTCCAGCCACACAGCCTTATATTCGTGGTCTGTTTTTTCTCTGCTTATAGTCTGGGTTGCGGGATACGGATATATTTTGCCTGAGCTTCCCTGATATACTCTTTTTTCAAGAAACATGGGATTTTTATCGGGCTCACCTACTTCATATGTGGGGATTATAACCTTTTCTTCCCATATCTTTGCTTCACACATCTTTATCCTCCGGAATCCGCTTAAGGCGGATATCAAATCTTATTAGTCTTTTTTCGTTTGGTCTTAACACTTTGACAGTTTTGTTTTCAATTGCTCTTGATACGCTGTCATAAAAGCCGTCTGAGGGCTCAAGTGCCATATTGTTTGCGCCATCAAGGCCTCCCGCGGTTATCCACACTCCAAGATAGGGAAGGCAGTCTGAATCATAGCTTAATTCATACTCCATACCGCTCTTAGTGTATTTAACGCCGCACTTTCCTTCCTTTACCTGACCGCAAACGTAGTATTTTAGCATGTCACCGCTTCCGTACTTTGGAAGCATTGACACATCTTCTGTTCCTAAAATGTTTCCGACATCTCCAAAACCGGGATGTTTAAGCACATTTATAAGCTTATCGCTTCCCTTAGGAAGCACTATTTCCATGTCGTCTTCATACTTAATAAGCCCATGGAAAGTATAAATACAGGGGAAAGGAGAGCTTTCCTCGTACTCTATGGATATTTCCGATGTAAGCGTTTCACCCTTTAAAGAAAAGCTCTTTGTGTAAGTAAGCTTTAAATCATCGTCTTTAAAAAAACAAAGGGCCGAATCACTTGCTGCGTTAATTACTCTAAATTTTCTATCCCACACCATTCCGTGGTCCGGATAGTTAAATGTTTTGTTATGTAAACCAAGGCTCTCAGCGTCAATGTTTGGAAAAGCATCATCAAATCCGTAAGCATAGTCACCAAATACCGCCTTTTTTTCGCTGCCTTTAATCTGCACTTCTTTTTCACTTTGCGCCGCAAGTTCAAATCCGGTTTCTTTGTGCAAAAAGGAATGAATCTTACAGCCAAAGTCAGGATTTAGGCAGACTTTCAGCATCTTGTTTTCAAGCGTAATCATCTATGCCTTATCCTTTCACGGCACCGATTGTAAGTCCCTTAACAAAGTATCTTTGTACAAAAGGATAAAGAAGCACTATGGGACCTGTGGCGATAATGGTCATGGCCATCTTCATGCTCTCTAAGGGGATTGAAGGCAAGGCCATACCTGATTTTTCTGCAACAATACGCATAGCTTCCGCGCTTCCCAAGATTCTTTGAAGGTAATACTGAAGGGTAAACATGTTTGTGTCTGTGACATAAAGCATGCAGTTATACCAATCGTTCCAGTATGCAAGGGCCGAAAAAAGGCCTAATGTTGCTATAAGGGGCTTACTGATCGGAAGGATGAGCCTAAAGAAAATGACTAAGTCATTGGCTCCGTCAATCTTTGCAGACTCTGAAATTTCCATGGGTAAGCTATTCATAAATGACTTTGCTATTATCATGTTCCATACGGAAAACATGAGGGGGAGAATCAATGCTATGTATGAGTTTTTAAAGTTTAAATATCTCATACACAAAAGGTACCAGGGTACAAGACCTCCGTTAAAAAGCGTTGTAAAGAAGAAAAAGAAAGAAAACTTATTTCTCCATGGGAAGTCTTTTCTTGATAAAACGTATCCTGTCATGGTGGCAAGTAAGACTGCCACAAAGGTTCCTACCGCTGTAACACCGATTGTGGTGGCGTAGGAAATGATTATGGCCATGGGATTTTTAAGGCTTAATTTGTAAGCATCAAGCGATAAGTCTTTGATTCTTGGAATCAAAGGATATCCTTCTCTAATAAGGCTTGTTTCGGCCGTAAAGGAAGCCACGATGATAAGGTAAAAGGGTAACACACAGATAAGAGCGAAAATGCCGATAAGCACCCAGCCTAAGACATTTACGGCAATCTGATCCGAGCTTACTTTAACTTTTTTAGCGATTACAGTTTCTTTGCTCATTCAGACCTCCTAGTACAACGCGTAATCCGGGTTAACCATTTTTACAAGCTTGTTACAAACGGTTATTGTCACAAAGCAAAGAACCGACTGGAACAATCCTGCTGCCGCGGATACGCCGATATTTCCTGTATCTATCAAAAGTCTGAATACGTAAGTATCGATAACGTCTGTCATGGGTTCCAAAATGGCGTTACTCTTAACTGTCTGATAGAAAAGACCGAAGTCGCCTCTAAAGATATTACCGATTGCCAAAAGCACCAAAGTCATCATGGTGGCTCTTAAGGAAGGAATGGTTAAATATCTTATCTTTTGCCAAGCGTTTGCTCCGTCTATGGAAGCTGCTTCAAACATTTCCTGATCTAACCCCGTTATAGCCGCAAGGTATACAACAGAGCCATATCCCGTCTGCTTCCAAAGCTTTAAAAACACCAATATGTATGGCCAAGATTTTGGAGAGTTATAAAGATCAAAAGGTGCCGCGCCAAAGAGATTAAGTACGTGGTTAAAAACTCCCCTTTCGTAGTTAAAGATGTTGTACATAATAGCCCCTGCCACAACCCAGCTTATAAAGTAGGGAAGGAACATTAAAGACTGAGACATCTTTTTAAAATACTTATTTCTAAGCTCGTTAAGTAAAATCGCGCTTCCCATTTCAAACACAACCCCCAGTGTAATAAAGGCGATGTTGTATAAAAGCGTGTTTCTTGTAACAAGCCCGAGCTTTCCGCTTATTGCCAATGCTTTAAAGTTGGCAAGCCCGTTCCAGGGAGAACCGTATATTCCTCCGGCGTAATTGTATTTTTTAAATGCAAGCACAATACCGGTCATGGGGATGTAACTGAAAATAAGCACATATATTACAGCCGGTAGAAGCATTAATAAAAGCATCCAATGTTTCTTAATTGTTTTCATGTAACTCTCTCCAAAAAATTAGGCGGTGGCTTTTTACCACCGCCTTTAGGAATTTACTGGGTTTTAAGCCATTCGTTATACTGATTGGTTAATTCTTCAGTAACCTTTTCAAGCCCTGCCGCATTACATCTTGACATCATTTCATCGATTGTTGCATCGACATCATCTACCAAGCCTAACTGAAGCATGTAGATGTATTCTCCGATGATTGTCTTAACTGCTGCAGCTTCCGAAGAAACCTTAGCATCGTCAAATACGAATGTTACAGCGGGATTTCCAACGATTCTTTCATCCCATGACTTGTACATCTTTTCTTCTCTTTCAGGTCTTCCTGCTTCAACATACTTTCTGTCGGAGTTTCTGATTGCCCATGAAAGAGCGATACCGTCTGCAGGATAATCTCCCGCTTTGTCTAACTTATTGTAAGTGTTGTCATCGTTGATTGAGTAGTGAACCCCTTCAATACCAAGTGTTGCAAGTCTGTTGGCAGCTGTATCCATCTTTAAGATATCAAGTACCATTGCTGTTCTCTGAGGGTTCTTTGAGCTTGCTGTAATACCAAAGTCTGAGTTGTTAAACTCTTCGCAAGCTACCAAGTGATCTGTTGTAAGATCGTAAGCCGCACACTTAACACCTTCAGTGTTTTCTGCCTGCTTCATGTATGTAAATACTGTACCGTTCCAAGCGATTGAAGCGCCCTGTAATGCACCGAATGCTTCATCGTCTGTGGTGGTTGCTGATAATGCACTTCTTGACCAGCATCCTGCATCTGCCAAAGTCTTCATGTCCTTAGCAAAGCCTCTGAAGATGTCTGTGTCCCAAGCAAACTTGATTTCGTCTGCTGTAGGTGTTTTTCCTGTGTACTCAAAAATGTATGATAAGTAGTTGTCGTCCAAAACATAGAATGTATCAAACTGCTGACGATATACATGCCATACTTCCGCATTGTCTGCCGAAGAAGCCTGAGCGTAGATACCTGATACAGGTGTTTCTTTCTCTGCTACCGTAAGCATGTAGTTCATATAGTCATCCCAGTTCTTAAGCTCTTTGATGCCGTACTTTTCAGCGATATCCTGTCTGATGGCAACAATCTTGTTCTGAGCTGTTTCATTGTTTGAAGGGATGGCAACAAGCTGTCCGTTAACGGTTGATTCCTTAAAGCTCTTGGGGTCTTGGTACTTTGCTGTCAAAGGCATGTAGTCTTTAACAAAGTTTTCATCAAGTACGTAGAAAGAACCCTTTGCGGCTTCTGTAAACATGTAGCACCAGGGTGCTGTGTAGATACAGTCGATTTCTTCACCGCCGGCAAGTACAAGTGAGTACATTGTACCGTAATCTGCCCAGCTCATGAATGTAACATCAAGAGAGGTGTTAAAGGGTGCAAGATAGTCGTTGATTGCAGCAAGTACGTCTGCCCAATCGTTAGGTGTATCACCAACCAAGTACATATGTACCGTGTAAGGTGAGCTTAAGTCGATGTTTGAATACATTTCGGGTGTGGCCTTTACCACGCCGTCTGATAATTTCTCGGGAAGACCTGCCATAACCTCTTCCGAAGCCCCTGATGAAGCGGTTGTGCTTGTTTCGGTCTTTGCCGAAGCGGGAGCGCTTGCTCCGCCTTCCGTGCCCTTGCTTCCACAGCCTGCAAGCATAGTCACTGTCATCGCCATAGCTATAAGCCAGGCGAAAATTTTCTTTTTCATATACCTTCTCCTTTCGGTTCCTCCAACAAATTAAAGACCGGTCTTTCTTTTTCTTTGTGTCTTTAATTATATTGGCGATAATCCGTCAATAAAATAAATCATGTCACTTTTTAATGGATTATATTCTTCTCTGAGTTAAAATTCCCTATAGAAGTCGTCCTTAAGTTCGGACATTACAATGTAGCATTCTTTCTTATAAAGAAGCGCCGCAGGTACTCTCCACTTTTCTCCGCAGTAAAATGCGTCCGCAACCATTTCTTTATCCGCATAAATCTCTGCTACGTCAAAGGCTTCGTCAATCTCTATAAAGCCTTCGTCCGAAGAAACCTCTATCTTTTTCCAGGTAAGTTTTCTTTCCCCGTCGTATGAAAGTTCTTCAGGGTATTTAGGCTTAAAAGGTTCATTGACGGGATAAATCTTGGCTGTTGCCTTGTTTGTGGCTACGTTAACTTTCTTTTCAATAAAGCCTTTACCGTTCCACTCTTTATAGCTAAAGCTCTCTTCTTCAATGGACTTTACAACGCCATCCTCTACATAAATGTCGGCATTTTCTCCTATATAGATCTTTTCATCGATTTTCCTTAAAAACCTTGCTTCGTCAAAAGAAAGCGTCACTATCTTACAATCGTTAATGCCTAGAATAGTTTCCGGCGCTCCCGTTAATTCTTCGCCGTCCTTAACCTTGTACTTTGCTTTTATTCCGGGAATTCCCGCAAAGAAAAGTACGTCTTCGCTCTTACACAAAAGCTGAGCCGTTGCGTATTCTAAGGTGACCCCTTTAAATTCAAAGTTAAAAGGAAAGATAAAAGAAACCTCTCCCGATACGTTAAATTCAGGGAAAGTTACAGGTCCCACATTTACGCGTACATCTTTGTTTTCTTCTAACTTAAGAAGTCTTTGATAGTGATTTATAAATAAAAAGCCGCTATCATCCTTACTTCTGATTGCATATCTTAATGTCTTTTTATCGTTTGCTTCAGGCTTTTCCTTACTTTCTGAAAGCACCATGGGAGCTAACTTATCTCCAAAGTCTTTTACAAAAAGATGGAGTAAATTAAGGAGTCTATACTGCTCTCTTACTTCGCCGTATTGGGTGATGGCCGTGTGAAAGTCGTAATTTAAAATAGCGTAGTCGTTGGGATATCCTGTTTTTCTTGATTCCTGGAAGGTTGAAAGCTTACCGATTTTGTTGGTGCCGCCGTGATACATATAATAGCCCACAAGGTTATTTCCGCTTCCAAGCTTAACTAAGGATAATGCATAAGCATCCATGCCTGAGATTACAGGTCTTCTGTGATGTGAAAAAGGAAGCCCCGCTCCAAGCTCGCAGGTTGCAAACGGATACTTTTCATAGGGAAGTCTCCAGCCTTCATCATCCACTTTTCCGATAATATCAAGGCCTACCGCCGCATCGTTTCTCATAGGGTTAAAAAGGTAATGATTGGAAAGGGGAAGCTTCTCTGTGTGCTGCTCCCAAGGTGCCTCTGCGTATGCCGCAAATACAGGCACTGTGTCGTTAACGGGGATCTTTGCACCGTATGCGCTGTTCCAGCCCGTTACTGTATATAAAGGCACATCGAATCCGATTTCTTGTGCCATCTTTTTAAGTGTCAAAAGGTGCTCTGCATCAGTTACAAGCTCGTTTTCAAGCTGTATGCCTATGATGGGGCCACCATCTTTATATAAAAGGTCCTTAACTTCATTAAATATGCTTTCATACCATCTTTTAACAAGCGCCAAGTACTCGGGATTATTCTCTCTTAACTTAAAAGGCTTATTTATAAGCCAGTCGGGAAATCCTCCGTTTCTGCATTCGCCGTGGGCCCAGGGGCCAACTCTTAAAAGAAAATAAAGCCCTGCATCCTTACATTCTTTAACAAAGCTTCTTAAATCAAGGTCTCCTTCAAAGCTTAATTCTCCTTCAATTTCTTCGTGATAAATCCAGAAAACGTAAGAGGCCACGATGTTTACGCCTCCTGCCTTCATTTTGGCAATTTCTTTTTTCCAGTTTTCTTTTTTATCTCTCGAAAAATGGTATTCACCCATAACGCCTATAAAGGGCTCTCCACCTTTTTCAAAGTAAAGGCTGTTAACGGTAATTTCTTTACCCTTAGGACCGGGATTTCCCATGTTAAGGTGGTTTCTTTCTATCTTAGGATAATTTGCTTTTTCAATTTCGTATGTCACGTGAAGGTCCTCACTTTTCTTTTTCATAGATACCATAATAGCAAAACAACACCCGTCTTAAAATGACGGATGTTGTAAAAAGATGGACTATATTTCTCCCGGACTTATAATTGCCACCGGTTCTTCCCTGAATTTCTTTGGCGGCACACCCACCACCTGCTTAAACACTCTTGAAAAGAAGTATTGGTCAGAGTAGCCTACCTCCATGGCGATTTCATAGATTCGCATGTCCGTAGCTTTTAAAAGCTTGCAGGCGTGATCCATTTTTAGCCTGATAAAAAAATCGATGGGCGAGTATTTTGTATATCTTAAAAACAGTTCGTTTATGTAGCTTTTTGATAGCTTAAACTTATCGGAAAGTTCATCCAAAGTAATACGCTTTCCTATGTTAGCGGATAAGTATTTAACCATATCGCTTATGTGCTTGTTTAAGTCTCTGTTTTCTTCGTAATTCTTTTCTCGCATGTAGGTTTCTGAAAGAATAACTCCCAAAACCTGAGAAATGTATTCAAAGTTTCCGATTGTGTAGCTTCGGTTTAAAACCCTGAAGAGTAAGTCAAACAAAAGCATCATTCTGTTTGTGGCGTAGTCTGAATTAAAGTTAACTACTTTTAATTCATCCAAGGGGTAGTACTTTGCATCTTCTCCCTTAAAGTGCACCCACAAGATGCTCCAAGGGTTTTCTTTGGCCGCATAATACCTGTGGGCCACGCCCAGAGGAATACAAAAAGCCTCTCCTTCTTTTAGCTCAATGTGCTTATCTTTAATGTCGATAAAGCCGTGCCCTTTAATGCAATAAAAGAAAACGTTCTCCTGCGCCCCGTTTTGCCTCTCCATGTAGTGATGCTCTGCATGGGGATAAAAGCCCACATCAGTAAGATAAAGCCTCTTTACAAGAGGATCCTTTATGTATTCTTCAAATAATTCTGTAGGAATGGCGATTTTTGTCTCGCCTATAAATCCTTCTTCGACGCCTACCCTGCTTATTTCGTGGGCAAGCTCCATTTCAAGCCGGTGCTTCCAGCTGTCAGTTCCACCGTTCATATTTAACCCCTGTTTATTACTTTCCCTTACTGTATCGTAGCTTTGTTTTTTTATAGCGTCAACTTCTTTATGGTTTCTTTATATTCAATTTACAGGCAGGTTATTGACAATAAGCCTAAAAAATAGGGAAATAGAGGTGTGATTATTATTTATGACTTGGAGGTTATTATGCAATACAGAAGCGATAAGTACGGTAAAGAGCTTTCTATGCTGGGCTATGGCTGCATGCGTTTTTCAAAAAAGGGAAATTCCATCGACATCGATAAGGCTGAAAAAGAAATAATGGAAGCCTACAATGCAGGCGTAAACTACTTTGATACGGCCTACATTTACCCGGGAAGCGAAGCCGCAATCGGTGAAATCTTTGAAAGAAACCACATAAGAGAAAAGATTAATATTGCCACAAAGCTTCCGCAGTACATGATAAATAACCGCGCAGGCCTTGATAAATACTTTAACGAAGAGCTCTCCCGCTTAAGAACAACATACATAGACTATTATTTGATGCATCATTTAACCGATATTGCCATGTGGGAAAAGCTTAAAAATGTGGGCATAATCGATTGGATAAAAGAGAAAAAAGAAGCGGGAATCATTAGAAACATCGGATTCTCTTATCACGGAAATACCGATAACTTTTTAAAGATTTTAAACGACTACGACTGGGATTTTTGCCAGATTCAATATAACTATTTGGACGAGCTTACTCAGGCAGGCGTTGCGGGGCTTAAGGCGGCATATGAGAAGCACATCCCTGTTATAATTATGGAGCCCTTACGCGGCGGAAAGCTTGTAAACATGCTTCCCGAAAAAGCTCACTTAGCAATGAAGGAAAGTAACCGCGATTGGTCTGCCGCAGAATGGGCCTTTAGATGGCTTTACAATCAGCCTGAAGTAACGGTTGTATTATCGGGCATGAATTCTATTGAAATGGTTAAAGAAAATTGCAGGATTGCATCAGATACTCTTGCAGGCTCTTTAACAGATGCAGACTTTTCAGTCTATGAAAAGGTAATTTCAGCAATTAAAGCTACGGAAAAAGTAGGTTGCACCGGATGTCGCTATTGCATGCCCTGTCCTAAGGGAGTCGATATTCCCGGAATCTTTAGAGCCTATAACACAATGTACAGTGAATCCAAAAAAGAAGGCCGTTTCCAGTTTGCCCAGGCCGTTGGCCTTACCAAAGAACCTTCTTTTGCCACTCAATGCATAGGCTGCGGAAAATGCGAAATGCACTGTCCTCAGGAAATTAATATTCGTGAGAAATTAAAAGAAGCCGACAAGGCCCTTAGGCCTTTACCTTATAAGGTTGGCATCAACATAGTAAGAAAGTTTATGTTTAGAAAGAGTAAAGCATAAAAAAGCCGGCTTTACCGTTTTGATATTTACCCCTTTTACCGGACAAGTCCTGTGAAAGGGGTCTTTTATTCACGGTGCTTTTCCGCGTTTTCGGGGTTTTTTGACTAAGATGACCGCCGGCATCACCTTTAGTCATAAAAAATGACCTTTAAACCATCTCAAGTTATCGATTTTATGACTAAACTTTATGAGTGTCTCACTCTTAGTCAAATAAATCATTGATTTAACAGCGTTCAAAGAAGTTTTTTATGACTAAAAGCATTGTCCATTCTTCTTTTAGTCAAAAACTTCATTTTCACCCTGCTAAATATAGCCAATTATTATGACTAAACAGACACGAAATCATTTCTTTAGTCAAAAAAGCCTTCTGAATACATTTCAGAAGGCTTTAAATCTCGTCATCATCATCAAGAAGCATATCATACTCTGTCATTTCATCAACGGTATAACCGCTATCATGCTTTTCTTTTGCATGTGGAGGTTGCTTACTTCCTTTAATTCGATCTTTCCTTATAGCATCAAGCACGCCGCCAACAAGGCTTAAGATTACAACAGGGATAATCACAGCAGGACTACTTATGTTAACCCCGACGCGAACTAATATAATTAAGATAATCGCAACTATTACAAGGAAAATGAAGAGCATGGTTATCTCCCGAAGCTACGCTTCTACGATTAAAAACCTACCATCACCGATTGCAAATACTTCATCTGCGCTTTCAATTTCATCTTTTGAATAGTCAACGCCCTCTTCTTCGAAGTATTCAATAAGCTCTTTCTTATTCTTAACGACTACTGCAAAGTTATCTTCCAAAAACTCTCTTGCCTCAGCCTCGTTCTCTGCTACCTTTTCGGGAAATAGCTTAAGCTGATTGTTTAAAAAGCATTCGATTACCTTTTTATCAAACATTTACGCCTCCAAAAGTTTCTTTACTTCGTGATAAAGCCTTGCAACGGGAAGGCCTACAACGTTTGAATATTCGCCGTCGATTTTCTTAATGTGCTTTGCAAAGAAACCTTGAATCGCATAAGCACCGGCCTTGTCCATGGGCTCCCCTGTGGCAATGTAGTCTCTAATTTCATTGTCCGTCAAAGGATAAACGGTTACATGAGTGGTCTCATGAAAAGAAACCGTCTTGACAGATCCGTTATATACATAAGTTAAAGTAACTCCCGTAATAACATCGTGAACGTTACCGCTAAGCTCTTTTAAGATTCTAAAGGCATCATCTTTATCCTTAGGTTTTCCGATTCTTTCATTCCCTAAGAACACCAATGTGTCTGCTGAAATAATCAGGTTTTCCTGATCGATAAATCCGCCTTCTGCCTTTAACTTTTCATATACGGCTTCGCCCTTTTTTCTTGATAACTCTTCCACTACTTCTGTAGGAACAGTCTTTGTGGGAGTCTCATCCGCATCAGATGTAACAATCTTAAAATCATATCCTAAGTTTGCAAGAAGCTCTTTTCTTCTGGGTGAACCCGAAGCTAAAATTATCATACTTTTCCCTCTTTATTTTCTACCTGTAAAGGTTTCTTTTTCCTCAAGGCAAAAGCCTTCCTGGAATGAATAAGTGTTTTTGGTTTTATTAAGCTTAGAATAAGTACCGTCCGGATTTAGTTCCCAAGCCTTTGTATTGTCTTTAAGCATAAGCTTAAATACATGATTTAACTTTTCTCTTAATCGCTCTCTTTCAACGGGAAACAGGATTTCTATGCGCTTATCCATGTTTCTTGGCATCCAGTCAGCACTGGAACAATAATACTCTTTTTCTCCCGCATTGTAAAAGCAAAACATGCGACTGTGCTCTAAGAAGTTACCCACAATGCTTCTTACCGTAATGTTTTCGCTAAGGCCCTTTACCCCCGGCACCAAAGAACATATTCCTCTTACAATTAAATCTACTTTTACTCCCGCTTTTGATGCTTCATACAATGCATCGATTATCTCTTTATCGCATAGGGAGTTTACCTTTGCGATTATATGAGAAGGAAGATTATTCTTTGCATTATCCGTTTCTCTGTTAATTAATTCTATTATTCTTTCCCTTAACATCATGGGTGCCAAAGAAAGCTTTTTAAATTCACTTCCTTCGGAAAATCCCGACAGCATGTTAAAGACATTTACGGCGTCGCTTCCAAAATCATCTTTGGCTGTAAAGAAGCTTATGTCTGTATAAGTCTTTGCGGTTTTATCGTTGTAGTTACCGGTTCCTAAGTGGACGTAGCGCTTAAAACCGTCCTTTTCTTTTCGAATAACAAGTGATATTTTACAATGAGTCTTTATATTTGCAAATCCGTATATCACGTTACAGCCTGCTTTTTCTAGGGTTTTGGCCCATTGGATGTTGTTTTCTTCATCAAAGCGGGCTTTAAGCTCCACCATTACCGTAACTTGCTTTCCGTTTTTGGCAGCCTCCGCCAAAGCTTTCACTATGGGGGAATTTCCGCTTACTCTATAAAGGGTTTGCTTTATGGCAAGAACATTTTTATCCTTAGCGGCGGTCTTAATAAAATCAACCACAGGCTTAAAGCTCTCAAAAGGATGAATGAGCATAAGATCGTGCTCTTTTATCTGGTCAAATAAATCTCTTTCATCAAATTCCCAGGGCATAACCGGAATGTATTCGGGAGTTCTTAAATTATCAAAGCCCTTCATATTATAGATTTCATTTAAGAATGTTAAGTCGATTGGCCCGGGGGCTTTAAATACCTGCCTTTTTGAAATCATTAACTCCTTAGATAAAAAGGAAATCATTTCTAAAGAGTTCTTTCCTTCCACTTCAAGCCTTACAGGCTCGGTGTTGTCCCTTTTCTTAACTTCCTTTTGTAAGGCGTTAAGCAGGTTCTCTTCAGGATACTCATCTATCAAAATATCAGCATTTCTAAGGACTCTGACGGAATATACGTTATCTGCATAAAATGAAGAAAACAGATTGTTAAATTTTGATTTAATAATCTCTTCTGCTAATATGCAGGTTATATTCTTACCGTTATTTATTTTTACCACTCTCTCGATGCCCTTTGGCACCTGCACAATGGCAAATTCTTCTTTTAAGTCAGGCTTATTCTTTCTTCTTACAAATCCGCATACGTTAATGTAATTGTTTCTGATTATTGGAAAGGGCCTTTGGGAATTTATCACTAAAGGTGTAAGAATCGGATAAATGTTTTCTTCGTAATAAGAATCTATGTAGGCTTTCTCTTCTTCCGATAAGTTTACATAACTATCGACCAGTTTTATTCCCGAAGCCTTCAAGCCTTTCTTTACCACTTCTTTAAAGATTCTATATTGCTCTTTATTTAAAGCCTTTGCGCTTTTTAAAACTGCATCGATCTGCTCTCTTACGCTCATGCCGGCAATGTCTTTTTCTTTAAAGTTTGCATTAAGCAAGGTCTTTAAAGAAGCCACTCTTATCATAAAAAACTCATCCAAGTTTGAGCCTGAAATTGCCAAAAACTTAAGCTTTTCAAACAAAGGGTTTCTTTCTTCGATGGCTTCGTTTAAAACTCTTTCTTCAAACTTAAGGTAAGAAAGCTCTCTGTTAAAGTATGTTGTTTTATCTTCAGATCCTTTATTTATCATCCGACTTTCCCAATAAGTATTGAATGAACTGCCATGCGGTTCTTCCTGAAAGTCCGCCGTGAGTAAGCTCCCACTGATTTGCCTGTAAAATAAGGGTCTTTTCGTCCATTTCTATGCCGCTTCTTTTTGCAAGGGTTAAGACAATTTCGTTAAACTCTTTATTGCTTGGCGAGTCAAAGAAAATGGTGACTCCGAAGCGAGCGTACAAAGAAAGCTTTTCCTGAACGGTGTCTCTGTAGTGAACTTCGTCATCTTTTGTGCTTCTTTCAGAAAACTTTTCATTTACCAGATGTCTTCTGTTTGATGTTGCGTAAATAAGCACATTTTTAGGTTTCTTTTCAAGGCCGCCTTCAATTACGGCTTTTAAGTACTTATACTCTATTTCAAAATCTTCAAAGCTCAAATCATCCATGTAAAGGATAAACTTATAGTTTCTGTTCTTTATCTGAGCGATAACATCGTTTAAGGCCTTAAACTGATGCTTATAAATCTCTATTATTCTAAGGCCGTCTTCATAGTATTTATTGGCGATAGCCTTAATGCTTGAGCTTTTTCCGGTTCCCGCATCTCCAAAAAGAAGGCAGTTGTTTGCAGGGCGACCTGCCACAAAAGCTTCCGTGTTTTCGATTAATGCAGCCTTTGCATCCTCGTATCCCACCAAATCTTCAAGATTAACGTGAGCAATGTTTGTGATTGGTTCAATTTTTGTGCCCACCACTCTAAAAGCTTTATGAAGCCCGAATTTTCCTACACCGTAATCCTTATAGAATTCCGATAAGGTTTCTTTCATCTCTTGAGCATTCTTTGTTTTGTCAAAGAGTTCTGAAAGGGTCACGATTCTGTCAACGATTCTTGTGTTATAAACCTTAGCTTCCCTTTGAGAAGGGATATAGTTTAAGGCAATGGAAAAGTCCTTAATATCAAGAGTGTTAGTAAGGTCTGTAAAGTCGTAATCGTATAATTCTTTGATTATTTCTATATCATGAATTGCCGCATCGTTTATGGTGCCTTCGATTTTTCCCACCATTTCGGATGCCAATGAAAAGCTGTTTTCATTGTTTACAAGTAAATTAGTCAAATAGCAATGCCAAAGGTTTCCGCTGAAACCATACTTTCCCGCAAGCTCCAAAAGGCCGTGAAAGCAATCAAAAAACAGCGACCTTAAATCCGTTCTTGAAATATCTTCCTTTCGAAAGTTTTCAATGACATGAATCATGTTCTTTAAAAGTTCGCCGTCTTCAAAATTTCTGTATAAAATTAGTTCTTGATTTCTCATATCATACCCCCGCTATGTTTGATTTATTTTACCGCTTTTAAAACTTGATAGCAAGTTGCCTATTGCTTTATAATTAAGTTGAAAGGAGGCCAAAAGGATGTCTAAACTTTCAAAAGGCGTAATAGCAATTGCATTATTCGTTCTTGTTATTATCATGGCCATCTTGCTTGCAATCTATAACACCCATCACGTGGACGTTGCTCCCGGAACAGTTGGCAACACGGCCGGCAACCTGAATAATCTAGGGCTCTTTTGTGAATCGAACGGAGTTGTTTATTTTTCAAACTCCTACGACGACGGAACTCTTTATCAGATGACTCCGGATCAAAAGGAAGTAAAGAAACTTTATAACCTCGAAGCCTCTTATATTAACGCGGCAGGCGGTTTTGTTGTCTTCCACGGTAAAAGCATCGGCCAAGCAAGCGGTCTTGGAAGTGTGCTTTCTAAGCCGGGGCTTTACTTAATAAATCCTAAAAGGGCAAAGCTTAAAGGCTTAACAAACGATGCAACCCAAAGCCTTATCGTTGTCGGAAATGATGTTTTCTATCAGCACTATAACCAGAGCGCAGGTGCCACACTTGCTAAGGTTTCTTTAAAGAATTACGAAAAAGAAGAAGTTTTGGATTACTTTATAAATCCTGCTTCAAGCTATAACGGAAAGATTTATTTTAGCGGAAATTATGAAGATCACCACCTTTACACCCTCGATTGCTTAACATACGAAGTTAACGATATCTGGGCCGGTGATATCTACAATCCCATCTGTGACGGCAATTACGTTTACTTTATGGATGTTTTTAATAACTACAGACTTTGCCGCTACAACATGTCAGACAACACAATCGAAGTTATCACAAACGATAGAATCGATACTTATAACTACTATAACGGAATTATTTATTACCAGAAGAACTCTCAGACAGCTCCCGAACTTAAGCGAATCAATGCAGACGGTTCAGGTGAAGAAGTAATTATGGAAGGTAATTACACAGCAATAAATATCACATCAACTTACACCTACTTTAAGGAATTTGGTGTTGATGCAATCACCTACTACACTCCCACCACGGGACCTATTAATGTTCAGGAATTTAGTGCAGCAAGAAATGCTTTTTTAGAGCGTATTAAGAAAAAATAAAAGGTAATAGTCGCAAAAAAAGTAAGGGCCATATGGCTCTTACTTTTTTATTTTCTTTAACATATCTTCTGCTCTTAAACCTGTCAAAGGATGACGCACATAAGGATCCACTTCCATTAAAGGTTTTAGCACAAACTCTCTGTTTGCCATATCTATATGAGGAACAGTGAGCTTTTCTGTGTTTATAACCTCATCATCAAAGTAAATGATATCTAAATCGATGGTTCTTGGTCCCCAGTGAACCAAGCGCTCTCTTCCAAGGCGAGCCTCAATTTCATTTAACTTTTTAAGTAAATCAAAGGGCTCAAGTAAGGTCTTTACTTTCCAAAGTCCGTTGATAAAATCGGGCTGATCCGTAACTCCGTAAGGCTTTGTGGTAATTAGTGTAGCTTCTTTAAGGATTTCATTTCCTTCAAGCTTACAAAACATTTCTTTTGCCTTTTCGATTGTGTCTTTACTCTCTCCAAGGTTTGAACCTACGGCAATGTATGCAATGTGGCGGGTCCTTGATACGCTGACACATACGTTTTCAAAATCATGCATTATGGGAGCGTGAGGCTTATAAACCGTCACATCCACGCTGTCTGCAAGCTCATACTTTAATAAAAGAGCGTTAGCCACATCTTCGGCCGCTGTCTCTATTAAGTTATATTTGTACTTTGAAAATACTTCGCATGTGTATTCACAGGCTTCGGCATAGTTAATGGTCTTATCAAGGTTGTCGGTTAAACCTGCGGGAAGAAGGCTTAAGTGGAAGGTAATATCAATAGTAAACTCCTGTCCTTTTTCCTTTTCTTCTTCCAGGCAACCATGATAGGCATATAATTTCAAACCGATAATGCGAATCTCATCAGTCGATTTCTTCATTCCTAATGGCCTCCATCATGGAAATGACCCTTTTATTTTCTTTAATATCGTGGACTCTTACAAATCTGGCACCGGCCATAACGGCTATGGCGGTAATGGCCAAGGTTCCTTCCAAGCGTTCTTCCTTAGGAAGGTTAAGCGTATTTCCCACAACGGATTTTCTGCTTGCTCCCACCAAAACAGGAAGCTCATATTTATTTAGGTTGGCAAGGTCTTTTAACACCCACCTGTTTTCTTCCGTAGTCTTTTGAAAGCCGACACCGGGATCTAAAATAATCTTATCTCTTCCGATTCCCGCATCGGCGGCCTTTCTTAAAATAGCCTCGATGTCTTTATAAAAGTCGGTCTTAAAGTCTTCGTAGTCATGCTCTTTTCTATTGTGCATAAGACAGCAGGCCACGTTTCCATCTCTTATAACATTTGCCATCTCAGGGTCGTAGTTAAGGCCCCAGATATCATTGATTAAGTCAGCCCCCGCCTGAATACCTGCTTTAGCGGTCTCAGGATTGTATGTATCAAGGGATATCGGGATGTTAAATTCCGATTTAATTTTCTTGATAACAGGTTCTACGCGCTTTATTTCTTCTTCCGGGCTTATTTCTTCATACCCGGGGCGCGTGGATTCTCCGCCGATATCAATAATGTCGGCGCCCTCCTTAATCATTTCTTCTGCTCTGAAAAGTGCTTTATCTACAGTCGTATAGCTGCCACCATCATAAAAAGAATCAGGTGTAACATTCAATATCCCCATAATGTAAGTATGGTTTCTAGCCACAAAATCTACTTTCCCAATAACCATCTTTTACCTACCTCAACATATCAAAAAATCTTCTTTGCAACGTCTCATCTTTTTCAAAAGCACCCCTTGTGGCAATCGTAACGGTTTTGCTGCCGGGTTTCTTGATGCCACGCATGGTCATGCAGGTGTGCTCTGCCTCAATCACCACCATAACGCCCTTGGGGCTTAGGTTTTTACATAGCGCATCTGCTATCTGTGATGTAAGCTGTTCCTGCATCTGTAAGCGCCTTGCGTACACTTCTACGGTTCTTGCAAGCTTTGATAAGCCCACAACCTCTTTGTTTGGAATATAGGCTATATGTACCTTTCCAAAGAAGGGAAGCAAGTGATGCTCACAGGTTGAATAAAATGTAATGTCTTTTTCAAGCACCATTTCGCTGTTTTCAACCTTAAAGCGCTTCTTTAAAATCTCATCTATATTCATTTCGGGGCCTGCGTAAATTTCTTCACACATCCTTGCAATTCTGTCGGGAGTCTCAATCAGTCCTTCACGGTTTGGATCTTCTCCGATTCCCTCTAAGAAAAGCTTAACAGCCTCTTCAATTTTCTTTTTATCTATCATACTTTAAGTTCACCCTTTCTCCGGGATTTAAAAGATAAAACAGCTTCTTTAACTGCGCTTAAATGGGACAAAGAACCAAGTGCCAAAATGACGGTATCTTTATCCGCCATGGAAAGGGCTATTTCCACAGCTTCGTCGATACTGTCCATTGCGGTTACCATGGGATTTATGGCTCTTATTATATCCGCAAGTTCAAAAGCACTCATGCTCCGTTCCTTTTTAGGCGTTGCCACAGTGAATATGCAATCGGCCAAAGGAGCCATAGTTTCGGCAAAAGACTCAACATCCTTATCTTTTAACATTCCCATTATATAGATAATCTTCTTCTTTGTAAAATATGTTTCTATACTTTCTTTTATCCTTACCGCAGCCGGAGGATTGTGGGCTCCGTCAAGGTAAAATAAGGGCTTATCCGAAATCTTATCAAATCGACCTTCTTCTTTTGCAGTTTTAAGTCCTTTATATATGTATTTATCTAAAATTCCTAAAGCCTTTGCGGCATCGATTGAAAGGCAGGCATTTTGCACCTGGAAGGTTCCGAGTAACGATATTTCTATGTTCTTTAAATCTTTGTAATTAAAGAACGTGACGTCGGATTTATACTTTTGTTTTTCTGCCAGTAAGTAATCAGACTCAAGTAAATTTGCATTTACTTTTTTTGCTCTTTCCTCTATCGCTTTATACGCTTCTTCGCTCTGTTTTGTAAAAACACAGATAGAATCAGGTTTAATAACACCTGCTTTTGTATTTGCTATGTCGAATAAAGTGTTTCCCAAGTACTGTTTATGGTCAAATCCGATGGCTGTTATAACAGTCATCTTGCTCTTTGGAATAACATTTGTGGCATCTAACTCTCCGCCCATTCCCGCTTCCAAAATGACGTAATCACAGTTTCTTTCTTTAAAATACATAAGTGCCAAAGCGGTCTCTACTTCAAAGGCGGTGCAGCCCATAGTGTTCTTACTGCTTATTATGTCAACTAATCTTGCGTAATCGGCTTGGGATATAGGTCTTCTGTTTACCTTTATTGTCTCTCTTTCATTAAAGACTGCGGGAGAAGAAAACACGCCTACTTTATATCCTGCCGCAATTAAAATTTCTGACAAAAAAACAGTAGTGGACCCTTTTCCGTTTGTGCCCACTACATGTATGTATTCACTTTTACCGAAGGGATTATCCAAGCTTTCACACAAAAGCTTTATGCCTTCCACTCCGGGATGTATGCCTCTTTTATTAAGGCTACTCATATACTCAAGTGATTCTTTATATGTCATCTTTCCCTACACTTCTTTTTGTCTTTTAAGAAATGCTTCTTTCTCTCTGTACATCTTCCTTAACACAAAGCTGTAAGTAATAAAGAAATAAATGCCTGTTACAAGCCATGTCAAAGGATCTGCCGCACAAACGCCCTCAAAGCTCATGCGTGCCGATGCAACGCTTGCGATGATGGCTCTTGAAATAAGCTCCACAACACCGCCCATCATGGCTGACATTGAAAAGCCGCAGCCCTGCATAGCGTTTCTGTAAATAAAGATTGCTCCCAAAGGAATGAAGCACGTTCCGCTGATTATCATATAGATTCTACCATAAGAATAGATTTCTTCAAAGGGAACAGCGAGGGATTTGGTATCTATAAACAATTTCATTAAAGGTGACAAGGTCCAAAGGGCTACAGCGTATATTGCGATTGAATAAACCGCAGACATTATATTCGATACTCTGACACCTTTCTTTATACGGTCGATATCATTTACACCGCGGTTTTGAGCGGCGTAGGTCGCCATTGTTACGCCAAGTGCGCTGTAAGGAAGTGTGGCGAGGTTACAAGCTTTGTTTGCGGCTGTATAAGAACCTACAACTACGGAACCGAATTTATTTAAGGCACTTTGCACCATTATTGTACCAACGGCTGTTATTGAAAACTGAAGTGCCATGGGAACACCTATGTTTAACTGGTTCCTTATACAGTGAGAATCAAGGTGACGGTGTTCTTTCTTTGGAACTAAAATATCTACTTTCTTTATAGTGTAGAACACACAAAGGATGCCGGATACGCCCTGGGATACAACCGTTGCAAGGGAAGCACCCATAACGCCCATGTTAAAGGTTCTGATAAACACGAGGTCCAAAATGATGTTTAAGCCTGCGGAAATAATAAGAAAATAAAGGGGAACCTTTGAATTTCCAACAGCTCTTAACATGGAAGCCATGATGTTATAAAGAATTGTAAACACCATGCCGTAGCAGATAACGATTATATATTGATAAGACATCTCAAAAATGTCTGCGGGTGTGTTCATGACTGTAAGAAGCCATCTCATGGAAGAAGCGCTTATAACGGTCAAAACTATGGACACGATGGCTGATAAAAATACCGCATTGTAAACGGCCACTTTAACACCGTCTCTGTCTCCCGCTCCGTATCGCTGAGAAATAAGCACCGTAAAACCGGTTGTTAAGCCCATGGCAAACCCGAGAATCAAAAAAAGAATGGTGCCTGTAGCTCCGACTGCCGCCAAAGCGTCAAGGCCCACACATCTTCCCACGATGATGGTGTCTACCATGTTATAAAGCTGCTGAAATATATTTCCGAGAAGCACCGGCACAATAAACTTAACAATAAGCTTAAATGGGCTTCCCTTCGTCATATCCAATTCCACGGATACTACCTCCAATTAGCCTGATTACTGAATTTTACTCTTTTTAACACTACTATTCAAGCATATCTTCGGCCAATAATATATAAATTAAAATTGCAAAAATATCACTATTTTTAAGTTGAAAGGATGCACTCTCTATGATATCATTTCTTTGAAAACTAAAGGAGGAAAAGTTATGGAAGCAATTGAATGCATTAAAGGTCGCAGATCTATTCGTGAATTTAAACCCGATACCGTATCCCCCCAAGTTATTGAAGAAATTGTTGATGTTGCACGTTTCGCTCCCAGTTGGAAGAACACTCAGATTTCAAGATATGTTGCTTTGACAGGTGACGCAAAGAAGAAACTTGCAGACGTTTCATTTGCCGCTTGGCAGGGAAATTCCAATATCGTTAACAATTCACCCGTTACAGTAGTTTTAACATATGTTAAGAATCGTTCAGGTTTTGAACGTGACGGTTCTTTCTCCACTTCTAAAGAAGACAGATGGCAGAATTTCGATTGCGGTATTGCCGCAGAAGCTTTCTGTTTGGCAGCCTATGAAAAGGGACTTGGCTCAGTTATTCTTGGTATTTTTGATGAAGCTGAAGTTGCCAAGGCTATCAATCTTCCCGAAGACAGAGGCGTTGCCGCTATTATCGCTTTAGGATATCCCGTTAATCATCCCGATGCTCCAAAGCGTAAGGAAGTATCAGAATTATTAACATTTATGAGTTAATCAGAAGGAAGGCAAAAGCCTTCTTTCTTTTTATATAAGTTAGATTATTTACATATTAAAATCTTTCCTGAGAGGAAGAAATAAGTAAAGGAGAAAATTTAATGAGACACCTCATGAGTCCTTTGGACTTTACCACAAGCGAACTTGACGCATTATTCGATCTTGCTTGCGACATCGAAAAGAACCCTAAAAAATATGCTCACGTTTGCGACGGCAAGAAACTTGCCACCTGCTTCTACGAGCCAAGCACCCGTACAAGACTTAGCTTCGAAGCCGCTATGATGAACTTAGGCGGAAACGTTTTGGGATTTTCCGAAGCATCTTCAAGCTCAGCCGCTAAGGGTGAAAGCGTATCGGATACTATCCGCGTCATCTCCTGCTACGCAGATATCTGTGCTATGCGCCATCCAAAAGAAGGCGCGCCAATGGTTGCCGCATCTAAGTCAGGCATCCCCGTAATCAACGCAGGTGACGGCGGTCATCAGCACCCCACTCAGACATTAACAGACCTTCTTACAATAAGAAACTTACACGGAAAGCTTAATAACTTTACAATCGGCCTTTGCGGAGACTTAAAATTCGGCCGTACCGTGCATTCATTAATAAGGGCTTTACTTAGATATGAAAACATCCACTTTGTGTTCATATCACCCGATGAATTAAGAATCCCCGACTACATTATTGATGAGCTAAAAGAAAAGAATGCAACCTATGAAGAAGTAATCATGCTTGACGATGTAATCGATAAGCTTGATATCCTCTATATGACCAGAGTTCAGAGAGAACGCTTCTTTAACGAAGAAGACTACGTACGCTTAAAGAACTTCTACATCTTAACCAAAGAAAAGATGGATAAGGCCAAAGAAACCTGTATCGTGATGCACCCTCTTCCGAGAGTCAACGAAATCTCAGTTGAAGTGGACGACGACCCCAGAGCCTCATACTTTAAGCAGGCTCAGTTTGGAGTATACGTAAGAATGGCACTCATTATGACGCTTTTAGAGTTGGAGGTTAAAGATGCTTAATATTGGACAAATCGAAGAAGGCTTTGTGCTTGATCACATTAAAGCCGGTCAAAGCTTGGATATATATTATAAATTGGGCCTTGATAAAATAAACAACACCGTTGCAATCATTAAAAATGTTCGAAGCAACAAAATGGGTAAAAAAGACATTCTTAAAGTAGAATGCGATATCGAAATGTTAGACCTTGATGTCCTTGGATTTATAGACCACAACATAACCGTTAACGTGGTTAAGGGCGGAATCATCGTAGAAAAGAAAACTCTTACCCTTCCTAAGGAAATCACAAACATCATTAAGTGTGAGAATCCCCGCTGCATCACTTCTATCGAGCAGGAGCTTCCACACATATTCGTGCTCACAGACCCTGAGAACGAAGTGTACAGATGCAAGTACTGTGAAGAAAAGGCACACAAGTTTTTAAAACGAAGCTAGAAAAGAGCCTCCCTGATAGGGAGGCTCTTTGATGTTGCTTTTGGTATTTTTGTTTATAAGAAAATCATAAGCATAACAAGAGCAAAGCAGACAGCAAATGCAATCGAACCTTTGTCGTTATCTTGTTTGGTGCCTATTTGAGGGATTTCCTCAACTGTAGTGTATATCATGGCTCCTCCCGCAAATGCCATTATATATGGCAAGGCATTAGGAAACAAAACCGTCACAATAACCGTAAATATACCAAGCAATGGAACCGGCGCACCTGAAATGATTCCCATAAAGAATGAAGGGCCTGCTTCATTTCCCTTTTCTCTTATAGGCAGCGCCACAAATAATGCCTCCGGAAAGTTCTGTATTGCTATGGCTATCGCCAGAACAACGGCCATCGATGCCCAAATCCATTTTGTTTCCATGAAATGGCCTGCGTATATTGCACCCAAGGCAATACCTTCCGGAATGTGATGAATTACTTCGGTAAGCATCATCTTTACTTCTGCTTTTAGTTTGCTTTTTGGCCCTTCGGTTATTTCGGCATACGCATGAGTATGCGGCACCACGGTATCAAGTAAATACTGAAATCCGATTCCAAGTCCAAAAGCTATAAATACGGGAATTATCCCTTTTCTTCCTCCACTGTTTAAACCTCTGATTGCCGGTTCTATCATTCCCCATACAGCCACAGAAAACATTATTCCGGCACTTGAACCGTTAAAAATCATTCGAACATTATCCGAAAGGCGCTTGCCCGCATATACCGATGCAGCTCCAAGTACGGTTCCAATCAAAGGAATAAGCATTCCAAAAATAATATCCGTATCAGCTAAAGTATGCGATTTGTCTATATGCTCTATGAGAGAATGGAGTCCGATAAATATAAGAATGGTTCCGCCCATGATTTCAGAACCGGATTTATAACGAGCGCCAAATAAATTTCCGAGTCTGACTCCAAGCATAGATATTATAAAAGTAACTATTCCGATTAAAATTACCGAAAATAAAACATTTTGAAAGCTTCCGGTGTTTAAAACCTTTACGGGAACCGCCACAAATGTTATTCCAACCGCTAAGGCGTCTATGCTCGTGGCAACCGACAGCACAAACATGGTCTTAAAATCAAAGCCCGGTTTTACATCCTCTTCTAAAGAAAAGGCTTCTCTTATCATGTTTCCTCCGATTATTGAAAGAAGCAAAAAGGCCATCCACGGGGCCACCAGCCCAATAAGCCTTTCAAATCTCGCTCCGGCCAAATATCCGATAAGCGGCATCAGACTCTGAAATACCCCAAACCAGATTCCACATATAAGTGATTCTTTTACCGTTATTTTTTTCTGCGACATTCCTTTTCCGACGGATACCGCAAATGCATCCATTGCAAGGCCTACCGCCAATAGAAATAGTTCAAAAAAGCCCATTTTTTCTTCCCTTTAATTTATTTTTATGACGTAGCAATGTTTTAATCCTTTATCCAAACAGCCAGCTTAGATACGGTAAAATATTGATTCCCGGACGGTTGCCGCGCATTAAGAAGAATGCAAAGTATCCTGCGTAGGCCACTCCTATTGCGACTGTCCATAAAATCTTTTTCTTTTTTGTACCTAGTTTACATAATATCATAGGTATTAAGAATACCTGTCCCACCACCATGTAGTAACAGATTCTTGTAAGTTCCGGAATATATGAAGCAAAGGTATATAGTAAGAGCGCAAAAATGTTTAAGTTAAATAACATCTCGGCCTTTTTGTTTCCTTTAACACCTTCATCGTAATTAACTAAAGCAAAGATTAAAACAGCTAAGCACTTTGCAATATTTACGTAAGACACTTCACCCGAATCCAAGGGGTCTCCCACATAGAAAGGGTAAAACTTAAAGATCAAAAACCTTATTACGCTTTTACCCACCACAAGCCCTGCGGCCGCTGCGGGAATAAGCCAAAGGGTCTTTTTAGACCACTTTAAAAAGTAAGCCACCAAAAATGCGGGAATCGCAATGAGGGCTGTTTTATGAAAAAGAGCCGCCACTAAAATCCACATTACAAATTCAAAATAGCGTTCTTTAATAAGCGGAAGGAATGAGCACATTACCAATGCAAAAGCAAAGTAATAGCGCACATTACTAAAGCTCATAAAGTAAAAACCGTTGGCCATGAAGATAAATATGCTTCCCATAAACCAATCGGAAAAATCGTAGAGACCTTTCACAAAGAAAGCTGCTGTTAAAATGGCAAACAAAGCAAATATCTCTTTATAGCAGTCTCTGTAAAAAATCTTTTGCATAAGTAAAACAACTGCTTTAAAGCCAAGCTCATAAGAAACCGGGGTATCTCCCACGTTTATCTGTAAAAAGCCCGTTCTGTACACCCAATAGTCGTTACCCGTTCCCACTCTTAAAGCAGAAACAGCAAAAAGAATAAAGAAAATGGCAAATAAAGCGATTCGGTTTACATAACCCTGCTTTGATACCACCGAAGTATTGTTCATCTTCGCGGTACACATATTAAATTGTCTTCTATATGAGGTGTTTACAAACCATCCAAGGCCTGTCACCGCGAGAGTTACCAAAATGTATAAAATCATTATGCGCTCCGGTTGCTTGTTATGTAAACTAATGTAATAACCTATAACTAGCTTCTATAATACTTCTTTATAAGTGAAGCATCTTCTTCTGTTAAAACAAAGGCATCTATCTTTATATTTAGTCTTGAGAGTTCTTCAATTACTCTTTCTATCATCTTTCCGTTATGATTTCCTGCTTTAACCGCCAAAACGCGAGCCTCGAAAGAGCCAAGCTCTTTTAATCCTTCGGGATTTAAGCAAGGATTCTTAAATGGCTTAACATCAATTACAGAGGGAATTTCCACGGTTCCTTCTTCATCAACATAGATAAGGGCAGTATTCTTTCCCTTTAAGAAATGACGACAGTTTTCTTCATACTCTTCCATGGACTTTGCCCCAAGTGTGGGGATGTGATATCTGTATTCAAGTGTCGCCGGAATATAGATTGAAGTATCGTTTATTTCCTTTATAAGCAAATATGTAACAAGCACCAAGAGGCCTAAAATACCGCCTAAAATAAGCATTTCAGCCACTCTTATGTTTGAGTTTTCTTTTACCTCTCCCTTGTGTTCGCAGACAATTTCTTTAAACTCTTTATGTGAGTCGCAAAAAGCAAACAAGGTCTTTTCATAGGAATCGGCAATCTTTTGAGAAAGCTCCGGACTATTTGTGGTAATTCGCATATAAAGGTATCTTCCGTCCGCTTCGATGGTGCAATCGGAGGCTTTTCTTAATTCATCCTTAGAAACGCTTCCACCCAAATCATCGTAGATTCCGTCTATAAATACATTCATGTCCGCAAGCTCAGACCATGTATACTGGTTCACCCAGTCATACTGCTTTCCGCTTGAATCTTCCGCAAAATTTATATAATACTTATTTTCCACCAAATAAGTGCGGCCCTGAATCCCGGTTTTATAAAAGAAGTAAACTCCGAAAGCAATCACAGCACCTGCAATAATGGATGCAGGTATAGCCCACCACTTTTTAAGTAGTCTTAACCACAAAAGCCTATAATTAATCGGTTCTCTTGAGTAATTACACTCCCACATAAAAGTCTCCTTTATTTAACCTTATATACCAAGTATTTCCTGTCAACATCAAACATAAACTCAAGCTTTTCGGATAGCTCGGTGTGATTTCCCATGTACTTGTATGTAGAAAGAACATAGTCGACACTGTCTAAATTAGAAATCTCTTCTCCTTCGATAAACACCTTGTATCCAAGCTCTGCAGGAATTGATTTAAGCAGTCCCGCATCTCCCCAGTTAATATCCCAGGTTGCCCCTATTGCCTTACCTTTAAGATCTTCATCCGAAAAATTCTTTTCAAATGCATCGTAGGTAATTGCCTTCCTTACTATCACTCTGTCCTTTGTTAAGCCATCGCTGAATGATGTTAAGAAAAGAACAAGCACAAAGAAAACGCCTATATATTTATAAACCATATCGCCTTTCTTTTCCGTAAACAGATAGAGAAGAGAAAAGAATAAAACGATTCCGAAGGTTCTGTAGTCTCTGTAGTCTTTAATATCGTACAAAGAAACCATTATGGCAAAGAGCCCTCCAAGCATCACAAACATTGAAAAAGCCTTGCCCTCAAACTTAAATTCTAGCTTTCTATTATTTACTCTGAATAATGACTTTATTAAGAATAATAAAATAGTAAAACCGTATACGTACCTTAAGGCAATCTGCGCAGGGGTTGTGGAAAAACCAAAGTAACGCTTTAAATTTATTAAGGTGTTTGAATATACTACCTTTAGTTTTCCTATTATTCCCGGAGCTGCCGAAATTTTATGTGTGACCCAATCGGGGTAATCTGCGCAAAAGAGATTATAAAGCTTATAGGTAACTAAGAAAGCTACCACGTATATAATCAAGTTTCTAATTGTCTTTTTGTTTAATTTATATCCTGATAATGCCAAAACCGCAGGAAGCAAAAGAACGATATACGGCATTCTTAAAAGCGTCACCAAGACACCCGTTACAATCATCATTACTCCCCTAAGTTTTGTAGGGTATGTGTGATAGCGATAAAGACTGCTAAAATACACAATGGTAAATGCGTAAATGGGCACTTCCATCATGGATGTATAAAGATATAAATAAAGTGGGGAATAAATGTATGCAAGTAAGCACACAAAGAATAGTTCTTTGCCTCTTGGCTTATTGATAAGCACAAAGACCGTGTAAGAAGCACAAAGTAAAATTAGATTACAAATTAAAATTGAATGTTCGCTCCATGAAAACAGGGAATAAAATCCCCATGCAAGTATAGGAGAAAAGCTGTGGGCTCCAAAAGGCCCTAGAGCAGCTTCGTGGCCTGCAAAAAGGGAGCCGTTAAAAGAAAATCCTTCGGATCTAAAGGATAGTATTTCTCTAAAATAATCAAGTTCATCTGACCAGGTAGGCACACCGAAGAATAAGTTTTTACCCACCAAATAGCTTTGTATTCCCAAAACAATAAGCGGAGAAAGTATCAGCGCCGCGTACACTGCGTATATTAACTTTTCCCGCTTATTTTTGTTACTCATGTGCTATTTTCTCTTTTCGTTTACGTAAGATTTAATGGTCTCGATAGTTGATTTAAACTTCTTTGAACTTAAAGTAGGGTTTCCAAGGAAAATTCCACGTTTGTAAAAGTCCTTAAAGCCCATAAAGCCAAAGCCGGTGGCTTTCTTTTCCATAAACTTTTCTTTTAAGCTGCCAAATTCTTCGGAAAAGCTCTCTGAAATCTTTTCGGGAGTTTCTTCCATAGCGGCTTTGATTTTTCTAAATCGTTCTTCAATGGCATCCGCAATATCCTCAGCCTTTTCAAGCTTATCTTCTATAAACTCATCTTTGCTTGCATCAACATAGGCTAAGATTACATCCAAGCGCTTCTTCATAATGCGAAGCTCGTCTTTTGCTTCTTCCATCTTTATAATGATATCGCGAAGGTCTAAAGCAGCCTTAAATGATAAGGTTAAGTCAACAATAAAGTAAATAGAAACCGCGTAGGTTATAAGCTTAAGCTCTTTTAAAGTCAAGATATTTGAAAGCTTCTCAACAGGCTTATGGATAAAATAGTTTTCAGCCAAAGCCAAAAATCCCCAGCAAAGGCTGGTGCCAAGGCAAATGTGGCCGTTTAAATTAAGGGGATTGTTTGAGTAATCCCAATATCTTACCTTAAAAATTGCTTCCATTGCAACGCCGGTAAAGTATTCCAAAATACTTGCGGCAATCATTCCCACAAAGAAAACTGCCACAGGCCACTGCTTTAAGGGCGTTCCCACAAGCAAAAGAGTCATGGCTCCGCATCCGTAAATCGGGATGAAGGGGCCTCGCATAAAGCCTCTGTTTGTAAGCTTATGAGTGTGAAAAGACACCCAGGAAGACTCAATTATCCAGCCAAAGAAACAATATACTAGAAAAAAGAACACTAATTGAAGTGCCGTATATGGTATATACATTAAAACACCTCCGTAAAGCACACAAAAGGCCTGTGTGTTTACATAAATAGTTTACATAAGTGATATAACATCATTCTTCGGTGCCTTGCAAGGTTCCAAAGAAATAGCTGTAAGCATAGGGCCTTTTCCTTTATATCCTTCAAAGTATTCTTCTGAAATCTTTGCAGAAATCTTTACCCAGGTCTTATCCTTTATTTCTCCCTCATACTTACAAGGGAAGCCTAAAAACTGTACATCTTCCGCACAGCAGGTCATTACTGCACGGCCGGGAACAATAAGCTTATTCTTTGAAAACTCACCGGGAACCAATGCGCAGGCTGTAAACTTAACTGTTTTTCCTTCGTATCTGCTTAAGTTATCAAGCATATCAAGATACCAAACGCCGTAAGTTTCATCCGTAAGCTCTATTTCATCCTTGGATACATCGTAAGGAAGCTCTTCATCCAAAGTTGCGTTCATTTCTCCGTCTTTATCTTCAAATACGATTTCCGCAACCTGATTTAAAGCCTTAATGTTTCTTTTGTAAGTAGCAAGCTTTTCGTTAAGTCCGTCGCAACGATTGAAGATAACAAGCTCAGACTTTCTAATCATTTCTCCAAGCAGTGATCTCATGTTTGTGTAGTAAAGCTCGAAAGAAGAACCGTCGATTGTGGTAATCTGCTGCTCTAACTTCCAAAGGAAGGGAAGCTTAAAGTTTTTATAGTTCCACATTCCGTTATATTCAATGATGATACGGGAAGGCTTGTACTTTTTATCAAGCTCCATAAGCTTATCGGCAGATACTTCCGATTCGTCTTCCGCCACCACCATAACTGTATTGGTGGCCTTTAAAATGCGGGGATCGTACTCTTCTTCACCCTCTTCGCACACGATGAGCAGCGTGGTACCCTGAGTGCGAAAGTAAGGCTGGGCAAGAGTATAGTTTATAAATTGAGTCTTTCCGCTATCCAAAAAGCCGTTAATTACAAATACTGATTTCATTTTGTCACCTGATTACTTAATGATTAAAGCTTTGATTGCATCTTCTTTAAGCTCTGAACCGATAACACAAATCTTACCTGTGTATTCGGGTGAGCCTTCACGTACGTTAATTTCGCCGGGGGTGTAATCAAAGTAAATCCACTTGTTTCCTTCTGAAGCAAGCATACCCTTAGCTCTTAATACATAGCCATACTTTGAATCATCTTCCAATGCTTCAAGGAAGGCTTCAACATCTTCCTTAGAATACTTTGAAGCTGTTTCCAAACCGATAGAAGTAAATACTTCGTCGGCATGATGATGATGGTGATGGTCATGGCATCCGCAAGAGCATTCTTCACCGTGTTCATGATGATGATGCTCATGCTCATCATGGTCATGGTCGCAGTGGTCATGGTCATGATGATGGTGGTGATGTTCGTGTTCATCGTCATCGTCGTCATCGCCGTCATCATCATGGTGGTGATGGCCGTGACAACATTCATCATCGTCGTCATCGTCATGATGATGGTGCTCATGTTCATGCTTAAATTCTTCCAAAAGCTCTTCTTCGAAAGAAGTAACTGCTTCAAATGTTTCAAGAATATAAGAACCTGAAAGTTCGTCCCAAGGTGTGGTAACGATCTTTGCGTCTTTGTTGTGCTCTCTTAAAAGATCAACAACCATCTTAATCTTTTCTTCTGTCATGTTCTGAGTGCGGCTTAAAATGATTGTTCCCGCATGCTCAATCTGGTCTATAAAGAATTCACCGAAGTTCTTCATGTAGATTTTGCACTTAGATGCATCTACAACAGCCACTGAAGAACCGGGCTCAACGCCTGCTGCCTCTGCTGCCTTTAATACGGCACGCTGTACGTCTGAAAGCTTACCTACACCTGAAGGCTCAATAAGCACTCTTTCGGGAGAATACTTTTCCAAAACTTCCTGTAAAGAAGTGGTAAAATCGCCTACGAGTGAACAGCAGATACATCCTGAGTTCATTTCTTTTATTTCAATTCCCGAATCCTTTAAAAATCCGCCATCTACGCCGATTTCACCAAATTCGTTTTCTATAAGCACAACCTTTGTGCCGTTTAAAGCTTCGCTTAAAAGCTTTTTAATGAGTGTCGTCTTGCCGGCGCCCAAAAATCCTGATATAACATCAATTTTTGTCATTTTGATACTGCCTCCATTCTATCTAAAAAATCTTTTATAGGAATACACAAAACTTCTCCGGAATCACTTGCTGCGGTAACCAATCCAAGAAGGTTTCCCTCTGCGTCAAAGCAGCCGGCTCCGCTCATACCGGATAATGCATCGCAATATAAATACAAAAGGTACTGATCAAATTCGGGAACGTAGTAATCCTTAGCCTTAAAGGTTCCTTTAAACACATTCCCCGCAACCGCGGTGGAAGAACCTATAAGCGTTACTTCGTCTCCGTCTTTAAGTGCCTCATATTTATCTAAGTTAATGTTTGCGGCTTGTAGCGTGTCCGCAAAGTCATCGGTAAAGTCTTTTTTGTTTATTTCAAGGATTGCAACATCTGAACTTACATCACAGTAAACCACGTTTGCAAATCCCACTTTACCCGATAAAAAAGTGACTATTCCCTGGTCGTAACCGTCCAAAAGATGTGCCACTGAAATAATTAAAAGCTTTTCATCGGTGTTTTTTACAATCACACCGGAAGCACGCATTTCTCCGACCGTTATCATAACCGTCGGTTCTCTTAAAGTTTCAATTGTTTCATCTGTGATTCTTTTTTCTTTCTTTTTACATGCGCACAAAGAAAGAGCACACAAAAGAATAAGCAAAAAAGAAATAATATATTTAGCAGTTTTCATCTAAATTAAAGTGAGTAAGACGATAAGCCGGGTTATGTCGTTGAGTGATCATCTTTCTAGGACTGCTGTTACCAACAGCCTCAAGCGACCTACCGGAAAACAGATCGGGCAAATCTATGGTTTTCCTGCCTAATGGCATTCTTGGTCTTGCTTCGGATGGGGTTTACATGGCTACGTGTGTTACCACACGCACGGTAGTCTCTTACACTGCCTTTCCACCCTTACCTGCAAAGCAGGCGGTTTATTTCTGTTGCACTGGCCTGGGAGTCACCTCCACCGGACGTTATCCGGCATCCTGCCCTATGAAGCCCGGACTTTCCTCACCTGTACTTAAGTACAGCCGCGATCACCTGTCCTACTCACACGTGTTAACATTATAATGGTTTTTAAAAAAAATCAAAGTATCACAGGCCTAAATTAATGAAAAATTTAGACCTGTTTCTTTTTGCTTTACATATTTTTATACGTTAAAATACGATCCGCCGATAAACTCTCTGCATATAGAGTTAATGGGCACTACCTTAGGATCGATGGCTACAAAGTACTCTAAGAATCTTAAAAGTCTCTTTGCTTCATAATACTCGGGAGTGCCTTCGGGAATATCGAAAAGAAGGGGCTCCGCATAAGTCTTAAATGCAGCAAGCTCGTAGATCAAAATAGAGTTAAACATTGCATCCGCATTTTCCTGGAAGGGGAAGATGTTTTCTTCTTCACCGCGACGTACGCTTGGCCACATGGAAATGGTGGTCTGTGCATTTGTACCACGGGTTCTTGCATCTCTTACCATTCTTCTAAGTAAACGACCGTCTGTTGTGGGGATACGGTTGTGTTCATCGATATTGATACTTGTTAAAGCGCTTATATAAATCTTATATTTGCTTTCATCCGGAAGAGAATAAGACATCTTAGGGTTAAGGCCGTGGATACCTTCGATAACAAGTACATCGTCGGGGCCTAATTGCTTAAAGTTACCCTTATATTCTCTCTTACCTGCCTTAAAGTTAAAGGTGGGAAGCTCCACTCTCTCTCCTCTAAGCAAAGCGCTCATATCTTTATTAAACTGTTCAACGTCGATAGCTTCCAAGCATTCAAAGTTGTAGTCACCGTTTTCATCCTTAGGAGTGTCTTCTCTGTTTACAAAGTAATCGTCCACTCCGATGGGGTGAGGCTTTAAGCCGTAGGTTCTAAGCTCAACGGAAAGTCTGTGTGAGAATGTGGTCTTTCCCGAAGAAGAAGGGCCTGCAATCATAACAAACTTAACGCCACCACGGTTAACGATATCCTGAGCGATTTCACCGATTCTTCTTTCCTGTAATGCTTCCTGCACAAGGATTAAATCGTTAATTTCGCACCTACAAATAACATCGTTTAAAGCACCTACCGTGCTAACTTCCATCTTTTCATTCCATTCGCTTGAACTCTTTAAAGCCTTGAAAAGATTGGGTCTGTCATCAAAAGGTCTTAAGGTTGTGGGTTCTTTTTGATAAGGAATTGTAAGCATGAATCCTTCATCGTAGGGAATTAAGTCAAACCACTTAACGTATCCTGTTGAAGGAAGCATGTATCCATAATAATAATCGTAATAGTCGTCTAAGTGATATACGTTTACACTTGAACTTCTTCTGTATTTAAGTAAGCTAACCTTATCCTGTAAGTGATTCTTTGCAAACAAAGCGATTGCATCGTCTTTTGACATGCTTTCTTTCATGTAAGGAATGTTTTCCTTAACAAGTTCCTGCATTCTTGCCTTTACCTTTTCGCAAAGCTCTTTTGAAGCCTTAACGCTTCCCTTACAGGTAATGTAGTAGCCGTTACCTACAACGAATTCTACCATTACTCTTTCGTCACCCTTTTTGCCGAGTACATCGTAGTAAGCCTTTACAAGAAGCATGATTGCGGATCTTGCGTAAGTCTTATGTCCGATAGGGTTGTTTAAAAGAATAAAGTCGATGTTGGCATCTTTTGATACCCTTTTAAATAATTCACGGATTCTTCCGTTTTCTGTAACCAAAGCAATTGTTCCGTCGTATTTACTCTGGTATTCGTTGGCCACTTGCTCAAAAGTGGTGATTTTCTCTGCGTATTCTTTCTTTACGCCCTCAATGTTAAGTATTGCCAATCTAATAACCTCCTTCGCTATTTCATCATGGAAACAGCTTTTTTCATTAATATAATTTTACTCTCAAGTTCATCACGTTTGTCCCCTGTGATGCCTGCTAAATACCCACTGTTTTTTTCAATTTTCCACAAAAGATATTCTTTATACAGATTATCCTTCTTATCTATTAAATTTTTGGAATAAATATCAAAGAATTCTTGAATTTCACTGTCAAAAACTTCCGATTTTCCGGGGCGGGCATCCATTATCACATAGTATTTGCCCATGTCCTTTAAAAATTCTTCATTTTTAATGTAAAATCCGTTTTCTCGAAGCCACTTTCTCACCAAAAAGATTTCTGACTGAGGCTGAAGCACAAGCTGATTTGCCGAGGATACAACTTTACTTCCTTCAGTTAAAATCTTACACATTAACGCGCCGCCCATACCGGCGATTACGATTGAATCAGGCTTATCTTCAGGTGTTACTTGGGATAATCCGTCCGATAATCTTAATTCAATTTGGCTTGAAAGGCCTTCTTTACTTACGTTTTCTTTGGCCGCTTCCAAAGGACCTTTGTTTATGTCACAGGCTATCACACGTTTGGCTTTTCCTTCTTTAATCAAGGAAATAGATACAAATCCGTGGTCGCATCCTATGTCACAAACAGTCTCGCAATTGATAACAGTGTTCTTAACTTTAGTCAGTCTTTGAGATAAATTCATTAATCCAAATAATCCTTAAGTTTACGTGAACGGCTGGGATGGCGAAGCTTTCTTAATGCCTTTGCTTCAATCTGTCTGATACGTTCACGGGTAACGTTGAATTCCTTACCTACTTCTTCAAGGGTACGAGCTCTTCCGTCATCAAGACCAAATCTAAGTCTTAATACCTTCTGCTCTCTGTCTGTAAGTGTGCCAAGCACTTCCACAAGCTGTTCTTTTAACAACGTAAATGCAGCAGCATCTGCGGGAACGGGTACCTGGTCATCCTGGATAAAGTCCCCAAGGTGGGAATCTTCTTCTTCACCGATGGGTGTTTCCAAAGAAACAGGTTCCTGTGAAATCTTTAAGATTTCTCTTACTCTTTCAACAGGCATGTTCATTTCAGCTGCGATTTCTTCGGGAAGGGGCTCACGTCCAAGCTCCTGAAGAAGCTGTCTTGAAACTCTTATTAACTTATTGATGGTTTCAACCATATGTACGGGGATACGAATGGTACGTGCCTGGTCGGCAATGGCTCTTGTTATGGCCTGTCTAATCCACCATGTTGCATAGGTTGAAAACTTGTAACCTTTTCTGTAATCAAACTTTTCAACTGCCTTAATAAGACCTAAGTTACCTTCCTGAATAAGGTCAAGGAAAAGCATTCCTCTTCCTACATATCTTTTTGCAATTGATACAACCAAACGTAAGTTGGCTTCCGCAAGACGCTTCTTTGCTTCTTCGTCGCCTTCTTCCATTTTCTTTGCAAGTTCGATTTCTTCTTCCGCGCTAAGAAGGGGCACCTTACCGATTTCCTTAAGGTACATTCTTACGGGGTCTTCAATGCTGACACCTTCGGGAACGGATAAGTCGATATTTTCAATATCAACTTCTTCCATCATATCGTCTTCGGGAATAAACTCATCGTCGCTTTCTTCTTCTTCGGGAAGCTGCATAATGTCAACTCCTGAAGTTTCAAGCACGTCCATAAGCTTATCGTACTGTTCTTCTTCAAGGTTTAAGTCTGCAAAGAAATCTGTGATTTCACGATACTCAATCACATTCTTTTTCTTTTTGCATTTTGCGAGGAACTCTTTTATCCTTTCCTCATATTTAGCCTGCATGTTCTCGTCCATCATTCTCTCCTTTATCAATCATCCAATTTGAATGGCGTTTTTTTAAGTTGTTCCAAAGCCTTCTTGTTTTCGATATCTTTCATCATATCTTCCATTGTCTGATTGGGCTTTGACGCGGCCGCCTCGCAACTGTTTTTCTTTATGTTAAAGACCAAATCATGAAGCGCTTTTTCTCTCTCTGTTTTTTCGGTTACTTCCACAAGCTCTGTGTTAAAGATTGCCGCTACTTTTGCGTGTTCTTCATCGTCTTCAAACATATCCACGATTTTGGCGGGATTCATGATTCCCTGCTCTAAATCTTCAAACAGTTTAACTGCCACTTTTTCATAAAGCTCGTCGGTAAAGTCCTCGGGGCTTATGTACTTTTTAATTAATTTGTAAATCTTTGGCTCATCCGACAGCCATGTTAAAAGCAATCTTTGAACCTTTTTGGTGTTTTCATCAGGGTCTTTTGAATGGATGCCTGACTTTGGCCTCTCAATCGGCCTAACTTCCATTCCCGCTCCTGTCTTCATGGCGTTTGCCGCCACCAGTTTCTTTAAGCTTTCATACCCTATATTGTATTTATCGCAAACTGCCGCCATGTAGTTTTCCCTCTCGATTTCATCGGGAAAATTCATTAGGCGCATGCCGATTTCTTTAATAAACTTGGTGCGATCGTCAGGATCTTTTAAATTATATCCATCTTCAAGCTGCCTTATTTCAAAAAAGAAACTGTTTTCCGCATTATCAATTCTTTCTTGGAAGGCTTCAGCTCCAAGGTTTTTAATAAACTCATCCGGGTCTTTATAAGGCTTTAAGTTTATAACCTTACCTATCATGCCGCAATCTCTTAAAATGCCGATTGCACGAAGTGCCGCTTTAACTCCCGCTCCGTCAGAATCATAGGCCAAATAAACACTGTCCGTATAACGTCTTAAAATGTTTGCCTGTCCCGATGTAAAGGCCGTACCCAAAGAAGCCACCGCTTCATTAAAGCCCGCCTGATGCATGGCTATAACGTCCATGTAGCCTTCACACAATATAAAATGATTCTTTCTGGAAGTTCTCGCGAAGTTAAGGCCGTACAAGTTACGGCTCTTATCAAAGATCATAGACTCGGGAGAATTAAGATATTTAGGCTTGGCATCAGACATAACTCGTCCGCCGAAACCTATTACTCTATGGTTAATATCCTGAATAGGATACATTACCCTGTTCCAGAAAAGATCGCTCATGCCGTACTTTTCATTGAAAGTGGCAAGGGCCGCATCTTTAATAATTTCATCGGAAAAGCCCCTTGATTCAAGGTACTTAACCAAATCGTTGCTTGTCATGCATGAAAAACCTAAGCCGAACTTATCGATTGTTTCATCGGTAAGGCCTCTTCCTTTTAAGTATTTCATGCCTTCTTCGCCGGGTTTATTTCTAAGCTGATAGTAAAAATACTTTGCAGCTTCTCTGTTAGCTTCCAAAAGCTTTTCGCGTTTAGCTTCTTTTTCTTTGGCTTCTTTTGAATACTCAATTTCAGGTAACTTAACGCCCGCTCTGTCCGCTAAGTATTTAACAGCTTCCTGGAAAGAAAAATTCTCGTAATTCATTATAAAAGAAATTACGTTTCCGCCTGCGCCGCAGCCAAAGCAATAGTACATTTGCTTTGCGGGAGATACGGAAAATGAAGGGGATTTTTCGCTGTGAAAAGGGCATAACCCAAAATACGAAGCACCCTTGCGCTGGATTTTAACGTAACTTCCGATAACGTCCACTATATCATTTTTTTGCCTGACTTCTTCAATCAGTTCCTCAGGATACCTCATTTACCCTCCAAAAATTTTAGTAATGCCAGGTCTTTGGAATAAAAATCTCCTCATAAACAGATATTGCGTATCTGTCGGTCATAGCGCCCACATAGTCACACACTACGCGCTCCATGGGGTCACCGCTTTCATAAAGCTTTTTATATTCCAAAGGAAGTACGTCGAAGTTTGCCATGTAGTAATTGTAAAGCGTCTCAATAAGCGCCTCGGCTCTTCCTTCTTCGCTTTTAGCCTTGGGATTTTTATATACGTTTTCAAACATGAAAGCTCTTATGTCTTTCATAGCCTTTTCAACGGGCTCAGACATCTTGATATCGTCTGAATCAAGGCTTGTCATAACGATGTCGTGAATGAAATGATCAAGTCTTTCACCGCAGGTTGAACCTATTACGTCGCTTATTTCTTTAGGCACATCGGTTTCTTTTAAAATACCTGCTCTTATGGCATCGTCCATATCGTGATGGATGTAGGCAATTTTATCGGAAAATCTTACAACCTTTCCTTCCAAGGTTTCGGGCATTCCCTTTGTCTGGTGATTTAAAATGCCGTCTCTTACTTCATATGTAAGATTTAATCCCTGTCCGTCTTTTTCAAGAAAGTCAACGGTTCTAACGGACTGCTCCGCATGCTCAAAGCCTAATGGGCAAACCCTATCAAGAGCTCTCTCCCCCGCATGCCCAAAGGGCGTGTGCCCAAGATCATGGCCCAAAGCAATTGCTTCCACCAAGTCTTCATTAAGTCTTAACGCTTTTGCAATGGTGCGGGAAGTCTGGGATACTTCCAAGGTATGGGTAAGTCTTGTTCTGTAATGGTCTCCTTCAGGTGACAAAAAAACCTGAGTCTTATCTTTTAATCGTCTAAAGGATTTACAATGTAAAATTCTGTCCCTGTCTCTTTGAAAGCAAGGTCTTATGTCGCATTCTTCTTCGTATTTAATGCGTCCTTTAGACTCCGAACTCTTTGTGGCATATGGGCTTAAATACTGCTCTTCCCATTTTTCCAAACTTTTTCTTATAAGCATTTTAGTCTCCGTTTTATATGCAAAACTTCCTAAATAAAAATCCTTACAAAAGTAATATTCTGCATCGGATGGGGGATTCCTTTTTATTTTTTTAAATAATCTGAAAAAAAGAGAAAAGGGGCGCCCTAAGGCGCCCTCTTGTATGTGAAGTCATTAGTGATTTGATACTTTTTTGATTATTTCGTGACACTTATCCATCTTGTCTTCGATATCCTTAACAAGTGCAAACTGTGTGTGGCATCTCACTAAATTGTGGTCTGCGTACTTTGTGTTAAAGTAAACATCGCCTTCAAGATAGTCTGTTAAGAATCTCATGCCGCATTCAAGGGTCATAAGCTTTGCGCCAACAGGAAGCATCTTAAGCTCGTTGTCTGTAAGCTTTCCGCCGCATCCCTTTAAAAATCCTTCCGCATAGCATTCAAAAAGCTCTAAAGATAAAGAAACCTTTGAAACATCAGGTTCATCTTCCACTGCAGTATTTGCACCAAATCTGATGGAATCGCCAAAGTCGTTGATTGAAAGGCCGGGCATTACGGTATCAAGGTCGATAACGCAAAGTCCCATTCCTGTTTTATCATCGATAAGCACGTTATTAAGCTTTGTATCGTTGTGTGTAACTCTTAAAGGAAGCTCTCCGTTTTTAAGCATGTCCGTAGCTTCGCTCATAGCCTTTGCTCTGGCATTTACAAAATCAATTTCTTTTTGACATGTTTTAGCTCTTCCCTTAACGTCTTCTTTTACAACCTGCAAAAATCTTTCATATCTCTTTGGAGTGTTGTGGAAATCCTTTATTACTTCCCCAAGCTGTGACGCATCAAAGGAAGCCAAGTATTTTTGGAACTTACCAAAAGCATAAGCACTTTCATAAAAGTCTTTTGGTCTCTTTACCGAGTCATAACCGGTTGCTTTGTCGATAAACTCATACACTCTCCAGTAATTGTCATCTGAATCTTTAAAGAAAGGCTTCTTATCCTTTGTTAAGCGAACGCTCATTGTTTCACGCTTCGGATCTCCGCCTTCTTTTTCTATGGAAGTCTTTAAAAAGTCCGTTACCTTTAAAACATTTCCCATAAGCATTTCGGGATCCTTAAAGACCATAGTGTTCATTCTTTGTAAGATTACTTTGTCGCCGGAATTTTCTATAAGTAAGAAAGTGTCATTAATGTGACCGCTTCCGTATCTTTCACATGATTTAACATCATCAAAGCCGTATGCCAAAAAGGCTTCTTTAAAATTAGCTTCAGTAATAATTTTGTCCATTTAAAAGTCCTCGTCTATATGGTTGTTACGTAACGTTACGTTGTTTGTTTCGTTGTTACGTTATCACTCTATCATGTTTCGCGAAACTAATCTATAAAATCTTTTCACAAGTTTAAACAAATTATTTTGTATGTTTTCACTAATATGTTATGTAAAAAGAAACTGCCTTGAATTTGTTAATTTCTTGACAATCTATCTTAATTCTGTATTTTTTTTAGTACAATTTTAGTTAAATCTATCCCATTTATTGACATTGTTAATAGTTGTTAGTTAAACTGTTTTTTGAGAATAGAATTGAGAGGATATTAAGATGAAATACAGTTTTATCTCCGGCATCGAGAAAGCTGAAGCCGGCGGCATAATCAAGATTCCCTTTAACGTTTGGGAGATTTGTAAAAAAGAAGGCGATGTGCCTGTTAAAGTTAAATTACAGGATTCTGTTTTTGTTTGTAACTTAATTCCTGAAGGAAACGGTGTTTACTCTATCCCCGTTTCAGCAGAAACCTTAAAATCATTTGAAATCGGTAAGGAATACCCCGTTACTTTCCGTGTTACCAAATCAAGTGCACAGGAAAGCCCTTACTCAACATCAAATCCTATCAGAAAGATTGATTCCATCGAAGTTATTAAGCAGCCTCACGATGGCCTTTGCGGACAGTCTTGCGTAGCGATGCTTGCAGGCATTTCACTTGATGATACGATAAACATCATGCACTGTGGCGAATGGCAGGCTACAATGGATAAGATCATCAACGCTCTTAACTACTTTGGTATCGACCATTCAGAAGAAATCATCTACACAAACGGAAGAGCCGATGTTACACTTCCTAAGTGCTGTGTAATCATGGAAAAGATGGGACGTTACAGCCACTACCTTGTTTACTTTAACGGTGTTGGATATGATTCAAACTTAGGTCTCATCGATGACTACGATGTAACAAAAGTTAAAGGATACATGGAAGTTTACGTTTAGAATTTGGCATTAAAAAGCAGGTGTTTAAACACCTGCTTTTATTTTTTCTTTATTTAAATCCTTCTACACCAAGCTTTTCGCCTTCATTTATAAATACCGTAAAGAAGTACTCATATCCGTCCGTAACACTGGGCGCCACCACAATGAGTTTCTTGTTGCTTGGAGCTTCGCCAATGATACCGTAATCTGTTAAGTCTCCTTCAAGGTAAGGCACCACGCCTTCGCTTGCTTCATAAGTTGTTGTAAAGAAAGTGTCCGGATGCTCGTTCAACGCAGCAAGAATGGTCATTTCTTTATCCTGAAGGCCGTTCTTATATTCTCCGTAAGTTACAATCAAGCACTTTGCCAAGGATGTGTAATCGTATTTATCGCTTTCATACATAACACCGAATCCGTTCGGCGCATCTTCTTTCCACTCTCCTTCAAAAGCTTTAAAGGAAGTGCTTGCGCTTTTAACAAATGTGATTCCGTATCCGTCTCTTTTTCCGTTTTTAAAGTTACCGTAATAGAAATAGTATCCGCAGCGGTTTTCACCGTTTTCATCGGTATAATTTCCGTAGGTATACATGGCGCAGCCAACACCTGTGTAATCCGGGGTAACGCCACCTTCCGCATAAAGGTAAGAGCTTTGTGAGCCTGAGAAAGCCAAGCTGTCCGCAGCGGCGGAACCGTCTAACTGCATCATTTCGCTCCAGTCATACTGCATAAGCCTCTCCATGGGACTTGCGAATGCGGTAATGGTTTCTTTTGAAAAACTGCCTTCAAAAGAATCGTAAACAGGCTTCATGGTATCATGCACATTCTTTAAAAGTTCATGCTTTATTTCAGATAATTCTCTTGCAAGGTTTATTTTAGAAAGAATCTCTTCTTCATTAAGAGAAAGAGTGTCTTTGTACTTATTTAAGATGCTCTCGGCTTCATCAAAGTTGTCGGTTGCATTTAAAAAGTCAATGTATGTAAGCACCACTTCTCTGACTTTGCTGACCTGAGCCTCTGCGTTGTTTGAAAGTTTCAAGGCTTCGTCAAAGTTTTCTAAAGCAAGCTTTACATCTTTGTTTTCATTTTCTACGCCGTAGTCAAAATAGGCATCCGACAAAGAAGTGTTAAGCTCTGAAAAGTTTTCAAAAAGCTCAGAACCTGACTTTAGAACATCAAGCCTTTCCTTAGGGCTGTCTGCATATATTTCATTTGAAAGAAGAAAGAACTCTGCATAATGATCTTTTTCCTCTTCTTTATGATGCTTAAATAATAAAACATTTGAAACGGCGGCTTTATAGCTATCCTTTATGCCATCAGATTTAATGGCAAGAGCTGTATTAATGGTGCCAAGAACCGGATAAACCAGTGATTTCTCCGCGTTTTCTGCCTTAATATAATTTGTCATGGCATCCGCAAATGCGCCCTGATCGTAGAAAGCATCGGCTCTCTTTATCGCTCTTTTATATACATTCGAAGGAAGGAATGTAATCACCAAAACTGCGATTAAAAGAACAAGCACCGCGCAAGCTAAGATGCTTACAAGGCGGTTGTTTTTATCTTTAAGTTTAAGAATGAGATTGGCTAACTTCTTTGTTATGTTAACCTTCTCAGTCTTATTCTCTGCTTTTTCTTCTGTAGTTTCAGACTCTGTATCTTTAGTCTCTTCCGGTTCAGACGCTTTATCTGCATCTTCTTTAGTTTCAGTCTCTGCCTTTACTTCTTCCGTCTTAATTTCTTCTTTAACGGCTTCGGTCTCTTCTTTTTTCTTAGGCTTTCTTCCGCGAGGTTTCTTTTCCTTAACGGTTTCTTTTACCTCAGATTCTTCTTTAATATCAACGACTTCCAATTCTTCATTGGATACGTCAGTAGTTTCTTTCTTTCCCATTAAATTCTCCTAACCCTAAATGTACGCTGCAACAATCGGCACCACGATTACCGTAAGTACGCCGGTTACAACAATTGCAAGGGACCCCATGGCGCCTTGCACGTCCCCAAGTTCCATGGCTTTTGATGTGCCAACCGCGTGTGATGCGGTGCCAAGTGCCAGGCCCTGAGCAACAGGTTCTTTGATCTTGAATAAATTTAAAACTAAGGGGCCGATAACAGCTCCCGAAATGCCTGCTATTGTTACACAAACAATTGTAACTGATGTGACTCCGCCCACTTTTTCGCTTAAAGCCAAAGCAATGGCCGTGGTGACGCTCTTTGGAAGGGCTGAGCGAAGGAGCACCTCATCGATATGCACGCTTAAAGCAATCACGCAAAGAATCAATGCGTGAGCAATGCATCCGCAACTTATTGAAATAATTATTGCCAAAAGGTTTTCTTTTAACTTATTGATCTGTCTGTATAAAGGAATCGCAAGGCTGATTGTGGCAGGTGTGAGCCAGTAGGTTGCCACGCTTGCAGATTTATTATACACCTCAAAGTCGATGTGCGAAACCAAAAGGAAACATATAATCACAGCGGATGATAACAAAAGCGGATTAAACAAGGGATTTTTAATTCTTAATTTTTCTTTGAGCACAAAGAAAAGGAAAAAGGTAACGGTCGACAGGGTGATTCCAAAAAAGGAAGAATCAACGATGAATTCACGCATTTTTCTTTCCTCCTTTTTTCTTTATTCTGATAATAAGCTGTGCCACAAGGCCTGTCACCGCGGTAACCGCGATTGTTGAAACAAAGCACATAATGAAAAGCCAAAGGACTTTTCCTTTTATAATTTCAAAGCTTGTCATAAGCGCAACGGTTGGTGCCACAAATATAAAGGGCATTACTTTAATTAAGAAGTCTGCCACATCTTCCACCGCTTCAAGCTTAATCACCTTTGTGCAAAGAAGGATAAACATAAGGATGAGCCCGTAAACGCTTGCGGGAACGGGTAAGGGAATAAAATAGCCCATGGCTTCCGAAATCAAGCTCACTATAAGAATAATTGTAAGTTGCTTTAGATATTTCATAATGCCTCCAAAAAGAAAGACGGCTTTACTAAAAAAGCCGCCCCTTAAACCTGCAGGAAATGGGACTTGAACCCACACGATATTGCTACCACCGGCACCTGAAGCCGGCGCGTCTGCCATTCCGCCATTCCTGCATGCAAGTGTAATTTTACTTGTATATAAAGGCATTGTCAAGGAAAGAATAATGCCGATTTTACGCGTTTTAATAATAAAAAACGGAGCAGCTTTTTGGCCGCTCCGGTTTCTTTATTTTAAATATACTCCCTAAAAATCTTACATAAATCCGTCGTAAAGTTTTCCGATGTAATCGGTGTTATTGTAGTCGGCTTTCTTTGTGTAGCTCTTTTCTGTGTTAAGAGCACTGTTTGCTCTGCTTTCTACCGTCGCAGCCTTTGACTCTAAGTTAGAAGCAAAGGATGACTGCTTTCCGAAGAGGGTTTCAACCGATGACTTGTTTTCTGAAACCGCCTTTTCAGAAACACTTAACTTTCCTGTCTCATCAAAGCTAAAGCCTGCTTTTGAAAGTGTGTTAAGGTTGCTTCCCATATAATCTAAAAGGTTCTGAGCTGCCTTTGTAACCTTTGTGTTGCCGGCTTCATTTACTGCTGTTGCAAGCTTATTGTAGCTATCCGCAAATGCCTTTGCCTTTGAAGCGATTTCTTTATCATCGCCCTTAGCTACAGCTTTTTCAAAGTTTGAAAGGGAAGATTTAAAGTTTTCGGCTGATGTCTTTGCATTAGATAGAGCCGAAGTCTTTTTATCAACTTCCTTTACCTTCTCGGTTTTTTCTTTATTCTTTGTTGAAGTCTTATTAGTCTTTGCCTTATTGTCAGTCTTTAATGTTGCCTTGGCATCTGCTACATCGGCTTTCTTTTGATTGTAGTAAGCTTTCATAAGCTTTCCGTAGCTTCCGTTTTTGATGCTTGCGTAGTCTGACAAAAATGCGGTGTTAGAATCTTTAGTATTAAGCGATGAGAACAACGCCGAATAATCAGTATTAGGATTAATCTTCATAGTGTCACCTCCGTGTACAACGATGAAAGAAACGATTTCTTCTTCCTATTATACGCTTCTTTCAATAAAATATAAATGCTCAATCCGTGAGCCCACTTATACCTATACTTATATTAAGTATATCGGATTAATAATTTGTTAACTGAATAGCATTTTGCAAATTTTTTTATTCAAAAAATGCCGTATTTTGGGCTTTGAAAAAAAGTTAAAAATTTTTCTCATTTCTTATTGACACAGGGTGCCCCAAATGATATTATCTTTCTTGCGTGTTGAACAACTAAACAATACAGCGGTTCGCGGAAGTGTCGGAACTGGCAGACGAGCAAGACTAAGGATCTTGTGATTATTGCAATCGTGTGGGTTCAAGTCCCATCTTCCGCAGACAATAAAGACTAAGCAGAAATGCTTAGTCTTTTTTTGTCTGCGGAAGATGGGCTTATGAATGCTTTCATGATTACAATACCTTGCAATCGTGTGGGGTGCGGTCGTCCGGTGGACGACCCTCGCGAAGCGAGGAGCACCGACCGAGCCGAAGGCGAGACCAAGTCCCGTCTTCCTCTGTAAATTCCATTTTTGACTAAACACAATCACTCTCCTTCTCTTAGTCAATGAATTTGTTCATTTTGATGTTTTATAAAAGATGATTTTTGACTAAGGAAGCTCTGACAATTCTTTTTAGTCAAAAAATCGCCGTCATAATCTTCCTATTTCCAAAAATTCTTTGACTAAAATTTCCATTATGCTTTACCTTAGTCAAAAAAGCCTTTCTACATGCTGCATAAAAGCCCGAAATTCTTGACTGAAAATCTGCTTCCCACCTGGTTTAGTCAAAAACCACCACGCGCTCCTGCTATAAGATAATCTACCCCCACCACTTCGGTAAGAAAAAAGGACCCTTAAACCCGTTCCTATGGTTCATAATAAATAAATTTCCTAGTGCAATAATCTAAAAAGTATGATAGAATAATTTCGAACATAAGTTCTGAAAGGTGGACAAGAATATGCCGTCTCTTAAAGGAAAAGATTATAAAAGATTTGACTACATGGGAAGCACCGAATTGATAGCCAATCTCTTCCGTATATCCCAAACAGAGGAAAAGTTACGCAAAGACAATATTCAGGGTGCTGATAAGGCAACACAAACGCACTATTCTGTAGGGCGCGAAGTTAGAAAAGCAATAGAAAAGATTGGCGGAACCATGCCGGAAGATCTTCCTACTCCTGAGAAAAGTATTCAGCAGATTGAAAAGGAACAGATGGAACGCCTTCAGAAAAAGGCTAAAGCCGGAAAACTGATGCTAGACGAGTGATGTACGAAAATGAAATATATATTCCGTAATAGAGGAGATACCATTAAATGAAAAGTGAAAATGCCAATCTTTGTATAGTCCCATTTTCTCCGGACTACATTGACCAGGTGATTGAATACGAGAAGCAATTACGCATTGAGGAGCCGGACACCTATTTCTGGGAACCGGATGAAACCTACAGGAACAATCTCATTACATCTTTTAGTGATGCTCGATTTACAAACTCTCTCTCCTATTTGGCTTTAGAAAATGGGAAAGTTATCGGCAGAATCGATGCTCTTATCATTTCCAGCCGAGCTGATGCAGATTGCAGCACTGCATATCTTGACTGGATAAGTGTATTAAAGAGCAAACGGCATGGTAAGATAGCCCAGAAGATGCTTATGACGCTGCAGGATGTACTTAAAGAAAATGGAATTCATTTACTCATAGCCCTTATGGCCGGGAATGAGGAAGCACAACGATTTTATAGAAATATCGAAAATGCCGCTATTCATGATGAAGGCGTGTGGATGAAATTTTAGGAAAGAAAGGTATTTATTTATGTTAGTGGAAGAAAAATACAGCAAAGAACACTTATCAGCTTTATTTGACAAATATATCAAGAAACTTCGGATTACACCGGACTGGGACATAAAGCTTGAATTTGTAGAAGATAAAACCTGGCGAAAGACCGGTGATTTTAAGATTGACTGTGATGATAAGAAAGCAATTTTACTTTTAAACATAGGAAATCCCAAGCAGGAAAATCTTGAAGAAGTGATTGTGCATGAGTTAATGCATATTAAAATGTATCCATTGGATCAGGTGACAGAGTCCTTAATTACAAGCCACTTTGAAGAAGGGACTCCGGCATGGAACTTTGCCTATAATCAGTTTTTCAACGCATTGGAACAAACTGTTGAAGAACTGGCGAAGTGCTTTTTGCTTGAGTTTGGTGATGACAAAGATTTATCCTTTGGCAGATGCAGCAAAATGAAATCCTTCAACGAACTTTATGACGGGCTGAACAATATTGAATGATAAATACTCAGGTTAACATTACCACTTCGGTAACAAAAAAGGACATCCAATCGGATGTCCTTTAGTTTTACTAAAATGGACCGCTAACCCCGTCCCTTAGGACCATTCGAGGTAGCAATTAATAGCGCTCAACAATTGCTGCGCAGCCCATGCCACCGCCTACGCAGAGGGTTGCAAGGCCTTTATTTGCTTTACGTCTTTGCATTTCGTAAAGAAGGGTAACTAAAATTCTGTTACCTGAGCATCCAACGGGATGGCCTAAAGCGATAGCTCCGCCGTTTACGTTTAAGATGTCTTTTGAAAAGCCAAGGTCATGCTGAACTGCTACAGACTGTGCTGCGAAAGCTTCGTTTGCTTCAATCAAATCGAAGTCGCCGATTGAATAGCCTGCCTTCTTCATTACTTTTCTGGTTGCGGCTACAGGACCGATACCCATGATGCTGGGCTCAACGCCTGCAAGTTCACCTGCAATCCATGTGCCAAGAGGCTTAACACCTAATTCTTTTGCCTTTTCTTCACTCATAACGATGATACATGAAGCAGCATCGTTGATACCTGAAGAGTTGGCTGCAGTAACAACACCGCCGTCCTTCTTGAAGGCGGGCTTAAGGCCTGAGATACCTTCAACGGTAACGCCTTTACGAGGGCCTTCATCTGTATCAAAAATGATTGTTTCTTTCTTTTTCTTTACTTCAACGGGAACAATTTCTTCCTTGAACTTTCCTTCTGCGATTGCCTTTTCTGCCTTGTTCTGTGACCAAGCCGCAAATTCATCAAGTTGCTCTCTTGTTAAGTGCCACTGTTCTGCAATGTTTTCTGCGGTCATACCCATGTGGTATCCGCCAAAGGCATCTGTTAAAGCATCCTTTATCATTGCATCCTGAAGTTCGCCTGAGCCCATACGGTATCCGTAACGTCCCTGCTGTAAAAGGTAAGGTGCCATGGACATGTTTTCCATACCGCCTGCCACGATGATATCTGCATCGCCCATGCTGATAAGCTTTGCTGCAAGG
>Ga0129307_1000490_pt1 | contig 61043 bp, 54 predicted proteins | sample P1105metagenome_FD_94437 | JGI IMG/M metagenome (GOLD analysis project Ga0129307, IMG submission 94437) | Capybara group fecal microbial communities from Wisconsin, USA - P1105 metagenome | ecosystem: Host-associated > Mammals > Digestive system > Large intestine > Fecal | place: USA: Wisconsin... | reverse complement strand
GGTCCGTGCCCTGTATGACAACGACTGCGAGTCTGAACCCGCTCCGGCCTTCGACGACCCGACTCACAACTATGTGACCGCCAGCGTCGATGCCGTCAACGAGAACAGCGACAACGTGGCCCTCTATCCTAACCCGACGAAGGGCAACGTGACGATCGAGGCTGCCGGTATGAGCCGCATCACCGTGGTGAGCGTCCTCGGCCAGGTGGTCTACGACACCGAAGTCAGCGAAGACACCTATGTCATGAACATGTCACAGTTCACTGCCGGCATGTACATGGTCCGCGTCTACACTGAAAGCGGTGTGACCGTCAAGCGCGTCACTGTCATGCAATAAATGACACTGCGGGATTGACTCCCGCAAAAAATTGGGCGGTTCCCTTCGGGGAGCCGCCCTTTTTTATTATTTTTGCGGAACGGTTTTTGATGGCTTTTATGCCGCAAAATAGATTTCAGAATTATGACAATCAAGGAAATACAAGATGGTATCGTAGAGGATTTCTCCATGTTTGACGACTGGATGGATCGCTACGCCATGCTGATAGAGATGGGGAAGGAGTGCCCCATCATCGACGACAAGTACCGCGACGAGGCGCATCTCATCAACGGATGCCAGTCGCGCGTGTGGCTCAACGCCGAATTGAAGGACGGAAAGGTGTACTATAGCGCCGACAGCGATGCCGTCATCACCAAAGGCATCGTGAACCTGTTGATTAAGGTTTTCTCGGGTCAGACGCCAGAGGACATCCTTGCCGCCGACCTCTCGTTCTTGGATGAGATCGGTCTGAAGGAGCATTTGTCGCCAACACGTTCCAACGGCCTCTTGGCCATGCTGAAACAGATGCTGCTCTATGCAGAGGCTTTTAAACTTAAGGAGGGATAGCCATGACAAAGGAAGAAGTGAATACCTTAAAAGAGACCGTGATTTCGGTCCTGAAGACCATATACGACCCCGAAATACCCGTCGACATTTGGACACTGCACCTAATTTATGGTGTGGATGTCGATGAAGAGGGCAACGTGAAGATCGTGATGACGGTGACGGCACCCAACTGTCCTGTAGCCGAAGTGTTGCCTGCTGAGGTGAGAAACCGTGTGCAGGCCATCATGGGTGTGAAACACGTCGATGTGGAGCTTACCTTCGACCCTGTTTGGAGCATCGACATGCTCTCCGACGAAGCCAAGGCTGAATTGGGCTTGGATGGGGATTATGGTAGCTTCTCTGCGTCAGACTTCCTGTATTAAAGGTTGTCATAATTATCCAACAAATCCTTCGCCATTCCAAGGAACATGAACGCCACGGCGTTGAAGTCCATGTTGAGGTCCTTGCTGAGGCCAACACGGTCCTTGAAGATGGCCACGTTGAACCATTGCAGGCACTGGAAGGCGCGATGGAAATAGAGGCGTTGCAGCTCTTCCTTGGTGGGTTTGTGACCCACGTAGGCCTCCAATAGGGCCAAGGCCTTATCGAAGCCCACATTGCCGTAGCAAGCGATGTCGTAGAAGGGATCGTTCATGCCGGCAAATTCCCAGTCCAAGACGTAAAGCTTGTCGCCACTGATGACGAGGTTGGTGGGCTGGTAGTCGCAGTGGCAAGGCACCTTGGGCACGTTGACTTGGGTGGCACGGATGGCGTCGAGTTTCTTGCGGAGGTCGAGGTATTCCTGAGGGAAGACGTAGCCCGTCTCAAGGCAGTAGCGTTGGTCGTCGTCCAAGCGGCCGAAGGCATTGTAGTCGCGGAACTTCATGTCGCTGTTGTGGATCTTCTTCAGTGCTTTCACCGACATCTCGTTGTAGGAGACCACGTCGGTGGTGCTCATGATGGTGCCTTCCACATATTCGGCCAGTTTCTCGCCCGAGCGAATCTCCACATATTCAGTGATGTTGTTCAATCCCAAGCGGTTGACCTCTTGAATGTTGGCCCATTCCTCTTCGCGGTCGACAAACTTCTCGGCAAACTTGCCAGGCACACGGTAGGTGTATTTCTTTCCTTCACATTCAACAACGTAGGTGTAGTTGCTCATGCCGCCTTCGAGACGCATCACAATCTTGGCATCGTGGGCATGGAGTAGTGCGTTCACTCTAAAAACGATATAGTCTTCAATAGTCATGGTAGTATATGTTTAATAAGTAAAATCTAAATGGTCGGCAAAATTACATTTATTTCCCGTAGTTTGTTCATATTGGGAAAAATATTGTACTTTTGCAGCCTCAAAAGGGGATTTAGTTCATCTGGTAGAACGTCAGGTTCGCAATCTGAAGGTGGCCGGTTCGAGTCCGGTAATCTCCACGGGGTGAAGCCGCTGATTATTCAGTGGCTTTTTCTTTTTCTGCGATTTGTTCGACCACGACGACATTCTCGTTGTTGAGTCGTGCCTTGAGCCAGCGTTCGATACGGGCGTGGAGTTCAGCATCCATAGGCTTGTCGATGGTAAGGATGGCTACAATCTGCTCGGTTTCGGCAGGGCTTCCGGCATTCATAATGGCGCCACGGCTTAGGCTAAGGCTTTGAATGTCGGGATATTGGGCAAACAACTCCTTCGACACGGCTTCAACGGGTAGTTCCTTCCCCTTGAAGTCGCTCAATTGCTTGTCAAGTTTCATGATGCTGTCGTTCAAGGCCTTGATTTGTTGGTCGGAGTGTTCAAAGAAGCCTTTCATTATCTCGGTTTCGGAGAGATCTTGCTTCATGATGGTGGCGTCTTCATGGAATACGATTTGGCTTCGTGTGATGCCATATTCCTCTGCGCTGCTATAGAACTGTTTCTTGGCTTCGTCGGTCAGCGATTCGCCCGCGAGGAAAAGCTCCAGTTTAGGGGCTTTGCGTGAATAGGTTGCCTTATGGTCGTAGATGAAACACTTGCCAAGGTTTTTGTTTTCGGCCACCAGACGCTCGGCGTGGATGGTGAAGTTGTTCTCTCTGATGACGCTGATGGCAGAGATGATGCTGGGCACGATGACGATGATTAATATGATGGCCATCCAATGTTTGGGCAGGCGACGATGGCTCTCGTCCGTGTTTTCAACGACAGGGAAGCCGAAGTATTTCACTGCGGCAAAGGTGGCCAGGGCGATAAAGATGCTGTTGATGAGGAAGAGATAAAGGGCACCAAAGATGACTTGTCCCTTCCAGATGGAGATACCATAGCCTACGGTGCAGAGGGGCGGCATGAGTGCCGTAGCGATGGCCACACCCGAGATGACGGTGCCTTTGTCCTTGCGTGATGTCTCAATGATGCCCGCCAAGCCACCGAAGAGGGCGATGAGCACGTCGTAGATGGTGGGATTGGTACGTGCCAAGAGCTCAGAGGGATGCGCCAGACTCAATGGGCTGAGGAGGAAAAACAAGGCGGAGGCAACGATGCTGATGACGACCATCACACCAAAGTTTTTCATGGAGTTTTTCACCAAAAGGTTGTCCCGGGTGCCAAGGCCAAGTCCGAAGCCTAGGATGGGACCCATCACGGGCGAAACCAACATGGCGCCGATGATGACAGGGATGGAGTTGACGTTCAGACCCACCGAGGCGATGATGATGGCGCAGGCGAGGATGTAGACATTGGTGCCTCTGAAGGCGATGTTCTTTCGGATGCTGGCACTGGCATTCTCGTAGTCGATCTCATCGGAGAAACGGATGAGGCTTTTCAAATATATCAGGACTTTATGGAAGAAGCTTTTCATTGGTTATTGTTATTGCAAAATGCAAAGAACAACATTTTTCTTGAATTGTGCAAGCCTCACCGACTGAAAATGCTTCTAACTGCAATGAGCATGGGGAAGATTTCGACACGGCCTAAGAGCATGATGATCATGGCGACAACTTTTTGGAATCCCAGAAAACCGGCGTAGTTGCCCATCGAGCCGACATCGCCGAAACCGGGTCCGACGCTGCCTATGCAAGCGATGGAGGCCGTGAGTGAGGTCTTGAAATCCATGCTGAGTGAAAAGATGACGGCACCGATAGCGATGATGAGCATGTAAGTGCCCATAAAGGCAAGTATCGAAGTGATGTTTTCTTCCGTTTTTAATTGTCCGTCGAGTTTGGTTCGGTTGACATTCTTAAACCCGATAAGCGAGTTCACCAAGCCTTTCAGGCTTTTGACGACGATGACAAAACGGTCCATTTTCATGCCTCCCGATGTGGAACCTGAACAGCCACAGACCAAGGAACAAAGGATCAAGATACCCATGCTGCCCGTGGGCCATAGGTTGGTGTCGGCGGTGGCAAAGCCCGTGGTGGTGCTGAGCGAACATACTTGGAATGCCGCCAAACGCAGGGCTTTGGGGAATGTGGCACAATAACCACTATAGTACAGGTTGGCGGTGACGGCGAGTATGGCTATCGCTACGAGGGCGAGAAACCATCTGACGACTTGCGTGTTGAAGAGGTTCTTGTGGGTGCGCTTGTCGGGCCAAACCGTCGAGAACATCAGGCTGAAGTTGGTGGCGCCCATCAACATGGCTACGATGAGGATGATCTCTACAGCGACATTGTTATAAAAAGCAACGCTGATGTTCTTCGTGCAGAAACCGCAGGTGCTACAGGCCGACATGGCCAAGGTGGTGGCGTCGAACCATGGCATTTTGGTGAGTCGTAAGGCAACGGCTGATGCCGTGGTGATGATGAGATAGACGGCAATCATCCGATAAACGAAGTTTCTCTTGCGTCCACCATAGTAGGATTTGGCGAGGTCCGAGAGCTCAGCGCTGGATAATACGGAATGACGGTCGTGCTGCCCTGAGATGACCAGTGAAACCAAAGTGACGATACCAATACCACCCATCCAAGCCGTTGCGATACGCCAAAACTGCATGCCGTCGGGCAGGGCCTCGATGTCGTTAAGTATGGAGGCGCCCGTAGTGGTAAAGCCCGACACACTCTCGAAAAAGGCATTGACCACGGTGAACTCGCCGCCGTAAATCAAGAACGGTAATGCCCCAAATACACAAGCCGTAACCCAACAACCCGTGACGATGCGGAAACCGTCTTCAACGGTCATCTTTTCTTGCGGCTTTGTGGTGACGATGGCAAAAAAGCCGCTGAGTAGCGAGGCCATTCCTGAGAAGATTAAGGGGTCGAAGCTATCGTCCAGGTCGTTTCTGAAGGCAATGAACGCTGATATAAACATAAGTAAGGCAACACCTATTAGAGAGAAGCCTGCGTATCGTATGGTGGTATTCCATTTCTTCATCTATCGTCGTTTTTGAAAAAAACAGAAGCAAAATTATTTCGTCGTTTTTTATGAGTCAATACAATAATGTTTATCTTTGCATTGATAAAATCAATAAAGAGATGACTTTGCAACAATTGGAATACATCATTGCTGTGGAGCAGCACGGCTATTTCGTCAATGCAGCTGAGGCCTGTGGCGTGACGCAATCAACACTGAGTCTGATGATTAAGAAGCTAGAGGAGGAGTTGGATGTCAAAATCTTCAACCGCGATACGCATCCCGTCACAGTCACTGAAATGGGAAGGAAAGTGATTGACGAGGCGAAGATGGCGGTCTATCACACGAAACAGTTGCTGGAGTTGACCCGTACGGCAAAGGAGCAAGCGTCGGGCGACCTTAGCATTGCCATGACCACGACCGTGGCACCTGTGTTAATGCCTGGCCTGTTCCATTATATGAGGACGAAAAATCCGGCGATACGCCTTCGTGTGGAGGAGATGATCACGGCGACAATTATTACCAAATTGAAGAAAGCCGAGGTCGACATGGGCATCGTAACCTATCCCGTCAACGACCCTGATTTGCTGGAGGTGCCGCTGTATCACGAACGTTTTTTTGCCTACGTATCACCACAAGATGCCATGTATCAGGTGGAAAGCATTGAGAGGAGCCAACTGAGGCAATCAAAGGTGTGGACGATGAAAGACGGCGTGAGGCTGTTCGACCGCTCGCAAGTGCGATCGGAAGAAGAGATTCGATACGATAAATTGTTTGAAGGCGGTCGTGTGGGCATCCTGATTCAGATTGTCAATGAAAACGGGGGCATCACCATCGTGCCTGAGTCGCATTTGCATTTGTTGCCTGAGACCGTAAAAGACCGTATCAGGCCGATTGTCAACCCGGAACCACAGCGAACGATAGGCTTGGCGTTCAGGAAGGACTATGTGCACGAGCGGATGATGAACATCGTCGTCAAGGCCATCAAGACGATGGTGCCGTCGGAGTTCCTCGACGGCGTGATTCGTGCGGATTATCTGAGACTATAATATTGCGGGTCCCTGAGCCTGTCGAAGGGCCCGTGTTTAGCATCAAAACTATATTGCAGCTGAAACAACTTCGGCAATTTGTTCCAGCCATTCCTTGTCGACGGCATCGAAGGTGGCCAGTTTCTCGCTGTCGATGTCCAACACACCGATGACTTCGTCGTCTTTAATCAGAGGCACCACGATCTCGCTACGCGATTCCGAGCTGCAGGCGATATGGCCGGGGAATTGCTCGACGTCTTCCACGACGTATGTCTTTTTCTCTTTCCATGAAGTGCCGCACACACCCTTGCCGAAGCCGATGCGGGTGCAAGCCACGGGGCCTTGGAAGGGACCGAGCACCAGCTGCTCGCCGATGACACGGTAGAATCCCGTCCACCAGAAGTGGAAGGACTCTTGGATCAGTGCGGCCACATTGGCCATATTGGCGACGGCGTCAGTCTCGTCCTTCACCATTGCTTTTACTTGCGAAAGGAGGAGTTTATAGTCTTCTTGTTTGCTCATTTTTTGTATTTTTGCAATCCGTTTGCAAAAGTACAAAAAAATGAAGAAAGATATTCCCGTATTGCTGCTCACTGGTTACCTCGGTAGCGGCAAGACCACTGTGGTCAACAAGATATTGAACAATCGTAAGGGTATTAAGTTTGCCGTGATTGTCAACGACATAGGCGAAGTGAACATCGATGCCGACCTGATTGAGAAAGGTGGCGTGGTAGGGCAGAAGGACGACAGCCTGGTTGCCTTGCAGAACGGCTGCATCTGCTGCACCTTGAAGATGGACCTCATCCAACAGCTGCACGAGATCATCGTCATGCAGCGCTTCGACTACATCGTTATCGAGGCCAGCGGCATCTGCGAGCCGGAGCCTATCGCCCAGACCATCTGTTCCTTCCCCGACATGGCATGGCAACTCACCAAGGACGGTATTCCGATTCTTGACTGTATCGTGACCGTGGTCGACGCGCTGCGTATGCAGAGCGAGTTCGGCTGTGGCGATGACTTGATGAAGAAGAACCTGGCTGAGGACGACTTGGAGAGCCTGGTCATCCAGCAGATTGAGTTCTGCAACATCATCTTGCTCAACAAGGCTTCAGAGGTCACGCCCGAGGAGTTGGGCCGTGTGAAGAGCATCATCCGCGCCTTGCAGCCTACCGCCGAAATCATCACCTGCGACTATGGCGATGTCGACTTCGATAAGATCCTGAACACCCATATGTTTGACTTCGACAAGGTGGCCACCTCTGCCACTTGGATCAAGGAAGTGGAAGGCGCTGTGGAGGAAGAAGAACATCATCATCACGATGACGACGATGATGACGAGGACGAACACGAGCATCATCACCATCATCACGACCATGACGATGATGAGGAAGAGGAGCATGGCCATCACCACCATCATCACCACGATCATGAAGGCGGTGAGGTTGAGGAATACGGCATCGGCACCTTTGTGTATTACCGTCGCGAGCCGTTCAATATGGCGCGTTTCGATGAGTTTGTTGCGCGCAAGATGCCGAAGAACGTTATCCGCGTGAAGGGCATTTGCTACTTCAAGAACGAGATGGACAACTGCTATATCTTCGAGCAAGCGGGTAAGCAGGTGCAGCTGCGCGACGCTGGCCTGTGGTTTGCCACCATGCCCGCCAACGAGTTGGCCATGATGATGGACCGTGAGCCCACCCTCCGCCGCGACTGGGACGACACCTATGGCGACCGCATGCAGAAGCTCGTCTTCATCGGCCAGCACCTGGACAAGGATGCCTTGGTGAAGGATCTGGATGCTTGCTTGACGAGGTAAGTTTTTGCCTGTTTTGCGGGTTCTGTGATAAAAATTCCTATCTTTGACCCTTCAAAACGGCAAATTCAATGGAACAACTCATAAGCACAATCAGCGGCTACGTGTGGAGCCCGGCCCTGGTGGCCATCTGCCTCTTGGCGGGACTCTATTTCTCCGTCGGCACACGCTTCGTGCAGGTGCGCCGTTTCGGCGAGATGGCACGGCTGCTCTTTTCCACTGATAAGTCACAAAAGACGGGTATCACCTCTTTTCAGGCTTTCTCCATGGCCCTGTCGGGGCGTGTGGGCACGGGCAACATCGTGGGCGTGGCCACCGCCATCGGCTACGGCGGACCAGGCGCCATCGTCTGGATGTGGATCATCGCCTTCCTGGGTGCGGGCTCGGCCTTCTCCGAGGCTACCTTGGCACAGATCTATAAGGAAGAACACAAAGGGCAGTTCCGTGGCGGTCCAGCCTATTACATCGAGAAAGGCTTGAAGTGCAAGTGGTTGGCGGTTTTCTTCGCTGTCATATCGGTCTTGGCATGTGGCTGGTTCCTGCCTCCAGTGCAGTCCAACGGCATCGCCATCTCGTTCTCCAACACCTTGCATGTCGATCCGGCTTGGGTCGGTGCCGCCGTCGCCTTGCTGATTGGCTTGGTGGTGATGGGTGGCGTGAAACGCATCGCCAATGTGGCTCAGATTGTGGCACCATTTATGGCTGTCCTCTATGTGTTGCTCTCCATCGTGGTGTTGGCCTTCCATATCACCGAGGTGCCCCACGCCTTTATGGATATGATTCACAGCGCTTTCGGCATGAAAGAGGCCTTGGGTGGCATCTTGGGCAGTACCATAGCCTGGGGCGTGAAGCGTGGCATCTATAGCAACGAGGCGGGACAAGGCACGGGCGCCATCGTGGCGGGCGCAGCCAAGGTGTCGCACCCCGTCAAACAGGGACTGGTGCAGGCCTTCTCTGTGTATATCGATACCTTATTGGTATGCACCGCTACCGCCGTGATGATCTTGGCTTGTAAGACCTATAACGTCTTCGATGGCGCAGGCAATATCCTCGTTGCTGCCGAAGGCGTGGATCTGGGTGCACCAGGCGTTAATTACACCTCGGCAGCCTTGGGTACTTTCTTGGGCGCCAACTGGGGCGGCATCATCGTATCAGTGGCTTTGTTTTTCTTTGCCTTTACGACCATTATGGCCTACTATTACTATGCCGAGACGAATCTCGTCTATCTCTTCGGCAAGGGCAAAAAAGAACATGTCTTGATTTGGGTGCTGCGTCTTGGTGTGGTGGGCATGGTGTTCTTCGGCTCACTCTATGAGGCTAAGGCCATGTGGGATCTCGGCGATATCGGTGTAGGTACCATGGCATGGGTGAATATCATCGTCATCCTGTTGCTCTCGCCCAAGGCGTTCAAGGCACTGAAGTCATACGAACGCCAGAAGAAAGAAGGCAAGGAACCCGTCTTCGACCCTAAGGAAATCGGTGCAAAGGGCGCGGATTTCTGGGAGAATAAATAAATAGTTATATGCCATCCATATTGTATAATTGTTTATTTTTGCACAATGAAACAAGAATTCAATTACCAGCCAAACTATTAACCAAATAAATTAAAAAATGAAAAAAGTAACATTTTTCCTCGCCGCCCTGCTTATCGGTGGCATGATGTTCACAAGTTGCAAGAAAGATGACCCACAACCCACACCTACACCCGAGCCAGAGTCGAAAACCGCCAAAGTGGTGTACAAACTTGGCAACTCCACTATGGTGCAAACAGTTTCGGATTGCTTCAAGTACACGTTTTCTTATATAGGAGCAGACGGACAAATGGTCACGGTTAACGATGTTACCCTGCCTTGGACCTCCCCTGAACTCACCGTCAACCTTCCTTTCACTGCCAAAATCGAAGGCCAAGCCACATTCAACGAAGCAGATCTTCCCGACCCAGTCATTTTCGGCCAGCTCTATTACCTCTATGCAAATGGAGATGAATGCCAATTTGGGGGAGAACTTATGGCTGTTGAGAGAAATGCTTTTATGCCATATTTAGCTGAAAATCCTGATATACTGAAGTTCAGCTACTCGAAGACCATCAATCGTTAATGACTTTAGGAACAGAGAAATAAAGTATTCTAATATTAAATCAACTTCATTATGAAAAAAGTAATGTTTTTACTCGCCACCCTGCTTATCGGTGGCATGATGTTCACGGGCTGCAAGAAAGACAACACTCCTGGCAGTGACCCGGCAAGCAAAACTTTCAAGGTCTCCTATGCCCTTGGCAATAAAACCACAGCCGCTTTAGGTATTGAGCTTGTCACTTCCGACTGCTTTAAGTTTGATGTGACCTACACTGGCGCTAATGGAGAACAGGTTGAGGTAAAAGGTGTTACCCTGCCTTGGACCAGCCCTTCTATCGATGTGAAAGCTCCTTTCAAAGCCAAGATCGAAGCCAAACCCGTTTATGATGAGGCTCAGCTTCCCGACACATTTGCCTATGGTGCAATTCCTTCTATCTACAAAGATAACATGGAAGTCAAGAGAGGTGGTGAAATTGCCAATCGCACCAAGGTTAAGTTCTTGGAAATAATGCAAGAAAGCCCCGAAGAACTTATCATGAAAGCTGAATATGATTTCTGATTTCCAGTAAGTTAGAAATTCCTACTTCAAGTATTTGCCCGACCTTCAAGTGATGGAGGCCGGGCAAATTGTTTTTTCAATTGACGTTTTGCATCTCTCTCAACAATTCCAGCGCCTGGGTCACTGTTTCCACCTCCTTGACGGTGAGTTGCAGCTTGTCGTTGACCTCCTTGAGCGAAGTACGTTTTGGGTGGCCGCTGATGTATTGCAATATCTGCATATAGGTGGAGCTTTCGAAGTATCTTGAGGCTTGGTTGCTGACGAAATAGGCCGTCATGTTGTGGTGACGTAGCAAAATCTTTTCAAAGCCAAGGTCTTTGGCAATCCATCGTAGGCGCACGGTATTCAATAGGTCGTTGACTTGCTTGGGGATGGGCCCGAAGCGGTCGATGAGGTGGTCGGTGAACTTCATCAGGCTCTCCTCTGTCTTGATACGGTCGAGTTCGCTGTAGAGGCTCACGCGCTCCTGCGTTGAGTTGATGTAGTCGGCGGGGAAACGCACCTCCATGTCGGTCTCGATGGTGCAGTCCGCAACATACGATTTCTCTTCTTCCTTATCGAAGATGTCCTGAAATTCAGTCTCTTTCAGCTCAAGGATTGCCTCGTCGAGGATCTTATGGTAGGTCTCGAATCCGATGTCGTTGATGAAGCCGCTCTGTTCGGCACCGAGGATGTTGCCTGCGCCACGGATGTCCAAGTCGCGCATGGCGATGTTGATGCCTTCGCCAAGGTCGGAGAACTCCTCCAAGGCGCGGAGACGTTTTTGGGCCTCTTGGGTCAAGGTGTTGAGCGGAGGCGTCAACAGGTAGCAGAAAGCCTTCTTGTTGGAACGGCCCACGCGTCCACGCAGCTGATGCAGGTCGCTGAGGCCATAACGGTGTGCATCGTTGATGATGATGGTGTTGGCATTCGGGATATCCAAACCCGACTCGACGATGGTGGTGCAAAGCAGCACGTCGTAGTCGCCGTTGATGAAGCCAAGCATGATGTCCTCAAGCTTCGAGCCTTCCATCTGGCCATGGGCGACGGCGATGCGCACGCCCGGCACGTACTTCAGGATGAAGTCGTGCACGTCCATGATGTTCTGGATGCGGTTGTGGATGAAGAAGACCTGCCCGTTGCGGGCCAGCTCAAATTGGATGGCGTCGCGGATGAGCTCGCCGTCGAAGCCACGCAACTCGGTCTGCACGGGATAGCGGTTGGGCGGCGGGGTGGTGATGACGCTGAGGTCGCGGGCGCCCATCATGGAGAACTGTAGGGTTCTGGGGATAGGCGTGGCGGTCAAGGTCAGCGTGTCGACGTTGGCCTTCATCTCTTTCAACTTCTCCTTCACGGCCACGCCGAATTTCTGCTCCTCGTCGATGACGAGCAAGCCCAGATCCTTGAATTTTACATCCTTTCCTGTGAGTCGATGTGTCCCGATGATGATGTCGATTTCGCCTTTCTCGAGGCGTTTTAGTATCTCGTTTTGTTGTTTGGCGGTCTTGAAGCGGTTGAGGTATTCTATGGTGACGGGGAAACCGTCGAAACGTTCAGTGAAGGTGTGGTAGTGTTGCAGGGCCAACACAGTTGTTGGCACGAGCACAGCCACCTGTTTCGAGTCGCAGCAGGCCTTGAAGGCGGCACGCATGGCCACTTCGGTCTTGCCGAAGCCTACGTCGCCGCATACGAGACGGTCCATGGGGTTCTCGCTCTCCATGTCGCGCTTCACGTCGTTGGTGGCTTTCAGCTGGTCGGGGGTGTCCTCGTAGATGAAGGAGGCCTCCAACTCGTTTTGTAAGTAGTTGTCGGGCGAGAACTTGAAGCCAGGCGTGCGTTTGCGCTCGGCGTAAAGTTTGATGAGTTCGCGCGCAATGTCTTTGACCTTGCTCTTGGTCTTGTTCTTCAGTCGGTTCCAAGCACCACTGCCGAGGGTGCTGAGTTTGGGCTCGGTGCCGTCCTTGCTGCTGTATTTGGCGATGCGGTGCAGCGAGTGAATGCTCACGTAAAGCAGGTCGCCGTTGTTGTATATCAGGCGGATGGCCTCCTGTTGTTTGCCATTGTTATCAATGGTCTCCAAACCATCGAAACGACCGATGCCGTGGTCGATGTGGGTGACATAGTCGCCGGGTTTCAGCTCATAAAGGTCTTTCAGCGTGATGGCCTGCTTGGTCGAGAAGTTGTCGCGCAGGTGGAAACGGTGGTAACGCTCGAAGATTTGGTGGTCGGTGTAGCAACACACCTTCAGGTCTTCGTCGATGAAGCCGCCGTGGATGGCGATGATCTCGGTCTCGAAGTCGCGATGGCTCTCCTCGTTATGGTTGATATCGTTCAGAATCGCCTGGATGCGAGAGAGTTGTTTACTGCTTTCGGAAAACACGATGACGCGGTAGCCTTCTTCCTTATGCTCGGCAATGTCGTCGATGAGCAAGTTGAAGTTCTTGCTGAATATCGGTTGAGGCTTGGTGTGGAAGTTGACAATTGATAATTGAGAATTGATAATTGACAATTTGCTGGAGGCTCCAAATTCCACGGTACGGCGATTTGTCAAGCAGTCCAAAAGTTCTTCCGATTTGCTGAACAACTGCCCAGGTTTCAAAGCCTTGACTTCCTCGTCCTGTTCTTGCATCTTCTCGAAGGCTTCCACGGCGCGGTCGTATTCCTTGTCGACCTGCGTGGCGAAGAAAGCCATGTCGGTGAGCCACACGGTGGTGGTGTCGGGCAGGTATTGCAGGATGGCCTCGCGGTCCTCGATGAAGGCACGTTCCTGCATATTGGGCAGCAGCACAATCTGTTTCAATTGCTCGATGGAGAGTTGGTCGGCGATGTTGAAGCTACGGATGCTGTCGACCTCGTCGCCGAAAAACTCGATACGATACGGGTAGTCGTTGGCGAACGAAAACACGTCAACCAATCCGCCACGGATGGCAAACTGTCCCGGCTCCACCACGAAATCGACATTCTCAAATTCGTAGTCGTAGAGCAAGTCGGTGAGGAAATCGAGGTTGATTTTGTCGCCCACCTTGATTTTGAAGGTGTTCTTGGCCAAGAGTTTACGGGTGAAGACCTTCTCACTCAGTGCTTCTGGGTAACTGACGATCAAGGTCTTGCGCTCGGAGGTGGAGACGCGCTGCAGCACCTCGGTGCGCGAGAGGATATAGGTGTTGTCGGGCTTCTCGGGCTCGTAAGGACGCTTGTAAGAGGTGGGGTAGAAGAGCACCTGCTTCTTGCTGTAGTCCATGCCACGCTCGCCGAGCAGACTCTCGAGGTCATTGTAAAAATAGGCTGCGTCTTCCTTGTCGGCGCAGACGATAAGGTGCTGGCCGCCTATCTGCCGGAAGGTTTCCTCCACGACAAAGGCTTTCGACGAGGCCGCCAGGTTCGAACAAAGCAAATGCCCTCCATCGCGCAAAGTCTTGACTATCGCGTCGATGTGGGCATCAGCTTTATAAGGTTGGTACTTTATGCTTGCCACAGTGTTCTTAAATTGTGGCGCAAAGATACAAAATTATTCTTCTTCTACCTTCGCTCGCTTCGAGTCCCAAATCATGTAGACGATGATAGCAATATACATCACCAAGGCGATGAGGCCGGCCCATGGGGTTTCGTTGAAGAAGCCACCATCGGCAGTACGTGCCACGGCATCCACATTGCAGAACTTGAGGATGGCGCTCACCACACCCATCAAGGCGCCGCCGGCGATGAAGCCCGAGGCGATGAGGGTGCCACGGTTGTAGCGGGCATCGTTGAGTTTCTGGTCCTTGCTGCGGCTGCTCACGAACCACGAAATGGCACCACCGATGAGCAACGGTATGTTGAGGTCGATGGGGATGAACATACCCAAGGCGAAGGGCAGGGCAGGGATCTTGCAGAAGTTGAGGATCAAGGCGATGGCGGCACCGATGCCGTAGAGCAGCCAGGGGGCACTACCGCCCGACATCATAGGCTCGATGACAGCACTCATGGCGTTGGCTTGCGGTGCGACCAAGGCTCCGTCGCCAACGAAGCCGTAGGCTTTGTTCAGGATCATGATGACGCCAGCGACGGTGGCAGCGGCCACGGCCACGCCGACAAACTTCCAGATCTCTTGTTTCTTGGGTGTCGTGCCAATCCAATAACCTACTTTCAAGTCGGTGATGAAGGCTCCGGCCACGGCCAAGGCGGTGCAGACCACACCACCTATAATTAATGTGGCGGTCATGCCGCTGGGACCGCTCAGTCCGGCGGCGACCATCACCAAGGAGGCCAATATCAGGGTCATCAGCGTCATGCCGCTCACAGGGTTGCTGCCCACGATGGCGATGGCATTGGCGGCCACCGTCGTAAACAGGAAGGCGATGACGGCCACGACCAAGATGCCGATCAAGGCGTGCCATACGTTGTGCACCACACCGAACCAGAAGAACAGGAAGGTAACGATGAGCACGGACACGATGCCGATGACGATGGTCTTCATCGGGATATCTTGTTGCGTGCGTTCGACAGTTTCCACCGAGGCTTTCTTGCCCTTGAACTCGTTGGCAGCGAGGCCGACTGAAGACTTGATTACGCCCCACGACTTGATGATGCTGATGACACCCGCCATGGCGATGCCTCCGATGCCGATGTGGCGCGCATAGTTCTTGAAGATTTCTTCAGGTGCCATGGAGCCGATGGTGGCGGTGATGCCCGCGTTCATCAGGTCAACGATTTGATCGCCCCAGATGAGGTTCATGCCCGGGATGATGATGAACCACACCAGCATGGAACCACAGCAGATGATGAAAGCGTATTTCAGGCCGATGATGTAGCCCAAGCCAAGCACGGCGGCACCCGTGTTTACCTTAAACATCAGTTTGGCCTTGTCGGCCAAGGCAGCACCCCAACCCATCATGCGGGTGGTGAGGGTCTCCGACCACCAGCCGAAGGTGGAGACGATGAAGTCATACAAACCACCAATCAATCCGCTGATAACCAACAATAAGGAGTCCTTACCTTTCTTCTGTCCGCTCACTAAAACTTGGGTTGTTGCCGTGGCTTCGGGGAAGGGGAATTTGCCGTGTTGCTCCTTGACGAAGTATTTGCGGAAGGGGATGAGGAACAGGATGCCCAAGATGCCACCCAGCAAGGAGGCAATGAACACCTGCCAGAAGTTGATTTCGATTTGGTAGCCCTTGCCTTGCAGGATGTAGAGAGCGGGCAAAGTGAAGATGGCACCAGCCACCACGCCTCCCGAGCAGCCACCGATGCTTTGGATGATGACGTTCTGCGACAAGGCGTCGTTCTTGCGGGCCAGTCCCGTCAGTCCGATGGCGATGATGGCAATCGGGATGGCGGCTTCAAACACCTGCCCGACCTTCAGGCCGAGGTAGGCGGCGGCAGCCGAAAACAGGATGGTCATCAGCAGGCCGATGCAGACCGACCATACTGTAACTTCCTGATACTTCTTGTTTTTCGAGAGTATGGGCTCATACTCTTCGCCCGGTTTCAGTTCGCGTTGCGCGTTCTCAGGCAGTTTGAATTGATCGTTTTCCATATTTTGATGGTTTTGTTTTCGGGAAAAGCTCAGCTAAAGGTTATCGTCTTCATTAAAATTGAACTCCACTTTGCTTTGAAGAATGATTTCGTCGAGAACAGCGGATACATCTCCTCGCTTTTTTACTTCTTCAAAGACTTCTTTCAGTCGTGGAATGTTAATAAGTTCTTCAATACATTCCATATATCGATTAACGATGGCATCAACAGCATAAGTTTTGATAGCATCATCATATAATTTTTGCCTAAGTACATCTATTTTATCTTCTGACTTAACTACAAAAGTTATTGGATAATGCTCAATTTTCTCAATGTCTAAAAAATACTTTTTAAAATCTAATGTTTCTGTGACTTGGAAGAATCGACCAAGTGGTTTCATTACAAAATCGATTCCGCCATCATTTGCATTGGTTCTTCCAGTTTTGTATAGTTTTAGGTTTTCTTCTTTCAATTCATCTCTTGAAAACCCCCAGTAGATTTTCTCATCTTTGTAATAATTCTTTAGGATTGAATAACTAACGATTTCGAACAAACGTGCATCTACATTGGGCGCAAGTAGGCCAATCACAAACTCGCTGGACTCTTCTTCGTTTTCTTTGTTTATGTTTTCCAATTGTTTGCATTGTTCTATGAAACGTTTGAAAGAATCGGTCTTAACCTTGACATATTCATCAATGATTTCAATGATGGCTGTCGCAATATTATGAGTTTTTTTCCCAACCTTAACTTTTAGAAAGTTCTCGTTTATCCAGTATTTGTTTGTCTGTAAGTCTCGTACTATGGGCGTGAATTCACAATCAGGGAAGTACTTTCTAAACTCTTCGTTCATTCTATGGTTGAGAGCATGGTTTTGAAGCTTTGCGCCAAAAGGAAGTTCGCGCATTCTTTTTAAAAGAACAGAAAAAGCTGCACCTTCATATTTAGAGTACTTACCCTTTCTCGCATAGCCTTTGTTAATATAGTCCTCAACGAGCACAAAGATAGCATAAAGGTTTGCGAAACTTGACCTTGATTTGGAACCGCGTTGGGCGGATTTTGTTTTTATGTTGATGTATTGGAGCAACAGACTCTTGTCAAACAAATCGTCAGCAACTTCCATGTAGTTGTTTGTAAGGATCTCCTTGATTTTGGCAGTAAAAGAGTGTTCCATTGTATTATACTTTTAGAAACTAATACATAATTGTTCTTTTGATACTTCATGTTGATAGGTCTTTTCTGTACGGTGAAGTATTTCACCCTTATATTCACCAGCAAGTCCAAGTCGTCGTAAACCAATTTTGATGTATTCATCTTGCAATTCAATTCCAATGCATCTTCGCCCGAGTTCCTTGGCTACAAATGCAGTTGTGAATGAGCCAGAGAAAGGATCAAGCACCAAGTCACCTACATTTGAACTGGCGCGAATAATGCGGTCGAGTAGAGCGATGGGTTTTTGTGTAGGGTGGTTCTCGTATTCATCCATTCTATATCGAACACGCGCAAATTCCCATACATTGCCTGGCACTTTCTTCGTATTGTATGGCTGCGGCGGATTTTTCCTGTAATCAATCAATTTTCGTTTTGCTCCAGTCTTGGCTTCCACCATTATATCTTCCGAATTGAAGGTGTAATGCTCTTTGTCTTTGACACAAAATAGAATCGGTTCATACATGGAACCGAAATAGTTTTTTGCCTGTACACCGGAACTGTCATAGTACCATGCAATCCTAGATAGTATATTGATTTTATCGCGTAAGAAAATGTCGAAATAAGGCATGAATTGTGTGGAGGTCATTACATAAAAAGCCCCCGTTCTTTTCAGTTTTCTTAAGCATAGGTTGAGCCATTGGTAACACCACTGCAGATAATGTTCGTCTGTGTCCCATCTATCAAGGCATCCTGCGAAATTTTTACCAATATTGTAAGGAGGGTCTGCAAAAATCAAATCTACTGAGTTGTCCTCGATTTCAGTTAATGCTTGCAAGGCGTCTCCGTGGATGATTCTGTATTTTTGTGTGCCAAATTCTTCCATCTGCATTAGTTTAATACGGCTACAAAGGTACTTATATTTTTTTAAGTGATATGACTTTTTAAAGCGATTCGAATAAATATAATCGAAAATTGGAAATTAATGACAAATTAATTTGTCTAATTGGAAAGTTTGCTTTACTTTTGCAGCGTCAAACTTTTAAATTTAATGCCTTATGAACAAAAACTATCTCTTTCCCCATCGGTTCAGAGCAATCGGATGGGTGCTGGTCATCGCAGCGGTGGCAGCATTTGTGGCGGAACATCTTTGGTTCCCGAATTTCCAATTCAAGATGCCCGCCTTGTATTATGACGGCGCTTACGAATTCATGGACGACGACCCTGCTCCGCATGGCTTCTTCGTGATGGCGACAACCACCATCTTGTCGCTGGTGTTTCCCCTTTTGACCATCGGACTTGTGCTGATTGGATTTTCCAAAGAAAAGATTGAAGACGAGTTTGTTACAAAGGTTCGTGAGCAGAGTCTGGTTTGGTCAACCTACGTCACAGCTGCATTGTTTATCGTTGCGACACTCCTTATCTATGGTATGCCATTTATGATTGTACCTTACTTGGTGTTCTTCGTGTTTCTTATCCTGTTCATCGTCAAGTTCAAATTCGAGCTGCACCGCTTCAACAAAGGAGGCACGCAATGAAAAACCGCTTGAAAGTGGCGCGGGCCGAAAAGGACCTCACGCAAGAAGATTTGGCCAAGCTTATCGGTGTGAGCCGACAGTCGATCAATGCCATTGAATCAGGGCGGTATGTGCCTTCCACGGTCTTGGCTCTGAAGATGGCGCAGGTGTTCGGGAAATCGGTGGAGGAGATTTTCTTCCTCGAAGAGGAGGATTGATGGTTGAGAGATTCCCTTCGGGAATGGAGTAACTATAATATGTACACAGCGGCGGCATGAGGTGCTACTTTTGGGTAACTTGCTCTTGCCGCCGCCGTATAGACTAACGAACACGCCATTCCCCGCAGGGGAATCTCAATGGTGTGTTTACTTTACAATACAGAATTTCTTAATAGTGATCCCTTCATCCCCTTGAATCCTAACAAAATACATCCCGGAAGGATACTCGTTGAGAGACATGACAACTTTGTCGGCATCAACTTCAGCATCATAAAGCGTCTCGCCCGTCACCGAGATGAGGGTGATGTGCTTCATGCCGACACAGGCTATGGTCAATTGATTGTTGGCAGGGTTGGGATAGATGGTGGCTTCTAAGCCATCTTGTTCATCCACGGTCATCACATCCTTGTCCAAACATTCCGACCAAGCAATGGTGTTTCCACCATCGGTGCTGATGCCGTATTTGTATTGTCCAATCGGCAAGGCATCCCAACCATAATCTACGTAATGGGCGTCGGCGACGTTTGAAGCAATCAGCTCGGCATTGCTTCCGTCGCAGTTGGCGCGGTAGATGTCGTAGGTGTTGCCCACGGTGATGTCGTCGATATAGAATGCGTTGTCGTATTCGCCCTCATTGAGTTGGTTGGCATACTTCCATTCCAAGATGTGGTTGCCAGGGCCAATGGTCACCGTGTAGCGTGTCCACGGCACTTCGTCCTTCAAGGTCTCGCCATACTGCACGTTGTCGACAAAGAAGCCGCAGCCGTTGAGCGGGAAGCAGCTGACGCGGGCATAATAGCTTACGACGCTCGTTGTGGGCAGGTTGATCGCCAGCGAGATTTTGCTGTTGGAGAACATGCCCGTGTTGGTCGACTTGGCGCAATAGGTGCCTGTATTGGGTTGCGTGTCGGTGACGACCCAAGGGCTGGTGGCGTCGTTGATCCACATGTTTTGGTAGAAGTCGCCCGACTCGAAGCCATCGTAAATACCCGCAGGCATGTTCCACGACAAGGAGACACGCATGTTGTTGATGACTTCAGCCTCAATCTCGACCGCTTTCTTCAAGGTGACGTAATTGGAGGGGAGCGAGGTCATGTCGTTTTCCAGATGGGCGATAATATAATAGGTATAGGAGCCCGCGTAGCTGATGTGATCGGTATAGGTGGTCGCCGTCAGGCTGTTGGCGATGCGCATGCCGTCGCGATAGACGTCATAGGAGATGCCTTCGGGAGCGGCGGTCCAGGTGAGGACGACTTGTTCGCCGTCGAAGTCGGCGGTGAGGTTGGAGGGACCGTGGTGGAACAAGGCGTTCATGGCGGCCAAGGCATCGATGCGACCCGAGCCTACGCGGTTGTTTTTCATGGTGTTGCCAACGCGTACCGAGGTGAGCTCGATGATGGAATCCAATTCGGCAGGGGTCAGCTCGGGGTTGGCCTCAATCAGCATGGCTAACACCCCAGCCACGCAGGGCGTAGCCATCGAGGTGCCGTCCATCTCGATGTAGTTGTTGGTGGTCTGGTAGTTCAGCGAGGTGATGTTGGCGCCAGGAGCCGAGATGTCGGGACGGATCAAGCCAGGCTGGTTGACGTCGCCGTTTTCGTAGGGGTAGTCGTTGTAGTTGCCGACATTAGGTCCCGCAGCCCATGTCGTGGGGCCGACTGAGGAGAAGCCGCAGCGCTCGTCGTTGGAGTCGGTGGCACCCACGCTGATGACGGAGGTCAAGCCGCCTTCGATGAGGTTCCTCTGGTCGGGGTGGAGCCATGCCGGAGGACAGTTGCCCGGGGCGCTGATGTTGAAGGGGACAGGGTAGGTGTATTGCGTCTGGCCTTCGTTGCCGCAAGCCACGGCAGCCGCCACGCCTGCGTCTAAGCAGGTGGCGAAGACGTCGCGGTAGTAGTAGCAGGGACCAGCGCCTACGTCGCTGAGCGAGAGGCTGAGGATGTTGGCACCATGGTCTAAGGCGAACTCAACACCTTCGATGAGGTGGGTGGCTTCGCCTTGTCCTTCCTCACTCAAAATCTTGATGGCCATAATCTTGGCGCCAGGGGCGATGCCCGTCTGGGTGCCTGCCGTGCCTTGTCCCGCAAGGATGCCAGCGGTATGTGTGCCGTGACCTTGGTCGTCCATGGGGTCAAGGTCTTGATAGAAAACGTCATAGCCGTGGTGCGGAAACTCGCTGCCGCCGTCCCACATGCTGTTGGCAATGTCGATATGGTTGTAGTTGACGCCCGTGTCGATGAGGCCGATGATGACGCCGTTGCCCGTGTAGCCCGTGCCGTTGTAGTTCCAAACCGCTGGTGCGTTGATCTTGTCGACATGCCATGCGTTGTCCCTTGTGCTGACAGGGCGAGCCTGTTCGTTGCTTGGAATCATCTGGCGCATCTCGTCGGGGATAATCATGGCAACGTCCTTGCGCTGAGCGAGTTGTGCGATGACTTCGTCGCCGACCGAGCAGCTGAAGCCATTGAACGACCAGAAGGTTTTCAGGTCGCTGACCATATTGGCGCTCTTGAAACCTTCAAGAAAATCAAGCACTTGGGCTTGCGAGGCTTGACAAAAGGCCTTTCTTTCGGCGATGACGAAGTCGCGGCGTTGCTCCTTGGTCATCAAGGCTGTTTTTTGCGATAGTTGGCTGTCATTGTAACGTTCCGACATCATCACGATGACGTGTTGGAGATGGTTGGATTGGCCAAACAATGCACCGAAGCAAAGGGCCAAGAGGAGGGTAAAAACGGATTTTTTCATGGTATTTGGTTAATTTAGTATTGTTTACGAAAACTTGATCTTATCCCTTATCCTCACGAAGGGCTTTTCAACAAAGACATACAGGATATAGGCCGCTACGAAGACCATTATCCAATAAACGGGATAGGCAATGGCATAGCGACTCACGAATTGCGGGAAACTGTGCTCAAGGACTTGGAGCAGCAGCAGATTGGTAAGAAACATGGCGTAGGATAGCACGATGATGCGCGAAACGATGCCTCCCCATCGGGTTTTGTATGATTTCCATTTCGTCAGGAGCGGAAGCCACAGCGCGATGGCAAAGGCGGAAATCGTCAGATACAAGTTGTCATAATAGAAGGTGCCCGGAGTGCGGGGAATGATGCGCGTGGCAACAAACAGGGCTAAGCCTACGACGAAACAGGCCACCGCATGGCGCTCCCATTGCTTGGGATAATAGCTCATCAGCCAAGCGGCAAGCACGCCCATGTAGATGTTGTCGGTGCGCGAGGCCACCGTCTTGCGAATCCAAATGTCCCATCCAAAACGGTCGTGGACTTGGTCGGCCACTGAGAGGCGGAAGGCAATGGAAGCCGCAACGAAAAGCAGGCACAGCCAAGGGATGTATCGTTTGGGTTTCGCAAAAAGGGAACAGAGGGTCAGAAGGAGCGGGAAGAAGATATAGAACCACCATTGAACGGACAAGGAATACGACTCCCAATAGAAGCCCCAGAAAGGCGTGAACAGGTTTTGGGTGAAGGTGGCGAAACGCCATAGCGGGAAGGTGTGGACGTCGCCTTCGATGACATTGAGCTGAACCAAAAGATAGTTGACAAACAGGATGAAGAGGTAGTTGGGCAAGATGCGCAAGGCAGTCCGAACATAGAATGAGAGGGTCTTGGAACGGCCGATGAGGTTGTCGTGGTTCTCGAGGTGGGTGATGAACGACTTCCCGATGAGGAATCCTGTGATGACGAAGAAGATGTCGACGCCATGGGGCACGGGCATGTCGGTGAAACGGTCGAGGGGCGTGTCGAACAGGATTCGCTCGGCGTGGCCTTGCACCACGCAAAAAATGGCGAAAGCCCTCAAGAAGTCCAATCCAAAGACTCGTTTCCGATCAATATCGATGCTCCAAAAGTTCTTCATGGGTTTTGGTTGCTTACTTCAACAGTACGTTCCCGATGCGACAGTCCAGACAACGTTTGCGCTTGCAAAAATAGGAATAAAGGTGCAACAAAGCCTGTGTCTGCATGGCATTTTCCGCCGCGATGCCGCATGAGGCGTAATGCCTGATGATGGCATTGTCCTCGGCCTCAGTGTCTTCCAGGAATTGCAATGCGGTCTCGCACACCGATTCGTCTTTGTGGAGCTTGCCGTAGCAAAACAGTAAAGGCGTAACTGCATTGATAATCAATATATCTGCGGTGGCATCACCTAAATGCTTGGCCGTTTTACGGCTGCCGTGGTTCCCCCTTTTAAGGGGGTTAGGGGGATTCGGCAGCCGCGTCTCAAACCGCCAATGCGTCTCCCAATACTTCGATGCCGCCACGTCAAACAAAGCCTTGGCTTCGGCGCTGTCTTTCGCCGCCTTGATTTTTGAGAACAGTGGCCCGTTTTTATGGATGAGCTGTGCCATTTGCGCCAGACGGATAGTAGGGAAATTTGAGGGCCGCATGCGCATGAACTTCCACCTCTCGGCAGGCATGGTCAGCAGGTTGAACTTGGCCTTCATCACACTATACTCACGCTTGAGCAGTAGGGGATAATCCTCCGTGAACTCGTCTTCGAGGAATCCCGCGCAACCCATGAGCATGGCTTCGACCTGAAGAAGGTTGTCGGCATGTTTCAGCAAGGTCTTGAAAGGCAAGATGTTGGCCAAATACTCAAATGCTTCGTTGTTGACTTTCAAGCCGAAATAGCGCATGAGCAGTTTGTAAAGGGCGTCCTCCCAGTCGAATTGGTTGGCTTCCAGTGTCTTGGTGACGGCGCCCGACTTGCTCTCCAAACGCTCCACAGCCATACGGTCGAGCCACGAAAGCCTGGTGAAAACGGGCACTTTGCTGATGCTTTTCTCACAGGGGATCCAAGCCTTGGAGGCGATAAGTTTCTGGTATTGTGTAAATAGACGTTCGTCGAAATGCCCTTTCAGCTCCAAGGTAGGGATGTCGTTGACTTGCAGGTCGTCTTCGTATACCACATGCAGGATGACATTCTTGTATGCTTTGTCGTTTTGGTGGCCATGGCGGTTCCAGTCGCTGGTCTTCACATGGATCTCCACATGTCCAGCCCAGAGTTTGTCGCCGATTTGGATCTTGGCTTCAAGGAAGTCGGGACCCGAGTCGGTGTTGCGGTAACCCGTCGCCACCACCTCTACCGCTTCGCCTTCCACGGTCTTCAAGTCCTTGTCGGTCAGGCGGTTCTCCCAAATGTAGTATAGGAATTCTTCTCTCATTTAATCTTCCAGCAGTTCAATGGTTCCTTGTCAAGCACACCTTTTTTCATGGCCCAGTCAATAAATAACGAACGCAAGTCGCGGTCGCTCTGCCAAACCACATGGTCCTTGATCTCTTCCTGTGCCCAGCCGACGCCGTTGATGAGGTGGTTGCCGCCACCCATCGAGCGGTAGGAGTTCATCACCACGTTGTAGGTCTTCTCCATGTCGAAGGGCGTGCCGTCGGCCATGCCGACGATGTTGATGCGTTCACCCATGGGATTCTTGTCGGTCACCTCGTAGCGTATGCCCGCGGCGCAGTCGAAGTTATAGATGGGGTTTTTCATCTCGTAGGCATATTCGATGAAGTCTTTCACTTCCTTGCCTGTCAAGGCCATGACGGCCAGTGAGTTTTCGAAGGGGTACCAGGTGAAGAAGTCCTTGACTTTCAGCATCCCCGCTTCGATGGTCTTGCCACCACTGAGCGGAGCCGCCATCGAGATGTCGGCATGGATGCCTTCGGCTTCGACGGTCTCCATCTGACAGCGGTGAATCTCGTCGACCCAGAGGCAAGGGCCGTTGAAGACCTCGTCGCTGCTGATGTTGACTGGCAACTCGGCCACCTCTTTGTTTTGGTAGGCCTCAGCGCGGTCGAGGTAGGGTTGGAGCATGGCGAGGAAGGCTTCGTCTTTCTCTTCGCCTTCGGTAGGCATGAGCTCGATGCTGATTTGGGGTTTCTTTCCTTTCTTTAGCGTAACTTCAGCCTTGGCCAGGCCTTTGCCGCGATGGCCCGAATTGAGCACATACACAGGCTCGCCGTTGGGATTCGTCAGCTTCTCGGCACGGGCGCGGTGGTCGTGGCCATAGTAGATGAGGTCGAAACCAGGCACGTTCTCGGCCACCCATTTCACGGCATTCTCACGCCCAAGCGGATGGTCCTCGGGCAGGTTCTGTGCCATGGGCTCCCATCCCGAGTGGAACAAGCCTATCATCAGGTCGGGGCGCTCTTTCTCTCTGATGAGTTTCACCCATTTGTCGGCAGCGGCCTCGAGTTGATCGAAACGCAGGCCTGGACGCAATCTGTCTGGTACCCAAGTGACTACATAGGGCGTCAGCAGACCGAGCACGGCAATCTTATAGCCATCGCGCTCGAGGATAATATAAGGTGTGAAATAGGGCTCGCCCGTGGTCTCGTCGATGACGTTGGCGGCCAGCACGGGCACCTTGGTCTCAGAATACACGCGATCGAACACCTTGCGGCCTGCCTCGATGTCGTGGTTACCCACGCAAGCGACGTCGTAGGGGAAGTAATTCAACACTTCGGAAACCAGGTTGGGATGCTCGGCATCTTGGTTGGAGCAATACTGGAACGGCGTGCCTTGCATGTCGTCGCCGTTGTCCAACAGGATAAGCCGGTCGCCTAGCTCGGCTTTCATCTTCTTGAGGGTGTAGGCATCGTTGGCAAACTCATCGTAACGGCCGTGAGTATCAGTGGTTTCGATGATGGTCAGGGTGGTTTCTTTCGTGGAACAAGAAGCCAAAACGGTGATTAGGGCGATCATAAATGCGATTTTTCTCATGCTGATGTTGGTTTTGGAGCGATAAAAGTAGGGTTTTTCCTGCTATTATGGGCGTATCGTGGAATTTTTTTTCGAAAAACGGGCGAAGTATTGTTTAATTCCGTATTTTTGTGGCACAATTCCAAGAACCGAATGTTCCATGGCCGATCTGAGCATCATAGTATCCGAGATTGAATTGAAATTGAGGAAATTGATTGATGAGAAAAATCAGTTGGCGGTGGAAAACAAGCGGCTCGCCGAAGCGAACAAGGCGTTGGATGAGGAGAATCTGGCGCTGCGCCGTTCGGCAGGGGAGTTGCAAGATAAAATAAATAAAAGTACAATTGTTAACGCACTCGACAACGAGGGAGAATTAGAAGAAGGAAGAAAGCTCATTCAAGAGTTGGTGAGGGAAATTGACAGATGCGTTTCGATTTTGAACAGTAAGGAATAATTCAGATACTTGAAAGTCAGCACAATGGACGAAATAACCATCAATATCACGTTACTGGACAGGCCCTATCGCCTTTCGGTGGCTCGTGCTGACGAGGAGAAGGTCCGCAAGGCTGGTGCCCTAATCAATGAGAGGGTGAAGTATTACACGAAGCATTACGCCTACAAGGACGTGCAGGACTTGCTTTCGATGACGGCTTTGCAATTTGCCACCTCGGTAGTCAAGATGGATGCTGAATTGTCTTACAGGAATCAGAATCTGGAGCGTAAGCTGCAAGATCTGAACGACTTATTGAGCGAACAATCATAATCCACGTGAAGACGTGGGTGGGTTCTTTGAAGATCTGGAACTGCCTGTTCAGCGCATTTGGTAAACTCAACATTATCAACACATCAATCGGTCTACTCGCGCACTGTAAAAACAGGCCTCATTCCCTTCGGGGAAGTGCCTTTGGCACCGGTGGACGTTTGCGCAACGCGGTGGCCACAAGCGTATTATATGGAGTTTACGCATCTCCAAGGGCAGGCAGTTTCTTTGTTTCCTCCTCATTTTTCGAGTAAAAACAGAGTTTTAAAATGTTATTACTCACTATCACAAACACTACTTGGATTATCATCGCCGCAGCGGCTTTGGTCGTGGGCCTCGCGGTTGGTTACCTCATCACGTCCACCCTACTGAAGAAAGCCGTCACCAAAGAAGAGACCGCCTTGCTCGAAGAAGCCAAGGAGAAAGCCGAAGTCATCAAGAAAGAACGCATCCTGCAAGCCAAGGAGAAGTTCCTCCAGATGAAAGACGAGCACGAGAAGGCCTGCAACGACCGCAAACGCGAGCTGCAGAAGACCGAACAGAAGGTCAGCCAACTCAAGCAGGAGGCCAACCAAAAGATGGAAGAGGTGCAGCGTAAAGGCAAAGAGCTGCAGGCTGCACAGCAACGTCTTGACTCTCAGATGGAAAGCTTCAACAAGAAAAAGGCCGACCTCGACCGTATCTACAGCGAGGAGTCGAAGAAACTGGAGTCTATCTCCGGTCTCTCGGTCAAAGAAGCCAAGGATCAGCTGATCGAGTTGATCAAGGAAGACGCCCAGGCCGAGGCCATGGTTTACGTGAAGGAAGCCACCGAAGACGCCAAGATGAGCGCCAACCAGATGGCCAAGAAGATCGTCATCGAGACCATCCAGCGTACGGCTGCCGAGACGGCTATCGAGAACACCGTCAGCGTGTTCAACATCGAGAACGACGAAATCAAGGGCCGCATCATCGGCCGTGAGGGTCGTAACATCCGCACCCTCGAGTCGCTCACGGGCGTCGAGATCATCATCGACGACAGCCCCGATGCCATCCTCATCTCCGGCTTCGATCCCATCCGCCGCGAAATCGCCCGTCTCTCCCTGCAGAAGCTCGTCGTCGACGGCCGCATCCACCCCGCCCGCATCGAAGAGGTGGTCCACAAGGTGGAGAAACAGGTGGAACAGGAAATCATCGAGACGGGTAAGCGCACCTCCATCGACCTCGGCATTCACAACCTGAATCCCGAACTCATCAAGATGGTGGGTCGCATGAAATACCGTTCATCATACGGACAGAACCTGCTGCAGCACTCCGTGGAGACGGCCAAGCTCTGCGCCACCATGGCTGCCGAGTTGGGCCTCAACGTGAAGGCTGCCAAACGTGCCGGTCTGCTCCACGACATCGGTAAAGTGGCCGAGAACGAGGAAGAGCTGCCGCACGCCATCCTCGGTATGAAGGTGGCCGAGCGCATGAAGGAGAAACCCGACATCTGCAACGCCATCGGTGCCCACCACGACGAAATCGAGATGGACAACCTCATCTCGCCCATCGTCCAAGTGTGCGACGCCATCTCTGGTGCCCGTCCCGGTGCCCGCCGCGAGGTGGTCGAGGCCTACATCCAGCGCCTCAACAAGCTGGAGGAGATGGCCATGAGCTATCCGGGCGTGGTGAAGACCTATGCCATCCAAGCTGGCCGTGAGCTCCGCGTCATCGTGGGTGCCGACAAGGTGAGCGACCAAGACGCCGACCGCATCGCCTACGACCTCTCGAAGCAGATCCAGACCGAGATGACCTATCCAGGTCAGATCAAGATCACGGTCATCCGCGAGACGAGAGCCGTCCAATACGCAAAGTAAATACAATGGCTCATAGCCTATGGCCTATGGCTTGCCTCTATATCGGGGCAGGCCATAGGCCATTAGCTATCAGCCATAAGCAAAAACAAAAACATGATCAGAGAAGAAGTCGTTTTCGGTCCCATCCATAGCCGCCGTTTGGGCAGTTCTTTGGGAATCAATCTGTTGCCTGAAAAGGGTAAGATATGTACGTTCGACTGCATCTATTGCGAATGCGGCTGGAACAAGGACGGGCGTAATGACACCCAATTGCCCTCTGCCGAGAAGGTGCGCAAAGCCTTGGAAGCCAAGTTGCAGCAATGCAAAAACGATGGCGTGAACATCGACTCCATCACCTTCAGCGGCGATGGCGAGCCCACCATCAATCCTGAGTTTCCACAAATCATCGACGATACGATTGCGTTGCGCAACAAGTATTATCCCAACTCGAAGATAACTGTGCTGTCAAATGCTACGATGGTGCACAAACCGGAGATATTTAATGCCTTACGCAAGGTTGATAACCCGACGATGAAAATCGATGCCCCAACCAACGAATGGATTGAAAAGATCAACCATCCTGCGCCAGGCTACGACATCAATCGCGTGGTGGAGGCATTGAAACAGTTTAACGGTGATTTCATTCTTCAAACCATGTTCTTGAAAAGCAAGGACTTCGATACATCAAGTCCAGAGGTGTTGAATGGTTGGATGGACATCGTGCGGATTCTGAAGCCTCGCGAAATCATGGTGTACACTATCGACCGTCCTACGCCAGAGGAAGGCTTACAGAAATTCACCGTCGAGGAGATGCACCGCTTGGTGCAGCCTTTGATTGACGAGGGGCTCATGATTCAGATTAAGGGGTAGTTTTTGTGGCATGGTTTGCCGGCCATGTTCTTATGTCTGTTCGAATGTTGATTCCCCTGATTTGAGTTGATAATCTCATGGGTAACTTCAAAAAACACTTTATTCTTGACTTTTGCTTTTTCGCGTTGTATATTTGCGGTGTCAAAAAATTAAGATGCCATGACGAACAATGCGCACATGTCGCCACAGACGCCGAACATTTTACATAAAATCGTTTTCTTGATATTTTCTTTAGCGATGGCATTAGCTTCAGTATGTGCCTATTCGCAAATCCGCATAGATTGGCAACAATGCTATGGGAGTATGGGTAATGACAGGGCTACCCGCATGGTAAAAAAGCCCAATGGTTATTGGATAGCAGGACGTGTTACTGAACAAAGTGGCATGGTGACAATTCCCGTGTTAAACCGTTCGTGGGTCATTGGAATTGATGAAACTGGCGTCCTCGATAATGAATTCAGTTTGGGGCCTTACGCCCGAATAGATGAAGATCTATTTGTAGGAATAAACCAAGGCTCTATCTATGCGATAGGACATCCGCAAAATGAATTAGGAAAGGAACAGTTAGGAATAAAGAAATTGGATGCTAACATAGGAGTGGTTTGGGAGACCATGGTGGGGTGCGCGAACGAGGCTTTAGCGAACAGTATGTATGGCGCTTCTACTCCGGACGGGGGGGTGATTGCTTCTACAACCATCCGATGGGCAGGGGGCGACATTACTAACCATTATGGGTTGGATGATGTTTGGGTGGTGAAAATCGACAGCCTTGGTCACCTTGAATGGGAAACCAACTTGGGCACGGAGAATTGGGAGTGGCCGCAATGCCTTATCAATGTTTCTGGCGGAGGTTATTATGTGGCAATGGTCGGCAACCCTGGCTATGTGGGATCTATACCAGTTTGCCAAGTGCCTTCAACGGATGCAAGTGATGTTCTTTTCGCCAAACTGAACAATGCTGGCCAGTCGCTTTGGTTTCATTGCTTCGGTGGGTCTAAGCTTGATATCGTTGACCATGTAATAGAACTTGAAGATGGTTTCCTCTTGGTTTGCGACACACAATCAGATGACAGAGATGCCGAAGGTGCAGGATATCATCTCGGATACAGCGAGACAAGCCAAACTCCCGATACCTGGCTCGTTCGCACCGATTTTGACGGTAATATCGTCTGGAGTCGCTGCTATGGTGGTTCTGGCTCCGATTTCCCCATCAAAGCCTTTCAGAACGAGGATGGCGGGTTCACGGTTTTCGGTAATACTAACTCAAATGATGGAGATGTGCAAAGTGCACAAAACCTGCAGATTCCAGAGGATTACCATCATCATTCGCGGTTGTGGGTGTTTCGCACCGATGTTGATGGCAACTTGCTTTGGGAGAGGGTGATAGGGACGAAATATAGTGATATCATACTAAATGATGTCATGATGCTTAGCGACACTGTATACACCATCCTTGCCACCGCCGAAATGCCAGAGGAGGGCTATGAGGGCGATTTCAGCTGCACCAATTGGGACAATCGTCTATGTGGGTATGAATCTTTTTGGGCCCTCCAAATCACCGACATCTTCGACTATAACAGTGTGGAAGAAGGGATGGTTGAGGCAACAAGTGTTAGTATTTATCCCAATCCAACACGAGGCTTGCTTAGCGTAACGGGCAAGGGGCTGAAGCAATTATACCTTTATGACCTGCTTGGCCAAAAAGTGGCCACCGTTCCTTCCTACAATGGCATCAATGCCATGGTTGACACTAGCGGCCTTGCTGCGGGCATCTACTTGGCACGAGTGTATGTGGGAAATGGCGTTTGTGTGAAGAGGGTGGTAGTGACGAAGTGAGAATTGGCTAACACTTATCCTTGCACATCTTTCTATGCCCCATTATTTCCTGCAGAGTCTCTGTTGTCATTCTACTCCCACATTCATCCTTCCCATCAGCCTTTGCCAGGGGGAGAGGAAAGCGAACAGGAAATCGTAGGCGATCAATCCTGGGAGCAGACCTTTTTCACCCAAGCGCTTGGAGGCTTTGTGGTAGATAAACAGCTGTGTGCCAAAGCGCAGCAGGAAGAAAAACACCAAGATGGGGATATAGAAGACCGCATTGTTGGCGATGGTGAAGGCAGGTCTTGCACAGAGGGCCAGCAGCGCGATGAATGAGGCGTAGAACAAGAACTGGGATACGTAGAACAAACTGAGCATCAAACGGGCTCTTGTGCCATACTTCGGGATGGTGGAGTAGCGGCTGCTTTTCTGGCGCATCCAAAGCTTGAAATTGTTGGTGGGGGTGGCAAGGATGGCGTCCTCGGCGTCGATCAGCACCTCCGTATTTTTCTTGTTGGCGGTCTGGTTGATAAACAAATCGTCGTCGCCCACCGAGGTGGTGTAATGCGAAATGAAGCCTTGATTCCTGTAGAACAGCTCCTTACGATACGACAGGTTCTTGCCGATGCCCATGTAGGGATGACGGCTCAGGGCAGCGGAGAGGTAGAGCAGGCCGTTCTGCAGGGCGTCGAAGCGGATGATACGGTTCAGGCTGCTTTTCTTCTGCACGTAAGGGCTGTAGCCGATGACGATCTCCGTGCGGCTGTTGTATCGGTTCACCACGCTGCGCAGCCATTGGTCGTTGACAGGCATGCAGTTGCATTCGGTGAAGACGATGAGGTCGTTTTGTGCCGACTTGATGCCCATCGAAAGCGGAAACTTCTTGCCGTTGAAGAAGTTAAGGTGTTGCTTCAGTTGCACGGGCTTCACTCGCGTCTCCTTACGCTCTAAGTCTTTCAGGTATTCCTCGGTCTCATCATCGGAGCAGTCGTTCACTACAACAATTTCAAAGTCAGGATAATCCTGCTTGAGCAGGGCAGGTATCAATTCGGTGAGGTACTCGTAGGCGTCGCGGGCGCAAAGCACGATGGAGACGGGCTCCAACTCCTCGTCGAGTTTCGGGCGCGCATTCCTTTTATAGAAGGCCACTTTCGAAAACAGGCCCCAATGGTAGATCAATTGGATGACGAGGCTGATGCCAAAAATGATTAAAAGTATGAAACTTAAGCTGTTAAAGTGAAAACTGAACTGCACGGTCGATGATTTTTATTGAATGCAAAGATATGAAAAAATGTTGCAAAAAAAGTCGTACTTTTGCACAAAATTACAAGGATGAATTTCACTATTGCAGCAAACGACCCGAAAAGCCACGCCCGAGCAGGTGTGCTGAGCACTGACCACGGCCCTATCGAGACCCCGATTTTCATGCCTGTCGGTACGGCAGGTACGGTGAAGGCCTGTCATCTGCGCGATGTGCGCGACGAGGTGAAGGCACAGATCATCTTGGGCAACACCTATCATCTCTATCTCCGTCCGGGATTGGATGTGCTCGAGGCCGCTGGAGGCCTTCACAAGTTCAACGGCTGGGACCGCCCCATACTGACCGATAGCGGTGGCTTCCAGGTGTTTTCGCTGACGGGCATCCGCAAGATGAAAGAGGAGGGAGTGACCTTCCAGTCGCATATTGACGGGTCAAGGCATCTCTTTACCCCCGAAAACGTGATGGACATCCAACGCAGCATCGGTGCCGACATCATGATGGCCTTCGACGAATGCACGCCTGGCACAGCCGACTACCAATATGCCAAGCCTTCGATGGAACGCACCCACCGCTGGCTCGACCGTTGCATCGACCGCTTCAATGCCACCCAGCCGAAATATGGCTACGAGCAGGCCTTGTTCCCCATTGTGCAGGGCTGCGTCTACCGCGACCTCCGCGAGCAGTCGGCCGAATACATCGCCTCCAAGAACGCTGTAGGCAACGCCATCGGCGGACTGGCCGTGGGTGAGCCTACTGAGGTGATGTACGAGATGATAGAACTGGTGAACGCCATCCTGCCCAAAGACCGTCCGCGTTACCTGATGGGCGTCGGCACACCGGCCAACATCCTGGAAAGCATCTCGCGTGGCGTCGACATGTTCGACTGCGTGATGCCTACGCGCAACGGCCGTAACGGTATGATTTTCACCTCCGAAGGCATCATCAACCTGAAGAACGAAAAGTGGAAATACGACTTCTCGCCTGTCGACCCCAATGGCGAAACTTTTGTCGATGCACAATATACGAGGGCTTATCTGCGTCATCTCTTCGTCGCAGGCGAGATCCTCGGCCCCATGATTGCCAGTCTCCACAACATAGGCTTCTACCTCTGGCTGGTGCGTGAGTCGCGCAAGCACATCATCGCCGGCGACTTCGCCGAATGGCGCGACGTGATGCTGAAAAAGGTTACCACTAGACTGTAAATGAAAAAAATAGACGCATATATCTTCAAAAAGTACATCGGGACTTTTTTCTTCGCCATCTCCATGCTGATCTTGGTGGTCATCATCTTTGACCTGTCCGAGAACATCGACAGCTTCCTGAGGCATCATGCCCCATGGCAGCGGGTGGTGGTGGACTACTATATCATGTCTATTCCCTACTATATCAACCTCTTCATCCATCTGTTTGCCTTCATCGCAGTGGTGTTTTTCACCTCGAAGATGGCTGCCCGCACCGAGATTGTGGCTATCCTGAGCAGTGGCATCAGTTTTTGGCGCTTCCTTTATCCCTATATGCTGGCCGCCTTCGCCATCGCTATGATGTCGCTGTATTTTGGTAACTTCCTGATTCCGAAGACTAACGAGATCCGTAGGCAGTTCAAGGATGAGTATATGGAGAAGCTGAGCCAGAGTGCGGGACGCAATGTGCACGTGCAGGTCGGGAAAGACGAGTTCGTCTATGTGGAGAGCTACAACATCGCCAAACAATATGGCTATAAGTTCTCATGGGAGAAATACGACGGCAACGAATTGAAATACAAGGCTATGGCCGACGTGCTCTATCATGACACCATCGCCCCCAACGGCTGGTATTTCGACCCGTATGCCATCCGTACCATCGACGGCGAGAAGGAGTCCATCATCAAAGGCCGTAACTACGACACCATCATCAACCTTTATCCTACCGACCTCTACAAGATCAAGGAGGACTTCGACGAGATGAATTACTTTGAGCTCCAAGAGCATATCAACAGCATGAAGGAGAAGGGCTCGGAAGGGGTGAAGGTGTACCAGGTGGAGATGCACCAACGCATGGCCTCGCCCGCGGCAGTCATCATCCTGACGCTGATCGGCGCTGCCTTGTCGAGCCGTAAGGTGAGGGGCGGCATCGGTATGCATCTTGGCATCGGCATCGGCATCGCCTTCGCCTATATCCTGTTTTTGCAGATCTCCAAGTCGTTTGCCATATCCGGTGGGCTGTCGCCAGCCCTTGCAGCATGGTTCCCCAACATCATCTTCTGCATACTGGGTATATACTTGTTGATAAAGGCGCCAAAATAAACTGAAAATCAGGGGCTTGTTATTTTTCTGAAAAAAATGGGCTCTTTTTGATGACTTTTCTTTATTTTAGCAACTTCTTTTCACACTAAAACAATAGCATTATGCATATCGCAGTAGCAGGCAATATCGGTTCGGGCAAGACGACCCTCACAGGCCTTCTCGCCAAGCACTTCAACTGGAAGCCTCATTATGAGGAAGTGGAACACAACCCCTATCTCGACAGCTTTTACGAGGACATGCAGCGGTGGTCGTTCAACATCCAGATCTTCTTCCTCAACAGCCGTTTCCGCCAGGTGATGGACATCCGCAACAGCGGCGAAGACGTCATCCAGGACCGTACCATCTATGAGGACGCCCATATCTTCGCGGCCAACCTCTATTCCATGGGACTGATGGAAACCCGTGACTTCGAGAATTATAAGTCGCTGTTCGAGCTGATGACGAAGTTCCTCCAGCCGCCCGATCTGCTGATCTATCTCCGCGCTTCGGTGCCGACGTTGATTCGGCATATCGCCAAACGAAACCGCGAGTTTGAGCAGTCCATCAGCATCAGCTACCTGACCAACCTCAATGAACGTTACGAGGAATGGATCAAGAACTACCACGACGGCAAACTGCTTATCATCGACACGGACAACATCGAACTGGAGAACCCCGAGGACTTGAGCACCGTGGTCGACCGTATCGAAGCCTCACTCAACGGATTGTTCTAGAATGAAAGTCGTAGGCATCATACCCGCACGCTACGCTTCGACGCGTTTCCCTGGCAAGCCCTTGGCTTTGATCAAAGGTAAGCCCATGATACAACGCGTCTACGAGCAGGCCTTGAAGTCGAAGCTCGACGCCGTGGTCATCGCCACCGACGATGTGCGCATCGCCGATGCGGTGATGGACTTCGGAGGGCAGTATGTGATGACGAGCCCTAACCACCGCAGCGGCACCGACCGTTGCTGCGAGGCGCTCGACCTGCTCAAGACGAAGTATGATGCCGTTGTCAACATACAAGGCGACGAGCCTTTTATCGACCCTAAGCAGATCGACCTCTTGGTCGATTTGATTGTGCGCGACGACACGCCCCTGGCCTCCTTGGCCAAGCGGATCGACGATGCGGATGAGCTGTTCAGCCCCAATGCGGTGAAGGTCGTGGTGAACCAAGAAGGTAATGCCATGTATTTCAGCCGCAACCCCATCCCCTTCATGCGTAATGTCGACCGCGACGAGTGGCTCGTCAAGGGCCGTTTCTATAAGCATATCGGCATCTATGCCTACAAAGCCGATGTGTTGCATCAAGTGGCGCGCATGGAGCCCTCAGCCTTGGAACAGGCCGAGTCGCTCGAACAGCTGCGCTGGCTCGAGAATGGTCTCGCCATACGCATGGCCTTGAGCGATGCCGAAAACATCTCCATCGACACGCCCGACGACCTGCATAGAGCTGAGCAGTATGCGCAAACTAAACCTGAGATTGAATGATGATTACCATAGCAGAAGCCATATCAGACCTGTTGTATGTCCGCGACACCGTGGTGGTGCCCGGCTTGGGCGCCTTTGTGAAGAAACCGGTCTCGGCTAAGGTCAACCCGGTGGCCAATTATTTTGCCCGTCCTTCCAGCGTGATCGAGTTTGATGCCAATTTGAGAGAGGATAACGATTTGGTGATCAACTATCTGTCGGAGAAAAACGAGATCCCCATGGATGAGGCGCGTCGCCTCTTGGTGATGTTCGTCTCCGATTGCTTCAATAGCATGAAGGCAGGTAAGAAGGTGGTGCTGAAGGATGTGGGTGCGCTTTATTACGACTGGGCCGAAGACCTTGCCTTTGAACCCGACAAAGCCGTCAACTACAACAGCGATGCCTTTGGCCTGACCGACCTCACCCCCGAGCCTATCCTGCGCTCGAAGACCAAAGACGAAATCAAGGCGGAAATCGCCAAGCAGCAGAGAGACAAGAACACCCCCGTCACCGTGGATGAGAAAGCCGTGCACGAAGACGACGAGTTGCCGCAACGCCACTTTGGATGGCTATGGATACTCTTAGGCTTACTCTTGTTGGCACTTGTCGGCTTGGGATTGCATTATTTCCGTGTCGTCGACTTCGGCCGATTGCTAGGGAAGAAGGTCGTACGTGGCAAGTATGAGCCTAAGACCTATACGCTTCCGTCCTATGTCAAGACCTGGGAGTGGATGGAAGCAGCTCCTGCACCGACGGATACCGTTGTCGAGCCGGCTGCTGCTGAGCCCGCCGTATCAGAGCCCACCGTCACCGAGCCTGTCGTTGCTGAGCCTACCGTGACCGAACCCGCTGCTGCCGCACCGACGCAGCCTGCAGCCACGCCTGCGCCTGCCGATGCCAACATACGCATCATAGCCGGGTGTTTCGTCCAGGAAGAGTATGCGGCCAATATGGTCAAGACCTTGAAGGCGGAAGGCTATCGCAACGCCTTCTACGAGCCTAGGGGCAAACGGTGGTTTGTCGCCGTCGACCGTTATCGCACGATGGAAGAGGCCACCGCGGCGCTCCTCGATATCAGGGCTAACTCCGACTATGAGGTCTGGATTTTAAACAAATAAGGAACGACGATGTCAAAGAAGAACAAACTGGAGAAATTCGCCGAGAACAAGACCTTCCCTAACTTGTTCGAATACAGTTATGAACGCATCATGGGGGAGGGGTTCCCGCTTCAGGGGAAGTGGCACGAGGCATTCTTCCACAACGACAACCCCATCGTGCTGGAGCTGGGCTGTGGCAAGGGTGAATATACCGTTGGCTTGGCTCGGGCGCATCGCGACATCAACTATATCGGCGTCGACATCAAGGGCGCGCGTATCTGGCGCGGCCTGAAGCAGAGCAACGAGGAAGGGCTGAAGAACGTGGCCTTCCTGCGTGCCCGCATCGACCAGATCGAGCATTTCTTCGCTAAGGACGAGGTCTCCGAGATCTGGATCACCTTCCCTGACCCGCATCCCGGCGAAGGTGTGCGCAACGCCCGCCATCGCCTCACCTCCCCCGAGTTCCTCGACCGTTACCGCAAGATTGTCCGCCCCGACGGCATCCTCAACCTCAAGACTGACAGCCCCATCATGTATGAGTTCACCCTCCACGAGGTGGTGGAGCCACAAGGTCTGCCGCTGCTTTATGCCACCGACGACCTCTATGCCAATGACGACAACCTGGAGGTGAAGACCATACGCACCTTCTACGAGCAGATGTGGCTCGACCAAGGCCTGACGATAAAGTATATCCGATTCAGAATCAACAAATAAAACTATTGCTATGTATACAGAAGACAACCAACTCTACATCGCGCATTGCGACAACGGACCCCTCTATATGGTGGGTAAGATGGCCAACCGCCACGGCTTGATAGCGGGCGCCACAGGTACGGGTAAGACTGTCACCCTGCAGGTGCTGGCCGAATCCTTCTGCGAGGCAGGCGTGCCTTGCTTCATGGCCGACATGAAAGGCGACCTCTCGGGCATCAGCCAGGCTGGTAAGATGAGCGGCTTCATCGAGAAACGCTGCCCTGAGTTCGGCATCGAGAACCCGCAGTTCCATGGCTGCCCCACGCGTTTCTTCGACGTGTATGGCGAGCAAGGCCATCCGCTGAGAGCCACCATCTCCGACATGGGACCGCAGCTGCTGTCGCGTCTGCTCGGCCTCAACGAGACTCAGACGGGCATCCTCAACATCGTCTTCAAGATCGCCGACGACCGCGGCTTGCTCCTCATCGACATGAAGGACCTGCGCCTCATGCTCGACTATGTGGCCAAAAACGCCAGGGAGTTCACCACCACCTACGGCACCATCACCTCGGTGAGCGTGGGTGCCATCCAGCGTGCCTTGCTGGCTCTCGAAGCCGAAGGCGGCGACCTCTTCTTTGGCGAGCCTTCGTTCAATGTGTTCGACTTCCTCCAGACTGAAGGAGGCAAGGGCGTGATGAATGTGTTGGCTGCCGACAAGCTGATGCTCAACCCCAAACTCTATTCCACCTTCCTGCTGTGGCTGCTGAGCGAACTCTACACCCAGCTGCCCGAGGTCGGCGACCTGCCGTTGCCCAAGCTGATCTTCTTCTTCGACGAGGCTCACATGCTGTTCAAGGACACCTCCAAGGCCTTGGTCGACAAGATCGAGCAGGTCATCCGTCTGGTGCGTTCGAAGGGCGTCGGCGTCTATTTCGTCACCCAGAGCCCCGACGACATCCCCGAGGTCATCGCAGGCCAGCTCGGCAACCGTATCCTCCATGGACTGAGAGCCTATACGCCTAAGGAACAGAAAGCCGTGAAGGCGGCAGCACAGACCTTCCGTACCAACCCGAACTTCAACACCGAGGCAGCCATCCTCGAACTCGGCACGGGCGAGGCCTTGGTCTCGTTGCTCGACGAGAAAGGCGCCCCCTGCATCGTGGAACGTGCCAAGATTCTCTTCCCGCTGAGCCAGATTGGCGCCATCACCGACGACCAGCGCAACGAACTGATCCGTAAGTCGCGCATCTATGGCGTCTACGACAAGAGCTTCGACCGCGAAAGCGCCTATGAGGTCTTGGTGGAACAGCAGAAACAGGAGGAGAAACGACTTCAGAAAGAGGCCGAAGAGGAAGAGAAGCGCAAGGCCAAGGAAGCGAAGGAAAGGGAACGCTCAAGGAGCACCAGCTCCAGAAGCACGACCACTAGAAAGAAGAAGTCGACGGCAGGCAAGGCGCTGGAGAAGACCATCAACACGACGGCGACTACCATCGGACGTAACCTGGGGAACCAAATCGTCCGGTCGATTTTGGGTAGTATCTTCAAGAAGAGATGAAAAAAAGGAAGGCATCGCCTTCCTTTTTTTTAATCATTCCCAATCTCTTTTAGCATCGGCACAAACTTGAAGTCGCCGAACGACTCTTTTTTCAGCGTGCCGTCATCCATTTTGGTGACCCTAAGCATGGTCTGTCCGTCGCCTTTGGCGTTGTCCATCGGGATGACCATGATGCCGCCTGTCTTCATCTGTTTGACAAGCGCCTCTGGTATGCTTGGCGCACCAGCCGTGATGATGATGCGGTCGAAGGGCTGGTAGGTGGGCAGACCCTCATAGCCGTCGCCCAAGAATGTCTTGACCTTGAACGGCAGTTGCTCGAGGATCTCTTTCGTCTTGAAAAACAGGTTGCGTTGCCGCTCGATGCTGAACACCTTGGCACCCAATGCTGACAGCACACAGGCCTGATAGCCTGAGCCTGTGCCGATTTCAAGCACCTTCATGCCTTTTTCGACCTTCAACAGCTGGGTCTGGAAGGCCACCGTGTTGGGCTGCGAGATGGTCTGCCCCGAGCCTATGGGGAAGGCCTTGTCCTGGTAGGCGAGCTCGACAAAGGAAGAGTCGAGAAAAACATGGCGGGGCACTTCGTTGATGGCGTTCAATACGGCTTCGTCAGTGATGCCTTTTGTTCGCAAAGTGTCAACGAGTTGCTTGCGTAAGCCCTTGTGGCGGTAGTTGTCTTCTAAACTGGTGCTCATATTGCGTTTCGGCCCTTCGACAGGCTCAGGGACCTCGGTTTTTCTGTTTTGCGGCGCGAAATTACGCCAAACCTAACGATAAAAGAACTATTTTTGCGGAAAATTTTTTCATATGCTGAAAATCGGTGTTTTAGGTGCAGGGCATCTGGGCAAAATCCATATCAACTGCATCAAACAGATAGAGAATTACGTTTTGGTGGGTTTTTATGACCCGGCTGAGGAGACCGCCAAGCAGGTGGAAGCCGAAACGGGTGTCAGTAGCTTCGGCTCCATCGACGCTTTGATCGACGCCGTCGACGTGGTCGATATCGTCACGCCCACCATCCGTCATTTCGAGTGCGCATCGAAGGCTTTGCTGAAACGCAAGCATGTCTTCATCGAGAAACCCATCGTGGCGACGCCCGAGGAAGCCAACGCCCTGAAGAAGCTGGCCGATGAGGCTGGGGTGAAGGTGCAGGTGGGCCATGTGGAGCGGTTCAACCCCGCTTTCATCGCGGCCGAGCCTTTCATCAAAGACCCTTTGTTTGTTGAGGCGCACCGCCTGGCCCTGTTCAATCCGCGCGGCACCGACGTGCCTGTGGTCCTCGACCTGATGGTGCACGACCTCGACATCCTGCTCACCATTGTGAAGTCGCCCGTGCAGCATATCAGCGCCAATGGCGTCAGCATCGTGAGTCCCACCCCCGACATCACCAACGTCCGCATCGAGTTCGAAAACGGCACGGTGGCCAACCTGACGGCCTCGCGTCTGTCGATGAAGAACATGCGTAAGACCCGTATCTTCCAACGCGACGCCTATATCACCGTCGATTTCCTCGACAAGGTGGCGGAGATCACCCGCATCCACGACACGGTCGACGAGACCAACCCGCTCTCGGCGACCATCACCTTGGGCGACGGCACCGAGAAACAGATCACGTTCCAAAGGCCCGAGGTCCATCCCATCAACGCCATCAAGACCGAGCTGGAGAGCTTCTACGACGCCATCGTTCACAACTCCACACCCGCCGTCACCATCGACGACGGCATCGGTGTGCTGAAGCTGGCCTACCGTATCCTCGAAGCCGTCGACGCCTCCATCGCAAAAGTGCAGAAATAAAGTGGTGACGTTACAATAATAGCCGATACATTTCGTTCCATAATAAAAGACTAGTGATGATATGAAAAGAAACTTTACCTGTCTTACCTTGTTGCTTATCCTTGCTTTTGCTGTAGCCTTGCCTTCGTGCAAGAAGTTTGAAGGACCGCAAAAGGTGCCGGCCTATATCCATATTGAATCCATCGAGGTGGATCCCAACCCCGAAAACTATTTCGTCTTTGGTGCCAACACCAGCAAGATCACCGATGCCTGGGTGCATATCGACGACCAGCTGATTGGCGTCTATGAGCTCCCCGCCACTTTCCCGGTCTTGAAGAAAGGACCCCACAAGGTAACGGTATATGGCGGCATCAAGGTCGACGGACGCTCCTCGGCACGCGACCGCTATCCTTTCTACCAGCGTGTGGTGTATGAGAACCTGAACCTGGTCGAAGACAGCATCGTCAACCTGCAACCCGTGGTGAGTTACTATCCCATCAACAACGGAACGAATATCGCATGGATGGAAGACTTTGAGAATGCCAACACCCTGCTTCCTGTGGGTGATAGCACCATCGGCGCCAGCCGCGTCACGGGCGACGAGGCATGGCATTCGGTCAATTCCTTCTGGTCGGGTAAGGTGGAACTGCCGCCCGACACCCTCGACTTCACTATGGCCACTGCCGACGAGTTCGACTTCTATAAAGGCACCAACGGCGTGTATTGCCTGCTGGAGATGGACTACAACTGCAACGACACCTTCTGTGTAGGTGTGCAGTATTACGAAAACTATACGTTGGAGACCAAGCCACTGGTTAAAGTGACACCTACCGACAAAACACATGACAAACCACAGCGTTGGAACAAAATATACATCAACATCGGCCCGATGATGAATAACTATGCTTCATCTCCCTATTTTAAGGTTTATTTCACTTCCGACCTGACGGCAGCCAACTACATGACTTATGGAGGCGTGCCTTATGGTCATGAATACCATCCCATCAGCGAACCCCGCTATTATTATTTTGATAACCTGAAACTGCTTTATCGTAACCTATGAACAAGAATAGACTGGCCACGCTCTATTTCGTCGTCGATTGGATTGCCTCCATCGTGGCGTGGACGTTGTTTTATCTCTTCCGCAAGGCCCACGAGGACCTGTATATCAATTATTGGGACCGCATCACGCATTCTTTCGTCACGCCCAGCTTCTGGCTCGGTGTCATCATCATCCCCATCTGCTGGCTTATGCTTCATGCCGTGACGGGTGCCTACGAGAAGGTCTACCAGAAATCGAGGCTGAAGGAGTTGGGTCAGACGTTCTTCATCACCCTGCTGGGTGTGGTCGTCCTCTTCTTCGTGGTGATCTTGGATGATGAAGTGGTTAGCTATAAGTCTTATTATCAGTCGTTTATAGCCTTATTCACGCTTCAGTTCCTCATCACCTATATCCCGCGACTGATTATCACCACCACGGTGATTTCGCGTATCCGCAGCAGGAAGATCGGATTCAATACCCTCATCGTGGGTAGCAACGACAATGCCTGCGCCATCTTCAAGGAGATCGAGGAAGAGGTGAAGCCTTCGGGCCGTCGCCTCATCGGCTTCCTTAATGTTTACGACAAGTCGGAATATAAGCTGGCGGAGTATCTTCCCCGCTTGGGCTCCTACCGCGAGATCGAGCAGGTGGTGAAAGACAAAAACGTGGAAGAGATCATCATCGCCATCGAGCGTTCGGAGGTGGAGACGATGAAGGTGCTGCTCTCGGTGGTCGACACGACCAACGCCAACGTGAAGATCATCCCCGCCATGCAGGACCTGGTGTTTGGCACGGTGAAGCAATCGGCCATCTGGCAGGCGCCTTTGGTGCAGGTCACCCCCGAGCTGATGCCCATTTGGCAGCGGGTGGTGAAGCGCGCTTTCGACATCGTGGCCTCCATCTTGGCCTTGGTCATCCTCTCGCCTGTGTTCTTGATATGCGCCATCATCGTCAAGTCGACCTCGAAAGGTCCCGTTTTCTATGTCCAGGAGCGCATCGGCAAAGGCGGCAAGCCTTTCAAGATGGCCAAGTTCCGCAGCATGCGCGTCGACGCCGAGTCGGGAGGCACGCCTCAGCTCTCGAGCGACGACGACCCGCGCATCACCAAGTTCGGCAAGTTCATGCGTAAGGTGCGCCTTGACGAAATCCCGCAGTTCTGGACGGTGCTGAAAGGCGACATGTCGCTGGTGGGTTACCGCCCCGAGCGTCAGTATTATATCGACAAGATCATGGAGACGGCCCCATATTACCGCCTGCTGCTTAAGGTGAAGCCTGGCATCACCAGCTGGGGCGAGGTGAAATATGGCTATGCCGAGAATGTCGAGGAGATGATAGAACGTCTGAAATACGACGTGCTTTATATCGAGAACGTCAGCCTCGCCCTCGACATCAAGATTTTGATCTATACGGTGTTAATCGTTATCCAAGGACGTGGGAAGTGATTCCCGCTCCTGCTGGGCCTTCAGGTAACAGGCACGGCACAGGGGCTCGTAGCTTTCCGTCTCTCCCAATACCACAAGTTTGTCGCCCGCAATGGTGCGGTGTGAGTATTGCGCCGGACTGCCGCAGCGCACGCAGATGGCATGCACCTTGGTGACGTCTTCGGCGATGGCCATCAACGTGGGCATGGGACCGAAGGGCTTGCCCATGAAGTCCATGTCCAAACCGGCTATGATGACGCGCACGCCTTGGTTGGCCAGCTGCTGGCACACGTTGGGCAGCTCGTCGTCGAGGAATTGGGCCTCGTCGATGCCGACCACGTCGACGTCATTGGCATAGAAAAGGATCTCACTGGCACTCTCCACCGGGATGGAATGCAAGGCCGTGGCGTTGTGCGACACCACGTCCTCCTCGCTGTAGCGCGTGTCGACGCCCGGCTTGAAGATCTCGACCTTCAGCTTGGCGATTTTGGCACGCTTCAACCTGCGGATCAGCTCTTCGGTCTTACCCGAAAACATGGAGCCGCAAATGACCTCGATCCAACCTTGAGTCCTATTGTGTGAATCTTTTTCCAGAAACATAACGAAGGTAGTTAGATTATTTGTAATTTAGCACCCAAAATTAGAGATAAATCTTTTATGAACGACACTTTTGAGAGCCAAAAAGAACAGTTGGTTTCTATTAAGCAGGAAATCAGCTTGTTATACCAACAAATTAACTACCTGTTAAGAAACGAGAAACCCCTCGAACTCCTCGACTTGGATGTGCTGATGAACCGCACACACACCCTTTACGATATGTTATGCTCCATTAACGTGGGCGCAGTGGCCGACGACGAAGACCTTCCTTTCGATGCCGATGACATCGCTGGCCTCTTCGGCGGGATGACGCAAGAGGAACAACCTGAGGCAAAGCCGGAACCTGAACCAGAACCTGAGCCGGAGCCTGAACCAGAACCTGAGCCAGAACCCGAACCGGAACCCGAGCCAGCCCTCGAACCTGTCGTTGAGCCGACACCTGAGCCCGTTGTTGAGCCTGAGCCTGTGGTGGCTCCCACTCCAGTGGTTGAAGCGCCTGCACCTCAGCCCGAGCCCGAGCCCGAAGTGGCTCCCGTTGAGGAAGAGCGTCCTTTGGGCGACGATTTCGGTGTGTTCCTCCGCTTCGAAGAGGTGCCTGAACCCGAGCCAGAGGCGAAGGCCGAGACGGTCGAAAAAGACGGCAAGGTGGTGCATGTGATGGAAGAGATCCCAGAGGAGGACATCCCCGAGCGCGACCGTGTGCATGGCGAAGACCTGGTGACCGACAACCCCTTGGTGATGCCGCGCATGGACGACGAGCGTATGGCCGAGCGGGAAGAGATCGAGCGTCAGTCGTCGGACGGCATGTCGGGCTTCTTCGGACAAGACGACGCCAGCTTTGAGCTCTCGTTGGGCGAGAGCATGATGGGCGAGGACCACTCGCTGGCCGCCAAGCTGCAGCAGGCCCCTGGCCGCGACCTGAAGTCGGTCATCGGCATCAACGACAAGTTCTTGTTCGTCAACGAACTGTTTGGCGGCAGCATGGAGAAATACAACAAGTCCATCGAGAACCTCAACGACTTGAAGACCTTGAACGGTGCCATGATTTATCTCAACGAGCTGAAGATCGAGTTGCAGTGGAACAGCAGCAACGAAGCCTATCAGAAACTCAAGGACTTGGTTTCCCATAAGTTTGAATAACCTTAGCCATGTCGAAGCTCTATCTTGTGCCGACGCCCATAGGCAACCTCGAGGACATCACCCTGCGTGCCATCCGTATCCTCAAGGAGGTGGACGGTATCCTCGCCGAGGACACCCGCACTTCGGGCAACCTGTTGCGGCATCTCGACATCAGCAAGCCCATGACGGCCTTCCACATCCGCAACGAGCATCAGGTGGTGGAACGCATGGCTGACAGGATACAGGCAGGGGAGACCCTCGCCCTGGTCACCGATGCCGGCACGCCCGCCATCTCCGACCCGGGTTTCCTGCTGGTGCGCGAGTGCGTCAAGCGCGGCATCGAGGTGGAGTGTCTGCCCGGACCGACGGCCTTTGTGCCCGCTTTGGTCAACTCGGGGCTGCCGGCCGAGAAGTTCATCTTCGAAGGCTTCTTGCCGCACAAGAAAGGCCGCCAGACCAAATTGCAGGCAGTGGCCACTTATCCCTACACGACCATTCTCTACGAGTCGCCTTTCCGCCTGCTGAAGACCTTACAGCAGCTGGCTGAGGTGTGTGGCCCCGAGCGTAAGGTCTGCGTCTCGCGCGAGCTGACCAAGATCCACGAAGAGAACGCCCGCGGCACCTTGGCCGAGGTAATCGAGCATTTCTCCAAGAAAGACATCAAGGGCGAAATCGTCATTGTACTCGAAGGCGCATTAGGTGCCGACAACTTCCAAGCGGATGACGACGCTGACGAAAACTGATCCTTACTTCTTCACCTGTCTTTGGTAGGCCTTCAGGCGTGCCACGAGGCTGTTCTTCACACCGTTGGAGGTGTAGGTGGCGCCACTGACGGCATCCACGTCCTGATTCAAGGCTTCGTCGACGGTGAGGCCTTTCCAGGCTTCGTAGAGTCTGCCTTCAACGACGCGCTGAGCGAAACGGGGCGTCTCCTGGTTTTCCAGCAAGGCCACCTCTTTGATGCGCCCTTCGGCATCCAAGGTGATTAAAAGAGGAGTGGGGCCGTTGAAGCCTTTCACGTTGTCAGAATAAGGCGAGGAATACAATACTGTGCCTAAAAGGTTGCCTTTGGCGTCTTTCACTTCATAGAAAGCCGTGTCGATGGCCTTGGTCTTGGCCGCATCGGCGAAATAGGGTTTGACATCCGCAACGGGTAGTTCGGGCAGCTTGGGCCCACAGCTGCTCAGCCCTAAGGCGGCGGTCAGCATGAGCAAGCCTGCAAAAAGGTGTCGTGTTTTCATCTTTGTGGATTTTTATTTTTTGTGCAAAAATACACAAAACACCCAAAAATTCGACAAAATCCTTATCTTTGTGGCTTCTAAAACATGGAATTATGCTAGTTATTGGTATTGCCGGCGGCTCGGGTTCGGGTAAGACCACCGTCGTAAAGGAACTGGTTAGACAATTGCCAGAGAACTCAGTATCAGTCATTTCCCAGGACGCCTATTACTATGACAACGGCGACAAGACTCCTGAGGAAAAGAAGCAAATCAATTTCGACCACCCCGACGCCATCGAATGGGATCTGCTCATCGACCATCTCGATAGGCTGAAGCGGGGCGAGACCATCCCGATGCCTATCTACACCTATGTCACCTGCGCCCGTTCGCAGGAGGTCATCTATGTGCATCCCACCGAGGTCATCATCGTGGAAGGCATCATGGTGCTGACCCAAGAGGAGCTGCGCAACCGCATGGACATCAAGGTGTATGTGGATACCGACGGCGACGAGCGCCTGATGCGTATCATCCGCCGCGACATCGCCGAGCGTGGCCGCACCTGGGAGGACGTGCTGCGCCATTACCAGACCTTCGTGAAACCCATGCACCAGCAGTTCATCGAGCCGACCAAACGCACTGCCGACATCATCCTGCCGCGTGGCTCAAGCCCCGTGGTGGTCGACATCCTCGCCTCAAGAATCAAGATGCATCTGGGGAAATAAGAAGGGGAGAGACATAACGAAAAAAGCCGAACAAATGTTCGGCTTTTTTGTTGTCCAACCAGGATTCGAACCTAGACTAACTGATCCAGAGTCAGTTGTGCTGCCATTACACCATTGGACATCCAAATCGGCTGCAAAAATACGCTTTTTTTGAATGCTGCAACTAAAAACGGAGATTTTTTTTCGGATTTTTTTCGAGCCGTGAGCGAAGGCCCTTGTAACTGATTATTTATCAGTAGTTATTGAAGCGCGAGCCCCAGTTGTAGGAGAGCATAAAGGTGATGAACACTTTCTTGTTGCGTTCCGAGTCCATGATGGAGACGCCCAAGGGGAAGTACTCGGCTTTCACGTCGATGTTGACGGCCTGCACTTGGGTGCGCGACTTGGCGAAGTCGAAGCTGAGCCCCAGCGAGGCATGCACTCCAGGCGACACCTTGATCTCGCCGAGGCCTTTGGTGAAGGCTGAGCGGCCGAGTATGTCGACCCATTCGTCTTTATGGTCGAAGGTCTGCTCGTCGTAGGTCTCCCAATAGGTGCCGTCGGCTAGCGGCTTATAGATGCTCACATAATAATAGTAAGGCTTGAGCAGGGCCAGCGACGCCCCCGCCTCGTAGGTCCAGCGCGTTTCGATGCCGCCCCAATAGGGCTTGCCGAAGATGCGTCGCTCCTCGCCATAACCGAAACGGGCCACGTAGGCATAGTTCAGTTTGCCATACACGAAAGGCCGCATGTTGAACGACGACATGTTGAGTGTCTTCAGCTCCTTGAGCGAGTGCAACGAGACGACTTGCGCCTCCCAGTTTCGGGTCACATGGATGCTCTTGATCCGCCCGATCTTGAAACCCGCTCCCAACCCTTGGGTGTGCATGGCTACATGGAAGGAGTTCTGGTGGTTGTAGACCAGCTTCTCCTCGAGCGGCTTGTCGTCGTCGCTCTGTATGTCGATGTTTTGGGCTGACAACAAAAAAGGACACGCTCCGAAAAGCGTGAGCATGAGGATGCGTATGAAGTGTTGTCTGAGGGCAGTCATGGTATAGTATCACAGGTCCCTGAGCCCGTCGAAGGGCCGCGCTCCCAACACCTGTATTAATAACGCGTTTCCTTGATGTACTTTTGCGATTCGCCGTAGGCAGGGCAAGTCTTGTTCGACCTGCATGACGTCATGACGATGCCTGAAACAATGGCGATTAACAGGGCGATGGCAAGTTTTTTCTTCATAGCTATGAAATTTGGTCTGCAAAGTAACGCATTTTTCTCCAAAAAATTGCCATCTTTGCAGAATAATTTTGAAAACATGGAAGTTAAGAAACCCAATATCGACGAAAGCTGGTACCAAGTGCTGCGGCCGCAGTTCGAGGCACCCTACTTCGCCGACCTCAAGTCGTTCCTCGTCAGCGAGAAGCGGCAGTATGCCGTCTATCCTCCCGGTCCCTTGATCTTCAACGCCTTCAACCTCACGCCTTTCGATAAGGTGAAGGTGGTCATCTTGGGTCAGGACCCCTACCACGGCCCGGGACAGGCCCACGGCCTCTCGTTCTCGGTGCCCGACGGCGTGCCCTTCCCGCCCAGCCTGCAGAACATCTTCAAGGAGCTGAATGCCGACCTCGGCGTGTCCATGGCGCGCTCGGGCAACCTCGAGAAATGGGCTAGGGAAGGGGTGCTGCTCCTCAACGCCTCGCTGACGGTGCGCGCCGGACAGGCCGCCTCGCACTCGCGCCACGGCTGGGAACAGTTCACCGACGCCGCCATCTGCGCCCTGTCGGAGCAACGCGAGCACCTCGTCTTCATCCTCTGGGGCAACTATGCCATCGCCAAACAGGCCCTGATCGACCCGACCAAGCACCTGATCCTGAAGTCGGTGCACCCCTCGCCACTCTCCGCCAGCCGCGGCTTCTTCGGCTGTCATCACTTCTCGCAAACGAACCGTTATTTGATAGAGCATGGTATTGAACCGATTGACTGGTCATTGCCTTAACGATAATGGAGATTCCCTTCGGGAAATGCTTTGCATTCGACGGAGTCAATGGAGAAGCCGTTGTTTTGTTGACTGCGGCGGCATGAAACGGTTCCTGGCTGGTAACGGCCCAAACCGCCGCGTGGTACCTAATAGCATTAACTCCATTCCCCGCAGGGGAATCTCAACCCTAATATAAACCTTTATTGTAAAATGAAACAAATCGTATTCGCCACTAACAATAAAAACAAACTGCGCGAGATGCGCGAAATCATGGAAGGCCTCTATGAGGTCCTGAGCCTCGACGACATCGGCTGCCACGAGGATATCGTCGAAGACGCCGACACCATCGAAGGCAACGCCAAGATCAAGGCGGACTTCGTCACCAACAAGTACCACGTGGACTGTTTCTCCGACGACTCCGGCCTCGAGGTGGAGGCCTTGGGCGGCGCCCCGGGCGTGTATTCGGCGCGCTATGCCGGCGAGCATTGCACCTACCAGGACAACGTCGACAAGATGCTCGCTGCCATGAAGGGCCAGACCAACCGCAAGGCAGCCTTCCGCACCTGCATCGCGCTGAACCTCGACGGTCAGTCCTATTTCTTCGAAGGCCGTTGCGACGGTCGCATCACCGAGGAGCAACGCGGCACCGACGGCTTCGGCTACGACCCCATCTTCCAGCCCGACGGCTACGAGCAGACCTTCGCCGAGTTGGGCCACGAAGTGAAAAACGCCATCAGCCACCGTGGCAAGGCCACGCGTAAGCTGATCGCGTTTTTGAAGGACTTAGGTTGAGTCGTAAATACAAAGGAAGGCATCCGACATTCATAGTCAACCGGTCGGTAGTGCGCCGTGCGGCCTAAGCCGTACATTCGGATGACAACGTGCTGAGCCTGCCCCGTGCTGTTCATCGTGAACGGGTGCTGCCGGCTCCGGGCAACGATCAGTGGTGGGGGTTCGGTTCGCCCTACAAACGCGGATGCCTTGTGGTTCAGACCAGCTCGGTCTGGAAGTTGAGCGCCTGTATCTCCATGTCGAGTTGGCGCAGCTGCGCGGAGCATTCGTCCACCTTCTTGCCGATGGCTTTCACGTCGACCACGGTCACCGTCTTGATCTCCGAGCGCGAGTAGCGGTCCTGTCCCGCCGAGGCGGTGTCGAAGATGCTGCGCAGGTTGCTGACGCGCATGGTCAGCACGTCCTTGCGGGCCATGAGTTGGGTGAGGGTGACGCCCTGGGCGTTGGTGGTCTTCATGTTGGTGGCGTTGATGCGCCAGATGAGGTCTTCGAGCTGCGTGAGGCAAGCGTCGAGTTCCTTCATCAGCTCCGTGGGCTCTTCCGAAGGCGCGTCGCCCTCCTGCACCTTCACGTTGTTCTGTATGCGCTGTCCCAGCTGTTGGATGCGCTTTTGCAGGTCTTTCCTGATGCTTAATGCTTCTGCGAGTTTCATAGTTTGTGGGATTTTGGTGGCAAAGATAGGCATTTTAATTGAGAAATTAGATTCCCTTCGGGAATGGAGGAGTACGTAGAGTGACCAGCGGCGGCAGGTAACGGTTTCTGGCATGTAACGGCTCAGGCCGCCGCGTGCTACCTGATAACAATAACTCCATTCCCGAAGGGAATCTCACCACACAATCCTCACGCCCCTTTACCCTCATGGCGGACTTGATCCGCCATCTCCTAAACCGCAAGAGGACTATCTTTCGCTTTCCTTCCTTTTCTCTTGAAAGAAAAGTAAGCGAAAAGTTCAAGGCCGCCTCCATCGGACCTCCCCGCGGCTGTCTAAACGCCTGACTTTCAGGTCGGGTAGTGCCTATCGGCAAACGCAAGCGCCCCTCCGTGAAAGTCAAGCGTTTAGCCATCCTTTGCGGGCGCTTCCCCGCCCGGCGGCCCCGCCTCCCCGCCCACCCCGGTGAAGGGTAGGCGTTCCCGTACATGGGTGTTTTAGGTTCCCGCCTAACGGCGGGAATGGAAGAGTACGTAGAGTGACCAGCGGCGGCATGTAACGGTTTCTGGCATGTAACGGCTCAAGCCGCCGCGTGGTACCTTTCTTATTGGCCTCCATTCCCGTATAGCGGGAACCTCATAATTCCACCATTACACACTTGAGAGTCATTCCGGACTTGATCCGGAAATCGAAGATTCGACGGAGTCAATCTCCTGTAGTTATCCGATAATTACCTTATAAAGCGTTACCCCTTTCGCCGTCAGCAGGTATTTCTGCCGTGGATGGCGGGGCGTTTCGGGATGTAAAAGACGGACGAAACCTTCGGAAATGGCGGGATTCAAATGGTATTCTATGAAGTTCTTTCGGTCTTTCAGACCTTTGAGCTCCATCATTTCTTTGATGCTTAATTCTTTAGTTCCAATAACCTGTACGAGTTGAATGATGTTTTCGTTCTTTGTATAGAACTTACCATTTGGATTTAATCGATTTACATGAGAGCTTGTGGGGGTACTTGTGGGGGTACTTATGGGGGTGTTGTTTGGTTCAGCCAGATTAGGCTGCACACTCCATTCTTCCGTGGGGTGGATATGCAGATAGCGGTTGCGGAGGTCCCATTGCTCGCCGAGGAGCAGGTTGCGGAAGAAACGTTGCAAATAGATAGGGGAGTAGTCTATGCCTTTCACGGCATTCTTGTAGTTGGCGCGGACAAGGGCGTTGCGGAAATACCACGAGTGTTTGGCAAACAGGTCGTTCTCAACGTCAAAGCCTATCGAGCGCAGGTACTGTATGGTGAACACGGCCGTGGTGCGGGTGTTGCCTTCGCCGAAAGCGTGGATTTGCCAAAGTCCGGAGACGAAACTGGCGATATGAGTGATAAGGTTGTCCTGTGTGAGGCCTTTATAACTGAACTCCCGCTCCTGTTTGATGTCGTAGTCCAATGCCCGGCGCAGGTCTTCCCAGTTCAGGTAATTCACCGTGTCGCCTTCCAGCACCCATTCCTTCTTGGTGATGTCGTAGTCGCGCAGTTGGCCGGCGTGTTTGAAGACGCCTTCGAAGCTGCGGCGGTGCAGCGAGATAAAACCGTTGGCGGTGAAGTCGACCGTTTTCACGGAGAGTATCTTCTTAATGTTTCTCGATGCCTTGTCGGCTTCATTCTTGTCGTCATCATGGGCCTCGCGCGCGGCTTTGCTTTCGTAATAGCTGTCGAGCAACGTGTCGACCTGATTCATGGTAAGCTCGCCTTCGATGTTGCGGCGCGCCAAGTCATTGAGGTACTCCGAGGTCGTGAGCCCATCGACGGCTTGCAGGCCGATGGCCGTACTCCAAGCATAGGCGGCCTCGCGCTGAGCGGGCTCTCCTTGCCGGATATATTCATCAAAGTCTATGTAGTGGTGCTCTTTGGCCATGGCGTGTCGTCGTGAATCAGGCTTCAAAGATACGAAATTTTGGTGGATTGTGGGTCTTTCTTTCTTCCTTTTTCTTGAAAAAAAGGAAGCGAAAATTCAAGGCCGACATCATCGGTCCCGACGCACAAAGCGGACGCTTCCCCGCCATGTCGGCCGTACCCTGCGCGCCCAATCCAGTGAAGGGTAGGCGTTCCCACACACGGCATACGGGCGGAAAACAGCACTCCAATGGACAACGCCTCACCCTTTACCGTCATCGCGGGCCTCTCATTCCGCGAAGGCGGAACGCGATCTCCAGAACCGCCAAAGGACCACGGTATTTTTTGCATGAGATTGATTATTATGTATCTTTGCGCTGTATTATCTGACACGACCATGGATAATGAGAAGAACAGAAAACTAAGCGCGCGCGAGCAACGACGCTTGGACGTCTTTGAGAAGACCAGCGAAGCCCTCGTTGGGCAGGGCTACAAGAGGAACGACCTGAACATCGGCATCGTCAAGGCCAACCTCTTCGTCCTATTGCTCGCCATCCCGGTGACCGCCATCGGTGTGTTGCTTTTCGCATGGAAGAATCCCATGGCGCTGCTGAGGCCGACGCCCATGGAGAGTCTGCTGTTCGCCGTCATATTCATAGTGCTCATCATGGCCCACGAGCTCATCCACGGCCTGACTTGGAGCGTGTTTGCAGAGCATCATTTCAAAGACATCGATTTCGGGTTCATGAAGGAGTACTTGACACCTTACTGCACCTGTGCCACGCCCCTGACGAAGCGCCATTACATCTGGGGCGCTTTGATGCCATGCATCGTCCTTGGGATCATCCCTGTCCTCTTGGGAATCCTGTTGGGTTCGGGGCTGTTGTTCTGGATCGGCATCGTCATGACGCTCTCGGCGGGCGGGGATCTCATGATTGTGTGGAAGGTGATGAGGTATAAGAAGCAGGAAGGGTCAGAGGAGATCCTGATTTATGATCATCCGACACAGGCCGGGTCGGTGATTTTTGAGAAGTAATATGTAGCCTTCTCGTAATGCGTCTTCAGGTAAGGCCCCTCCAGATACACCCTTTTGTTCACCTCCAGCATCATCGATTGATAACTTTTCGCATACTCTAGGCATACCCTAAGCATACCCTAGGCATACCCTTCGCATATCCTAGGCATATCCAACCATATCCTTTGAGTATGGCTAGAGCGAAGGAAGGGCGAGAGAAGGGCGAAGGAGATGCCTGGTATAAATATGCCAAGAGGCTGCTTTTTAATGAGCTGTTGGGATTGTGGGGGGGGGGTGTGGCGAAAACTCTTGGGAAGGTATCAATCATTTAAAGTCAGCCAGTTGATAGTGTGTCGTATGCCATAAGCCATACATACGGATGACTACGTGATGCTTTGTTTTGGTTTAGCTAAAACAAAAGAATGAGATAAATAAAGTAATCAGTGATTGTTTGGAACTAATATTTATTTATTTTTGCAACATAATAATAATGAATATTACAATTTGGAGTATTTGTGAATCGTAGAATAGAACATATTATTGATGAGATTGTTGACCAATACATGTATGCAGACGATACTTCAAGGCCGTGGATAATCGGTTTTAGCGGAGGGAAGGATTCTACGGTATTGCTTACTTTAGTCTGGCTTGCATTGGAAAGAATTAAAGATAGTATTCCAGCACCATTTCAGTTAAGACGGCCTGTTTATGTTGTTTGTAATGATACGATGGTTGAAAATCCTATTATTTCTTCCTATGTTGAAGATGTATTAGCACAAATAAGAATCAAAGCTTTAGAAGAAGGCTTGCCTATTTTTGTAAGAACTACTATTCCTAGGCTAGAAGATTCTTTTTGGGTTAATGTAATTGGTAAAGGTTATCCAGTCCCAAATACGGCATTTCGTTGGTGTACTGACAAAATGAAAATAAAGCCAACTGCACGTTTTATTACGGAGCAAGTAGATGAATGTGGAGAAGCAATTATTTTGATTGGAACAAGGAAAGCTGAAAGTGCAACGAGAGCAAGGTCTATTAAAAAGCATGAAATACACGGCGAGCGCTTAACTCACCATACACTTTTACATAATACATATGTCTATGCACCAATTAAAGAATTGATGTTGGAAGAGGTGTGGTATATTATCAATGCAATTCCTTGTCCTTGGGGATTTGATAATAAAATACTCTTTAATATTTATATGGATGCCAGTGCGGATGACTATGAGTGTCCAACAGTGGTTACTGACAAAAGTCATGGTTCTTGTGGTCAAAGTCGGTTTGGCTGCTGGGTTTGCACCGTTGTTAAAGATGACAAATCAATGCGTTCTCTTATTAAAAATGGCCGTGAATGGATGCAACCACTATATGATTTCCGAATAGAGTTGGATAGGGATAGGAATAAAATTGAAAATAGAATGCCCTATCGTCGTGATGGAAGACGTGCGGTTAATGATATGGGGACTTATGTTTTTGGATATAGGGCTGAAGTGTTGAGAAGGTTATTGGAGATTCAGCATGAATTGCAACAGAAAGACCCCAAAATTAAATTGATTTCAGATCAAGAACTAATTGCAATTCAAGTGAATTGGTATCGTGATTTTAATTTTGGTTACCAAGTTTCAGAAATATATAATTCAATATATAAAGAGTCAATCAAGATGGAAGAAAACGTCAAGAATAAACTGGAAGCAGATCTGATGCGTGAAATTTGCTCTGAAAACCCCGAAGAAGGTGATTTGATTGAGCAGCTCTTGCTTTTGCAAAAAAGCAAGTCCCTTATGCAGCGTCGTAGGGGCTTGAAAAATGAAATCGAATCTCGTTTGGTAGAATTTATTAATAATAAAACTAAAGAGAATAAAGAGGCATGTTGATTAAATCTATAGAACTGAATAATTTCCGTATTTACAAAGGATTAAACAAGATTGATTTGACTCCTGACGGTGAGCGGAACATTATCATTGTAAGTGGCAACAACGGATATGGAAAGACTACTTTTTTGATGTCTCTTGTTTGGTGCCTCTATGGGAAGAATATGGAGAAAGTAGACGAACTATATAAAAAAGAGATTGACGAAAAAGGGTCATACAATAAATATATCGGAAATAGTTTAAATAAGTCAGCAGCAGAAGATGGTGAAACACGTTTTTCCGTGTCGGTTACATTTACTGATGTTGAGATTCCGGACACCACGTGTACTGAAATAACCCTAATTCGTTCGTATGATAGAGCAACGAGTACTTCGGATGAACTGACAATCCTTATTGACGGAAAAGAAAGCGATTTGTTCAACGACAAAAATGAAGAGGAGTTGTTTATTCGGGATTACATTCTTCCTATTGAGATAGCAAAATTCTTTTTCTTTGACGCTGAAAAAATAGTATCATTTGCTCAAGTTAATACTCCTGAGCAACGTGTAGAATTAAGCCAGGCTTATTCTCAGGTTTTGGGAATCCAAAAATATGCAGAGCTGAAAGGAGAGTTAGAAAAACTGCAAGATGATTATCGAAGGGAGTCCGCTCAACCTAAAGACAAAAAGGAGTTTAATGATTTGTTGGCAAGTATCTCTACTGATGATGATTATATAGTAGATTATGGCAGACAAATCTCTAAAAATTCAGATCAAATTTCATTATTAAAATTTGAAAGTGGGGAAATTCAAGAGAAGCTTATTAGGGAAGGAGATTTGATGAGTGTTGAACGTCTTAATCAATTGAAGGAAGAAAGGGCAAAGTATCAGGCTGAAGTTACCGAGGCACAAGATAGTTTAAAAGATTTGTATAATTATATTCCCTTTGGCTTGGCTGGCAATGTGGTGTCACTTTTGGCCGAGCAAGTAAAAGAAGAAAAGGCTTACAAACAAAACAAATTGCAGTTGGAAGGAGTCGAAGAGAAAACAGATGTTATTCTTAACGACCTTGATAAGGCTAGAAACAATTATAGTGGGTATATTGATATTAAAATTAGAGACTTCTACGAATCAGAGATTAAGAAACTTATTTTGAAGTATTTCTATAATGACTTTGACGTTGAAAAATACAAGTCATTTCAGACATTGCATGATTTTACGGATATCCAATATGATGATTTTTTCGCGCTTATTGGTAAAATTAAAGAATGCAAATCGTCCTTTGAATCACTTTCAAATAAGTACTCTAAGGCAAAGGCTGAATTATATTCGATAGATAAACAAATTAGAGAGGCGGAAAAGAATGCGGAGAACGATTATATTCAATCTCAAAGAAGAAAGAAAGAACAGAAAGATGCTGAAATTACAAGGCTGCAAGAAGAAAATGCTCGTTTGACCATTCAGATTGAACAAAAAAAGGAAGATATTAAGACTGCAAAACAGAAGAAAGAAATACTATCAAAAAAGATAGAAGTATCTGCAAAAAACAAGGCAGTCGATGATGAGGCTACCAGCCTGATTCAAACCATACAGAAGTTCCTTTTGCGTTTTAAGGATGAGAAGAAGAAAGCCTTAGAAAAGAAACTGGAAGATAAATTGATAAGTTTTTTGCATAAGAAGGATTTAGTGCAAAGGGTGGTTGTGGATATTCAAGGGAACGGAGAGGATGTTGACATCAATTTATTTGACTCAAATGGCAGGAAGATTGATAAGGCTATTTTGTCAATGGGAGAACGTCAAATGTTTGCCTCTGCATTGTTGGGGGCGTTGGTTGAGGAAACTGGGTTGGATTTTCCGGTATTCATAGATAGTCCTATGCAAAAATTTGATATCAATCATAGCCAGAATATTCTTACAAAGTTTTATCCCACCGTATCAAAGCAGGTTATTTTGTTCCCTTTGCTTGTGAAGGAATTGACCGAAGATGAATACTCTTTGATTGAAAGATTTGTAAATAAGACCTATTTGATTGAGAATTCAAAAGAAGGTTCCTGTTTTATAGAAATTAGACCTGACGAATTGTTTAAGAATTATAAGTACCAATAATATGCAGATAAACATAAAAACATCAGCAGCAAATCAAGTTGTTGTTTCCAATCTTACCCAAAAGCTTTTAGGGGGAGTTAAGGAAAACATCATTGCACGTGTTGCTTTGGGTTATTCTTTGTCTTTGGGGAAGCGTTTCCAACAAAATGAATTTAATTCATATGATTCACAAGGAAAAGAATATAAGGACCACATCCTTTTTGATTCTGCTAATCGTGATTTTTATATTGCACTCATTTGTCAAGCGTATGGCATTAACAAAAATAATGAGTTGATTCCAAAGTATGTAAAATTGCATATTGATCATGGTCTTCAGCAAATTAATTATCTTTTTGAAAACAGACCTCAATATACATTTTTCGATTTTCTAGTGGAACATTTGGGCAAAGGTATTGATGCTATCGAAGATGCTCCCGTCCCTCTTGATGCTGTCAAGAACAATAATCAGCATATTAATAAAACAACTTTTACAGGTCCTATTGACATCAAAATTGGATACAATCCTATAACACACGAGCCTGTTACATTTTGTTTCAACAACACGAAGATTTATAATAATCAGCATATTGCCGTTGCTGGCAAATCAGGTTCTGGCAAATCACAATTTGCGTTGGAGTTTTTGCGACAGTTGGTGATAAAAACTCAAGGTCAAGTCAACTTCCTTTTCCTTGACTTTAAAGGTATATCGAAGGAAGATCAGCAAAAGATGTCTGATTTTTTCAAAATGACGCATACGACGTGTATTAATGCTCCAGACGAGCCTTTTCCGCTCAATCCGTTGTCATTTATTGACAACATCAATAAGACAAACAAATTGATGGGAATCAATAAGTTTGTGGATATAATTGCCAAATACTCAAATATAGGCAAAGTCCAACAGCAAACATTGAAAGATGCTGTTGTGGAAGCCTTTAATCGTCAAATGAGTGGCGATTATCCATCTTTAAAAGAAGTGTATGAAATAATCATGGAAAACGAGGGTAAGCCTGACTCTTTGACCGAAATAATGGAGCGACTGACCGAGTATGAGTTATTTGCATCAAAAGTAAACAATCCAAGCGTTTTTCTAAATAATAACTATTATCTTTCTTTGAAAGGTGAGTTGGATAATACGGTAAGATTTACCTCTGTGTTTTTGATAATTAACTATATTTTCAATGTATTCTCCAATATGGGCAATACGGATGTAAATGGTGATTATCGCGAGATGCGTTATGTTTTGATGATTGACGAAGCACATGATTTGTTCCGTGAAAAGAAATCATTGGAGATATTGGAGATTATTTTGCGTAAGATGCGTTCATTTGGCGTTTCCGTATTCTTACTTTCGCAAGGAATTGCTGAGTATAATACCGCCAACTTTGATTTCTCACAAGAGTGCGAAACCGCATTCTTATTACCTATCAATGATATGGCAAATACCAAAGCTATCAATAAGTTCCTTGGATTGACAGTCAAAGATGGCAACACAGCTATTCGAAATTTGGAAAAGTTAGGAAATGGTCAAGCCGTTTCTAATATGAAGGAATATCCTAGGACGGAAGTTTTTGATGTCGTACAATATTGGAAAGAAAAAACTGTTTAAATAGTTACGCTGAGAAACTATTATTGTTATGAATAATTATTTGAGAATTAGATTGGATGAGTTAAAGCTTGATCCTCAAAACCCCAGAATTCCTAAATCTTTAAGAGATTCTAATCCATCAGAAGTTGATCTTATCAACTATATGTTATTGGATGCTTCGCTTATCGAACTAATGTTGGCAATAGGACAAAATGGATATTTCCCTGGAGAACAATTATTAGTAGTTAAAGATAATGAAGATGGAAAATATAAAGTTGTAGAGGGAAACAGAAGACTTTCTGCTGTTAAATTGTTGAGCTATCCTGAATTGGCGGAAGTCCAGAAAACACGGATTCAGAAAGTGCTCGAAGAAACAACCGAAAGGCCTTTGGAAATACCATGTCTTGTTTTTGATGATGAGCAAGATATACATAAGTATCTTGGCTTTAAACACATCACAGGTATAAAAGAGTGGAGACTGTTGGAAAAATCAAGGTATCTTCATGGACTGAGAGAGTCATTGTTTGGCGGAATGAATCTTATGCGGGCTTCTCGTGAAATAGCAAAAATGATTGGCAGTAGGGCAGATTATGTGAGAAGAGTTTTAGTCGGTTATGAAGTTTATAAGCAAATTGAAGATGCTGGTTTCTATAAGATTAGAGATTTGAATGATACCTCTTTTTATTTTAATTACATTGTTGATAGTTTAAACAAGAATAATATCAGATCGTTTATTGGGGTTGATTTTGATTCGGACAATCCAGTTGAAAGTCTTTCTCAAACTAATTTGAGTAAATGGACCCATTGGCTTTTTGAAAAGAATGACCAAAACAAAACTCGTCTGATAGGTAATAGTTCAGATTTATCGGATTTAAATGCTATTTTAGGAAACGAAAATGCGTTGAAAGCATTTGATGAAAAAGGTTATTCTTTGGAACGAGCAAAAGAATTGACTGGCGAGTTAGACGAAGTTTTCAGAAACCATGTTTTGAATTCATTACAATCTTTGGAAAAAGCAGATAGTTTGGTCGTGAAAGTTAGAGAGTATTATCTTGAATTGGAAGAAGATCTTCGCCAGATTAAATTGATATCTGACAAAATAAAAGCTACAGCAAAAGCCACAAAAGATGATGAGTAAAATAGATAAAGCCTTTTCGAATTTCAATCTAAGGTTATCCCAGAAATATCCCTTTGATACTAAATTATATCTTTATGCAGATTACTTTGAGTTGGTGTCTTTGATCAACCATGAAAAGGTCGGTGTTAGTGAAATGTTAGATAGATTGAAAGATGAAGGAATACTAAATTTAGAAATTGATAAGGATTCTGATATTGCTTCAATTAAGGATAAGGATGAAGCTTTTGTTAAAAATGTTTTTGGTTTAATCCAGCAACGTCAATTTGAATATAAAGAGTTTTATCCATTCAAATTTCATAGTTCATTTATTGAAGTGAATGATTTTATTACAGAGCAACAAAAGTTATATGTGTTTTTATTGTTGGCTTCTAACTTGAATTTGTTCGGTGCTTTCGAGGCAGATTTGACAACAGAATTTGAAAAGATTTCAAAACTAGCTTTGAAAAACTATTTACCTGATAGAGCTAATGTGAAGGGATTGGGGAAAGACTCGGACTATTCTGGATATGCTATTGAGAAAATCAGGCAGTTAGCTGCAGATATGAATGTTGAAGTGCAAGAAAAATACATATCAACTGTGTCGAATAAGGGTACCCAAGAATTGGGTTTAGATATTGTTGCATGGCTGCCGTTTAAGGATAAAATTGGGAATTTTATTTCTGTATTTGCTCAATGTGCTTGTGGTAAGAATTGGAATAAAAAGCTTACAGAAACAAGACGCTATAATAGATTTCTCGATATGTATCTATCCCAAATTGATAATATCGCTCGCTGGGTACCGTCTGTAGCGTTGTCAGGGTACCGCTGTTGAGTGTGGTTTGGTTTTTCATAGCAGTTCAATGGTACCGCTGGATATAAGTTTTTCAGTTCGGTTATTTG